>OGEU01002632.1_pt1 | contig 12532 bp, 17 predicted proteins | sample 1570651 | NCBI WGS metagenome assembly OGEU01 (sample SAMEA2582129, study PRJEB24529) | metagenome | biome: Human gut stool | place: China | collected 2011 | reverse complement strand
ACCGGTTCCGGCTGATACGGCATTTTCAAAAATATCAATGCTACGGAATGGAATTTCATTAAGAATAAGAGAATATTCATATGTATTGAAAATGTGATTATGTGTGAGAAAACAGAATTGAATCTGGCAAGGAGATTTCTTAGCTTATATTATGGCACCATGTAAAAATATATCTTTTTATATATTAATCAGTTTGAAAATGACTTGTTAAGGTGTAGTAACAAGCCATTTTTTTTGTTACTGTGGTAACAAAATTTCTGATGAATATATGGATGTTACATACCTAAAATTTTAAGTGTAACAAAACATCTAATTAAAAGGACATATTGTAACAAATCTGATATAATAACTATATTGTTTTTAGGATAGGTGAATACGAATGAATTCTAATAGTGACAATCCAAAGGTAGGTAAGGATTTTCAAAGAAAAGTATTATCAATTGCTCAGAAAACATTTAATATGCCATTTGATGAGGAGAAAGTTGTGCCTGTAGGCAATCCGCCAAAGGAACATAGATTTGATGTTGTGTCAGCAGATGGAGACATTATTATAGAATGTAAGTGTTATACATGGACAAATGGTGGAAATGTTCCAAGTGCAAAAATGTCTACTCTTAATGAAGCTGTTCTTTATTTAAGGAGTGTTAATTATAATGCAAGGAAAATACTGGCAATGAAGAAAGATGTTAGGTTAAGGACAGGTGAGAGTCTTGCGGAGTACTATTGCCGTATCTACGGACATTTATTAGAAGATATTGAAGTTTGGGAAGTAGCTGAAGAAGGAATTGTCAATATAGTAAGGAAGAAGCAGATAAATGATAGTGAAATGTCCTAAGTGTGATTCTGAGAATGTAGCACCAATATATTATGGAATACAACCTGACAATAATGAAATCAGAGAATTAATTGATAACAATAAAATAATATATGGTGGTAGCATTATGCTTGATGACCAGCCGCACGAAGATTATGGATGTCAGGAATGCGGATACAGATGGTCGCTAGATTTGTTGCCGGGAATGTATATTAAGAAAATACGCTTTAAGGTAGAAGATTTCGGGTTAGGAACAATAGATATGAAAAGAAGATATGTGTATGAGATATATCCGGATGGTAGGTGGATTGAATATACATATCAAGGAGAATCTAATCGTTACACATACAAAGACATATGCGTAACAAAAAAAGAGAATGTATTAAGATTATACAATAAATATCAAAAGTTATTTGGTGCACCATTATGGAAAAAGAATATTATGGAAGCACAAGTTTGCGACGGATATGGATATACCTTGCAGATTACTTATAAGGATGGAAGAAAAAGAGTAATTGAAGGCGATATTGGCGGTGGTACAATTGACGGTATAATGGGAAATTATTTAAAGAAAATATTTGGGAGAAATTACGATGATTAAAACTGTTCTAGGTGATATAACAAAAATAGATTATGTTGACGTTATAGTAAATGCAGCAAATAACAGTCTCTTAGGTGGTGGCGGTGTTGATGGAGCAATTCACAGGGTAGCAGGTCCTGATCTTTTAAAAGAATGTAGGATGCTTCATGGATGTGAAACAGGAGAAGCAAAGATTACCAAAGGCTATAATCTGCCATGTGATTATATTATACATACAGTCGGACCTATATGGAGAGGCGGAAAGGATAATGAGGAGCAGTTGCTTGCCAGCTGTTATTATCATTCGCTTAAACTTGCAATGGAAAAAGGTATAAAAAGAATAGCGTTTCCATCTATATCAACAGGTGTTTATGGTTTTCCTGTTAAACTGGCAGCACACATTGCTGTAAATGTTGTGGCAAGATTTGAGCAGGAATTTCCAAAGCAAATAGAAGAAATATATTTTGTTCTGTTTGACAGAGATACAGAAGCAGCATATGAAAAAGAAGTTGATAAGCTATATTAAATGGAGTAACAGATGATAGAAAAAGTAGTATTCATGAACATGTGCATGATTAGTGATAATAAAGGAAATGTACTGGCCTTGGATAAAGTGGGCAAGAATTATTCTGGTACGACTTTCCCAGGTGGTCATGTAGAGGCAGGGGAGACTTTTATAGAGTCAGTTATCAGGGAAGTATTTGAAGAAACTGGACTTACAATTAAAAATCCTAAGTTAATGGGAATATATCATTGGATATCAGGTGATGTACGAAATGTAGGTTTTTTATACAGGACAGATGAGTTTGAAGGCAAACTTATTTCATCAGATGAAGGAAGGGTGTATTGGATATCGGAAAAAGATTATCCAAAAAAATCTTTAGCTCCGGGTATGCAACAGGTATGGCAGATAATGCATTCAGATGTGCCTATGGAATGTCTGCAAACTATAACAGAAGAAGGAATTATAGCAAAGATACAGTAAGATTTTAAGTGAGGGAATAAGAAATGGGAAGAGCATCAATTAAAGAGAATAAGAATGTATACCAGTTAAAAAGAGAGGAGCTAGGACTTAGCCGAGAAAAGGCAAGTGAACTTTTAGAGTGCGTGCCTCCAGAGAGAATTGAAAAAATAGACAGTGAGAAGGTGCTGCCACATCCGCAAGAAGTACTCATAATGGCTGATAAGTATAAATCACCGGAATTGTGTAATTATTATTGCTCAAATCAGTGTCCAATTGGACAGCAATATGTTCCAGAGATTAAAATGAAAGAGCTCCCTCAGATTATACTTGAAACGGTAGCTTCTCTTAATAAGATGAACAAGAAGCAGGAGCGCCTCATTGAGATTACAGCTGATGGTATAATTGATAATGACGAATTAGATGATTTCATATATATTCAGGAGGAATTAGAAAAAATATCGGTAAATGTTGAAACACTTCAGTTATGGTCGGAAAGAATGTTGGCTTCTGGAGCTATTGATGAAGATTCATATAATAAAAGAAAATTACAAAGGAGTAATAACTAATATTTCTGTAAGATAAGCTGTATTTGATGGCTGTGTCGAGCGGATAGCCTATAATGTTGATTTTGACTATGCATTTTTAGCTAATGCAGGAATTAGGTTTAAACATGGTACTATAATATACGATCCAATGATAGAATTTGCTAAGATATATGGAGAATGAAACAATTATTATGGTAACCATACATATCAAAAGCTAACAAATGCGGCATGTTATTATGGTTATAATTTTGATGAGTTGGCTCACGATAGTTTAGAGGATGTCAAAGCGACATTAGTTGTTTATAATGCGCTTAAGAAAAAATTGCCTTCATATGTGTGGATGTAAACGCAGTTGTTAAACAAAGAAAAAGAGGTAATATTTGAAAGTGATGATGTTACGTAAGTTATTGATAAGGTAAAAGAATTATTTGGTCAATGCGAAAGGAATATGATTAACAATCACATCAAAAGTGGTTTGAATTTTGAATATTTTATTTGCTAAAATAGAAATTGTTAGGTTAGATAATATGGGGATTTCTGTATTACCAATATAATGACTTTGAAAAATCGTAATTTGTGGAGGTGATTGGATGTGTGGAATAGCAACTGATTTATAAAAATTAAATCGGAGGTTTATATGGATTATTCAATAAGAGAACTAAGAGAAGACGAGTCTAAGGTGTTAAATACTTTTTTATATGAGGCAATTTTTATTCCGGAAGGGGTTCCTGCACCACCAAAAGAGATTATAAATCAACCGGAATTACAGGTGTATATTAAAGATTTTGGTAAGAGTAAAGGAGACTTGTGTTTGGTTGCAGAAGCCAATAATGAAGTTGTTGGTGCAGTATGGGTTCGTATTATGAATGATTATGGGCACATTGATGAAGAAACACCATCACTTGCAATTTCACTTTTGAAAGAGTATAGAAACTATGGTATTGGCACTGATCTAATGGAGCAGATGTTAAATAAAATGAAAATGCAAGGATATAAGCAAGTGTCATTATCTGTTCAGAAGATGAATTATGCAGTACATATGTATCTGAAAGCAGGATTTGAAATTGTTGATGAGAACGACGAAGAGTATATTATGATTTGCAAATTGTAGAAATTTGTAATTTCAGTTTAGGGTTTACTAATCGTTGTTTGAGGAGATGCTGAGATGATAAAAAAATACAAAATGGGTTTTGATATATGGGGATTGATTACTTTTATTATTATTATGATTCCTAATTTTATTTGGTTTGCAGTTCCGGCAGCAAATGATATTTTAAGAGGAGAATCAATTACAAAAACAGTAGATGTAATAGCATTAATATGTCAGGTGCTAATGGTTATGTCATTATGTATATTCATTAATGAAGACCGTAAAAAAATATGTATCACACGATTTATTATAGTTGCAATTATTTGTTGTCTACTGTATTTCCTATGTTGGATATTTTATTATGTAGGCGTAACGAATGCCATTGTTATATTGGGGTTGATTATTTTTCCGTGCTTGACATTTCTGTTTTTTGCTATTGACAGAAAAAATATGATTGCTGTTATACCCATTTCAATATTTATGGTATGCCATTTGATATACGGAATAGTTAACTATATTGTTTAAGAAACTTCCAGTTTTTGAAACTGAGAAATCGAAATTGTGCGCCCAGACAAGGGCGAGTAGTCTAACAGGTGGAATGCCTGTCTGGTAAGGTCTAACCAACCGCCAGTAGCGAGTCTTGGGTGGCTGTCAGTAATGGCAGTCGCTAAGCGTAGACAGCGAGGAAATAGAGAGTGTGATTGAGCCTCGAAATTTTGACATTTAGAAGGCTGACGCTTATCTCGAAAAAATCCAGGAGAAGAAAGCTACTGAGAAGAAAGAGGCGAAAAGAAAAGAGCAGCGTGAAGCAAATGAGGTAAAGAAAGCCACAGTTCAAGCAAACTCAAAAGAGGAGCTTCTAGAGAAAATTAAGAAAATAGATTGGGACTCTATTAAAGCAGAAGAAAAAATCGTAGGAAGCAGGGTTGACTATTCCGTATAATAATTACATATTTATAAAAAATAGTGATAGGACAGATATTTTAACAAAAGATAATATCTGTCCTATTTAATTTCAAATATGTATTGCAAAAAGTCATACAAGGTGGTACGCTTTGATTGAAAGGTGGTATATATTATGGCAATTACAAAAAGTGCAAATGTTACGGCAAGAATTCAACCAGAAATAAAAGAAAATGCAGAAGCAATTTTAAATAAACTTGGAATTCCCGTATCAGTTTTTATTGATATGACATATAGACAGGTGATAATGCATGATGGAATTCCATTTTCTTTGGAAATTCCTAATAAATTAGCGACCAGAGACCAAATGTCGGAGTTGGAATTTAATACTATGATGGCGACAGGACTTGCACAGGCAAAAGCTGATGACTCTTATTCTGTAGATGATGCATTTGCAAACTTAAGAATGGAGATTGGTGGATGAAACAATATACCGTAAAAGTTACAAAGATGGCATATGAGCATATGCAGGAAATTGTAAAATATATATCCGGTGAACTTTTTGCACCAGATGCAGCGGGTAAGCTGCTAGATGAATTTCAGAGCAGTATCGAAGGGTTGGCTGAAATGCCAGAAAGATACTCATTAGTCGATGAAGAGCCATGGCGTACTGAGGGCATGAGAAAAATAATTGTAAAAAATTTTTTGATTTACTTTTGGATAGATGAGCATAACATGAAGGTTCAAGTTACTGGTGTCATCTATGGACGAAGAGATCAAGTAGTACAGTTGGCAAAATTGGATAGGGGAGTATGATGTAAAGCGAATCGGGAATACCCTGACTCACGCTCCCGTATGCAGCAGTTGTGGATATATGGACGAAGCACGGAAAGAGAATTGTTCTGCCGGCTCTGGCTATGAAGTGACAAAAACAACCCATGAACAAAAGTGTCAGAAATGTAATGGCGTTATGACTACCGAATCACATAATTTTAGTCTTGGTTCATCATGTTCAATATGTAAGTATGATTGCACGCATATTTGGGGAGAATGGATCTATGATGCTACTGAACATAGTCATACATGTATCCTCTGCAAATATAGTGAACACAGTTTGCATACATTAGAAAATGGAATCTGTACCATATGTGGAGCTGTTTAACAATACTGAATGTTCAAAAGTGCAGGCCAATCATCCGTTGATTGCCCTGCACTTCTATTCTCAGTTTATTTTCATCTCGTCTTTATTCCGATCAATTTATTTTCACCTTGCGTTCCCTCTCCTATGTCCATTCTCATTTGCCCGGTTACGTGTTACTCTCTGGCTTCGCGTTCTTTTTGGACTTTTTTACTGCTTTTCTCAGCTTTATGTCCATTTTCTCCTGCCCGGTTCCGTATTTCTCTCTGGCTTCGCGTTCTTTTTGGACTTTTTTACTGTTTTTTCTCGGCTTTATGTCCATTTTTACCTGCTCGGTTCCGTATTTCCTTCTGGCTTCCGGATGTTTTTGGACTTTTTTACTGCTTTTTCTCAGCTTTATGTCCATTTTCTCCCGCCCGGTTCCGTATTTCCTTCTGGTTTCCGGATGTTTTTGGACTTTTTTACTGCTTTTCTCAGCTTTATGTCCATTTTCTTAATAGCATTTACTCCAGTTTCCGTATTTCCTTCTGGCTTCCGGAGAATTTTGGACTTTTTTACTGCTTTTCTTGTCCTTATGTCCATTTTCACCTGCTCAGTTCGGTATTTCCATCTGGCTTCACGTTCATTTTGGACTTTTTCCCTTGTTTTTCTCTCTTTTATATCCATATGGAAGAGTATAGAAGTCTCCGGACTGCGAAAAGTTCGGAAGTCTCTAGACTACGATGAGTTCGGAAGTCTCTAGACTGCGATGAGTTCGGATGTCTCCGGACTTCGATGAGTTCGGAAGGCTCAAGACTGCGATAAGTTCAGAATCCTCCGGACCGCGAAAATCCGTGCTGAGGCGGATAAAAAGGCCAGCTATCATTTGTCCGGCAAGAGAAATTCATAAGTCAGAATAACAGTAACCTTCCCCAAATCCAGAATTTGAGATTTGGAATCCGGAATCTGGGACCTGGAATCTGGGATCTGGGACCTGGAATCCGGAATCTGGGAACCGGGATCTGGATTTTAGGATCTGGGATCTAGTCTCCGGAATGCGTGATCACAGTCTTTTTGTTCTAAAAACTGCTTTTCCAACTGCCATCATAAGAATCGGCAGAATGTAGGCAATATATTGTGCCGTGCTGCCATAGGCAATCAGAAGATTATAGATCGCATGAAACGTGATGGCCGCCCCTAACAATCCACAGGTTCCGGCCACCTTCAGCCATGTACGCTGCCACGCATATGCAAGTCCGGCTCCGACAATCACGCCACAGACGACATGCATCGCTCCCGTTCCGAATCCCCGGAAGAAGATCAGTGAGAAATGACCTGCTCCATTCTGAGTCAGATAACAGATGTTTTCAAATGTTGCAAAGGAAACTGCAATGGTAATCGCCGCATTTTTGATGCGTACCGGTTCCGGTTCAAACACCAGTAGATAAAATAGAAGCGGAAGAAGCTTCATCACTTCCTCCGTCACCGGAGCAATTTCCACAGCAGCTGCCAGCTCATCCGACTGATAAATTGCAGCAAAGAAGGTATTAATATAGGCAGAAAACAGGCACACTCCCATTCCGGCAATGCAAAACAGGAAGAAGCGGAGCTGCTTTTTCCCCATACAGAGAGCGGCAATCAGCAACGGTGATACCATACAGATAAATACATTTTCTATGTAAGTCATGCTTCCACCGCCCTTCTCGTTGCAGAAAACAGTCCCAGCAGGCTGCCTGTCAGCAAAATATCCATCCAGAAATATGGATTTCCTATAGAATTACTGCTAAAGAAGCAGCCTGTTGTCCATAAGGTATATTCTGCGGCAATATACCAGAGAACCCCTATATGAAAGTACTGTCTGCTGCGTGCCACTCCTATCTGCTTTCTCGTGAAAATAAGTCCCCGGACAGAGCAATAGGAAATGGCCATCATCATTCCACACCAGAGCAGGTTTGACAGAATATCCCCGTAAAAACAGTAAAATACACACAAAAAGGCGCCGAACAATACCGAAATCCAGGCTGTCCGGCACGGAAAGGTACGTTCTCTTTCATCTGACAAAGTATATTGCAGAATACGAAGAAAGATAATACTTGCAATCCATCCAAACTCTGATACATAGAACACCTGGGGCGTTTTTGAAAACAGAATGAGATAAAGCGTCCAGTAAAGGGAGCCCAAGGCAAAGCAGCCATAAAAACAGGCAAGCAGAAAATATGCCTGTCTGCCTCTCCGGCGATAATAGCTCACCGAAAGACAGAAGCCAAGCAGCGTAACCAGGAATTGCAGTACATTTTCAATCAGCTCCATCCTCTTTATCCCCCTTGTCCATGGCACTCTGCTGTATCTTACCCAGGTGATGGATGCGAACACCGAGAATCGTAACACCCACACCAAGAATAAAGGCAGCCAGGCCTACAATGATATAGGACAGAGCATTGCTGTTATGAAAGATGCTTGCCGTCATCTCATAGTGTGAATAGCTGTCTGCACTGAGCTGCCCGGTAAATTCCGGCATGTAAGCGGACAGACTGACAATCAACAGAAGGCTTGCCGCCACGGCCAAAGCCATAACCATCCGGCTCCGCTGCAGCCTGTCCTTCCTCTTCTTCTGTTCTATCCGGCGCTTTACTTCAACAACACGTTCCTCATTACTCCGCATTTGAAATTCCCTCCCGTTCCAGCAGCTTCCGCAGGCTCTCTTTTCCCCGGTACACCAGATTGGTAACCTGCTTAATGTTCTTATTCATAACCTCGCCGGCCTGCCGATAGCTCATATCTTCAAAATAAACCAGATACAGAACCTCCCGGTAAGCCTGATTTAACTCGCTCATACATAAATGAAGGATCCGGTTACGCTCCTTCGTCCGGATGACCTCCTCCACCAATATTTTTTCTTCCGGCTCCTCAGACAGATCTTCCAGACAAAAGACTCTGTGCAATCTGCTTTTATGCCTCAGTGCCATATGCCGGGCTGCCTTGTACAAATATGCCTTGAGTCCTCCATCCCGTATATGCGGCTTTTTCGTAAACACATAAGCAAAAACCTCGATCATCAGGTCTTCCGCCTCATGCAAATCATGCAGGTAACCATTAATATATAAAGTCAGGGAGTTGCCATACCTTTGCATCAGTCTGTCAAGTCCTGTTTCATCCCCGCTTAAGTATTGCCTGTATAAGTCTTCATCCTTTTGCATTGAAAAATCCTTCATCATAAGTAATGTATTCCTTCCAGCAAATCCCCTCCGCAGCCGCCCCGACTGCTTTAGTTCATTATATAAAGTTCATTTTTGAATGTCTACTAATTTATACCTTTTAAAATATTGTAATTTCAGCTTCTTCCTAATTATAATAGAAAATGAACAGGCACTTTTATTTTGGGTCAAATGACAAAGTAAGTTCCAGTTTGACAAAGTAAATGTCCGGTCGATCCCTGCCCTACATGTGGGCAGGGATTTTTCTGCGCAAAAACTGCTTAAAAACAGATGATTTTTGGAAAAACATAGCGTAAAATAGACCTTATACAAGGAAAAAAGGGCATAGTAAACCGCAAGTGGGATTTTTCTGTTTTTTCGCCTTAGTAAATTCCACCCGTATAGGCAGGCCTATGTGGCTGTGTCCCGGTATGTCATGTCAGTTAAAAGAATTCATCTTTGGAGAGAAAACAGTGGCTCTGTTCATCCCAAAGAAGCTGCGTATCAGATTTGGCTATTCCAGTAGTCCCACGGACCACTGGAATAGCCAAATCTGATACGAAAAGCCTGCAGGTAGTTCAGGGGCGTTCCGTCGGAATCCATGTAATTCCATGGGTTCGATTCGACTTCATTGCCCTGTCGTACCCACTTACGGAGACAGCAGCGTTCCCTGAGTGTCATGGGAACCACTTCTTCCATCTCCTGCAATGCTACTAAATTAACCTGGTAATCAATGGAATCCTTATCTGCTCTCATGGCTGTCCTCCTTGTGAAAAATGGATCGATTGAGTGTCACGTCCTGGGGAGGAACTCTGTGGCACCCAAGAAGATCCAGGATCTCCTGCCCATACAGAAAAGAAAACACATCATAAGGGCATTTATTCCCCAAACTTTCCCGGCTGTAGGAATTGATATGATCCATCATAAGACAGATATCTTCCTGCGAGTAGGGTGAAAAGTCCGTTCCTTTCGGAAGAAAACAGCGTATAAATTCATGGTTACGTTCTGCGGAGCCTTTCTGGTAGGGAGAGCTTGGATCGCAATAAAAAATATGGGTGCGCAGATTTCCCTGCCGGTCGTATTCGATTGCTCTCGGATTTGAAAATTCGGTACCGTTATCTGCAAGACAGACTTTAAACAGTGAACAGAAACGATCCGGACGCAATTCCAAGTAAAGCCGTTCAAAGATATCGATCACGGACTGGGAGTCATTGTGGTCACGGAGAAAGGCAATCATAAATTCTGCTTTCACGAAGTGAATGGTAAGAAGAACCTTACTGCCCTTTTTCCCTTCCACCGAATCCAGCTGAGTGATTGCAAGATCAGGATATTCCAGAAGATATCCTTTAAAATCTTCATAAGTGCGTCCGATCCGACAGGCTTTGTCGACTTTCAGGTGGCATTTTACCTTACGCGCATTATAGCGGATCTTTCTGGGAAGATCGATGTTCATGGCAGAGATAATGCGTGCATCGATCAGCCGGTAAATAGTTCTTTCGCTTACTGTGAGAGAATCCGCATTGGTAGCACAAATGTGGTGTGGAGACTGCTTTTTTCTGATCAGCGGAGAAATAAATTCGTCAAGATAGCGGATTTCTTCCTCTGAATAAGAAAGACCGGATCTGGCTTCCGAAAGAACATCCCGGTATTCCCGGTGGGCAAAATCAGCATTGTATACCCTTTTTTCAAGACTGCATACAGCCTGTTTTCCACAGCCGTTACAGACATAAGGCGGTTTCAGAAGACGTTTGCAGGTCTCTTTTTCGAAATCTTTACACAGAGAATTGCACATGGAACAGCGCCTGCATAAAGTATATTTTCTGGCAGCATGGCATTCTGTGCAGATGTGGGATTTCGGACAGGAGACCCGTTTGGTACAGCTGTTGTAGGGAAGATGATAGGCACCTACTTTGCGGTACTGCAGATGATTCCGGATCTCCTTGGAAATAGTGGATGGATCTTTTCCAAGTGAAGAAGCAATCGAGGAAAAGGATTCTTTATTATCAAGCATCAGCTGTATTTTAGATCTGTCATCGAGACTCAAATGTTTATTTTTACTCATTACAACACCTCCGAAAAAGATCCGGGACACAGCAGATAAAATATAGCATAAAAGGGGAAAAGTTCGCCAGAGTAACTTCTACCTAAGGTTTTGCCGAAGTAACTTCTGGTTTAAAGAGAAGGAGACTAGAATTTAGTTTGGCAATTGAGTAGAGAAGAAGTCAGGGCAAATTTTTTAATTAAAGGGTGAGAGTTTTTCTTATTTTTTGTACCTATATTTATAGAACCATATTAACCAATACCACCAGCGTAAAGGAGAACACTTTATGAGTAGAAAATTTCTTGCACCGGCTCTGGTTCTTATCCTGTGTATAGGCATCACCATGGCGGCTTATGCCTCTCCACAGACGGATCATCTGCAGAACCAGCCGCAATTTACAACCAATGCAACTTCTGAAGAGCTGTCCATTATCAAAACATTATTTTCTGCTGAGGAGTATGCCGAATTATATCCGGATGTGGTAAAAGCCCACGGGAATGAAGAAGCTGCTCTTTGGGATCACTTTGTAACACATGGATTATCGGAGGGAAGGGCTTTAAGCAAAAGCTTTCACGTATTTGCATACCGTGCCGCATATCAGGATCTACAGGAAGCCTTCGGAAACGATCTCATTGCTTATTATATCCATTATGCCACTCATGGAATGCAGGAAAACAGATCAGTTACAACCATTTCCCAGGCTGTAAATGCCGGCATAACAGTAACAGGACTACGCGGACAGGTAATTGCCAAACCGGTACCCGTTGAGATTCCTCCGGCTGAAGATACAAATCACGAAGAAACCGGTAACCCTGTTGCCATACCGGAAACTCCTTCTCCAGAGCCTGTCCCTGCTCCTCCTGTTACCGTATGTACCCATCAGTATATAATAAAAGGATTGAGGAATACCGAATTCCACGCACAGGTATGTGAGCTCTGTGGAGACATAGATGAATCAACTCAGGAGACTTGTACAGCAGACGGATACGAAGCAGACCTGATGTACCACCATCAGAAGTGTCAAATGTGTAACAGAATTATGTTTACCCAGACACATTCTTATACCGATAGTAAATGCACGATATGTGAACATCAGTGTGAGCATCTCTTCCTTGAAACATCCTATAATTCTGAATATCATAGAAAAGGATGCATTGCTTGCGGATCTTTCACTCTGGAATCGCATACACCGGGATTCTGTAAATGCGGATATAAATCTTAATAGCCTTTATTATCCATAATACACCATGCCAGCAGGCAGGTAATTCGTTACTGCTCACTCCT
>OGEU01002626.1_pt1 | contig 12586 bp, 13 predicted proteins | sample 1570651 | NCBI WGS metagenome assembly OGEU01 (sample SAMEA2582129, study PRJEB24529) | metagenome | biome: Human gut stool | place: China | collected 2011 | reverse complement strand
TGAGAAACTCCGAACTTTCTTGCCATTTTGTTACCTGAAATGTGGTCTGTGCAACCGCAAAAATGGGTTTTGAGGGGTCCGAAGGGCCTTTCCAGGCCTTCAACTCGTCCAGATCACTGAACACAAATACCTCTCCCCCGGTATGTCCGACGATGCCCTGCACCTCCGGATGGGTCTTGTCGCCTGCCACCAGCAGCACCGCGCCCTCGGCCTCGGCCCTGGCGGCGATGTTCTGGATCTTCTTCACAAAGGGGCAGGTCGCGTCGTGGTAGACCAGGGCGCGCTGCTCCAGCGTGTCGTAAATGCTGCGGGGCACACCGTGGCTGCGGATGATGACTTCGTACCCGGCGGGGATGTCGTCCACCGTGTCGGCCACCAGCGCCCCCCGGCGCTCCATATCGGCCACAGCCTGCGGGTTGTGGATGAGCGGCCCCAGCGTTGCCACCTTGTGGCCCCCATCCAGCAGGTTATACGTCAGCTCCACCGCCCGGTTCACACCGAAGCAGAAGCCCGCCGTCTTCGCCAAACGAATCTCCATGTTATCCTCCTGTCTTGATCGGCTTCACTCACGGTCGCCCCAAATCTTCCCATGCGTCCAGAAGCGCCTGCTTGTTGGCCCGCAGGGTCTTCAGGTCGCGGCGGCTCTCCATGGCGAACTGTGCGGCGGGCATCGGCTCGCCGTAGACGACCTTTACCTTGCAGAACAGCTTCATCCTGCCGTCCGGTGTGTCGTAAAGGATGCGCACCGGCACCACGTCCACCGCCGCCTGCGCCGCGATGACGAACAGGCCGCTCTTGGGCTGCAGGAGCTTCCCCTCTTTTTCGCGGGTGCCCTCCGGGAAGATGAGCAGTGTGCCGCCGTTCCGGCAGGCCTCCACCGTCTGGTCGATCACGTCCAGCTCTTCGCGGGTGCCGCGCACACACAGCGCCCCCATCCAGCGGAAAAACCAGGTCAGCAGCACGTTGATCTCAAACAGTTCCTTCTTGGCGAAGACCACCATCCGCCGCCCCCAGAACCGGGTGATGACCACGAACACCGGGTCGATGGCGGAAACATGGTTCGGTGCGATGATGCAGCCGCTCGTCCGGACTTTCTTCAGATTCTCCCGGCCGATGCACTCCACCCGGAACCCGATGTGGAACACGATCCACGCCAGCGGGAGCAAAATATAATAGAGTACCATTGCGCTCCTCTCAGACCTTGGATGCAATGATCCGTTTCATGGCATCCAGGCTCTGCTCAAAGTTGAGCTCAGAGGTGTCCAGCAGAACGGCGTCGTCGGCCTGCTTCAGCGGGGCAGCCTCGCGGTGGGTGTCCTGATAATCGCGCTGCTTCACATCTTCCAGCACCTTTTCAAAGGAGATGTCCACGCCCTTCTCCTGATACTCCTTCCAGCGGCGTCTGGCGCGGGCCTCCGGGGCGGCGGTCAGGAAGATCTTCACGGTCGCATGGGGCAGCACCACCGTGCCGATGTCGCGGCCGTCCATCAGAACGTTCTGGGTCCGGGTCATATCGCGCTGCTGGTCCAGCAAAAAGGCGCGGACTGCCGGGTTGGCCCCCACAGCCGAAGCCGCCATGCCCACCTCATCGGTGCGGATGAGCCGGCTGACGTCCTCCCCATTCAGGTAGATGTGCTGTTCGCCGTCCACCGAATCCAGCCGCAGCGAGATCTCCGGCAGCAGTGCATTGACGGCCTCGTTGTCCTTGGGGTCTTTGCCCGCGCGCAGTGCATACAGGCCGATGGTGCGGAACATCGCACCGGTATCCACATAAATGTAGCCCAGCTCAGCCGCCAGACGGCGCGCCAGCGTGGATTTGCCCGCACCTGCAGGCCCGTCGATCGCAACAGAAATCATGTGTATGTCTCCTTATCTATAAATTATTTGCAAAGCTCTGTGCCGTGCAGAACGCGATCTGCAAATTGTAGCCGCCGGTGTAGGCGTCCACATCCAGCACCTCGCCTGCAAAATAGAGGCCCAGTGCCTTCTTGCTCTGCATGGTCTTGGGGTCAACCTCCCGCACCGACACGCCGCCCGACGTGATGACCGCATGGGCCAGGTCGCCGCGGGCATCAATGGGCACCTTCCAGTGCTTGCACAGCTGCACCAGCTCCCGCTTCTGCTCGCGGGTGATCTGGTTGGCTCTGGTGGCCGGGTCGATGCCCCAGCGGGCCACCATGACCGGCTGCATACTGGACGGCAGCAGCTTGACCAGCGCCCCCTGCGCCGCGTGGTTCGCCAACAAGGCAAAATCGCGGGTGATGCGGTCGTAGAGCTGCTCCTCGCTCAGGGCGGGTTTCAGGTCGATCTCCGCATAATAGCGGTGCTTTTTCATGTCGCCGAGGTGGCTGGATGCGCTCAGCGTCAGCGGGCCGCTGATGCCGAAGTGGGTGAACAGCATCTCGCCCTGCTCGTCGAAGATGGCCTTGCCGTCCTCAAACAGGGTCAGCGTCACATTTTTCAGGGCCAGCCCCATCATCTTCTTGCAGTCCGGGTCATGGCTGACCAGACTCACCAGGCTGGGCACCGGCTCCACGATGGTGTGCCCGGCCTGCTCGGCCAGTTTGTAGCCATCGCCGGTGGAGCCGGTCGTCGGGTAGCTCAGGCCGCCCGTAGCCACCAGCACGGCATCGGCGCGGTACTCCCTGCCGGAGGTTCCCCGCACCCCGACGCAGCGGCAGGCCGCACCGGGCTTTTTCTTTTTGGGGTGGCGCGGGTTCTCCGGCACCGCAGGGGCAGCCTCCTCAGCCGGGGCCAGCGGCTCCAGCAGCAGTTTTTGGGCCCCGTCGCGGACGATGCGAGCCTCCTCGGCGTAGCGCAGCAGCGCCTGACGGATCTCCTCGGCCCGGTCTGACACCGGGAACACCCGGCGGCCCCGCTCGACCTTCAGTTCCACGCCCAGCCCCTCAAACAGCTCCATCGTTCTGGCTGGCGGGAACGCCCCCAGCGAGGAGAACAGGAAGCGCGGATTGGTCCGCACATGGCGCAGGAACTCCTCCGCTGTGCAGTCGTTGGTCACGTTGCAGCGGCCCTTGCCGGTGACGAGGATCTTCTGGCCGGGCTTTTCCATGTGCTCCAGCACCGTCACCTCGTGCCCCTGCCGCACAGCAGCACCCGCCGCCATCAGCCCGGCCGCACCGCCGCCCACGATCAACACCTTTGCCATCCTGTTTCCTCCTGTGTTCACGCTCTGTCGAAACTTGTTCTATTGTATCATACCAGAATCGGCTTCCAAATGCAATCGCTTCCCGGCCCGGAACTGCTGGAAATCCTCACACAAAAAAGGCCCGCCGGGGGCTTTTTCCCTCCGGCGGGCCGCTGATTCAGTTCCTGCACGCTGCGGGGTCCAGATAGCTGTCGCCCTGCTTCACTTCCAGATGCAGGTGGCTTTCCTCGGCGCACTCGCAGCTCACGCTGCCCACGGTGCCGAGCACCTGCCCGGCCGACACGGTGTCGCCCTCTTTCACCTTGGGGCTGGCCACACCGCAGAGCCGCCAGACACGGCCCGCGCTGTCCTTCACGGCCACGACCGGCCCCCAGCTGCCATCGGCACCAGCGAGCACCACGCTGCCGTCCACCGGGGAAGGAACTGCTTCGCCCTCGCGGGCTGCATAGTCGATGCCGTTGTGGGTGCGCCAGTCGCCCAGCGTCTTGTTGTACACCAGCTCATCGCCGCTGTAGGCGTTCAACACTCTGCCAAAGATGGGCTGCGTGGAAGCAGGCGCTGCCGAACTGCTGGCAGGCGAGGATGCGCCTTGCAAGGCGGAGGGTTCGCGCACCGAACCAGAGCCAGACGCCTGCCCAGACGAGGCGGCAGACGACGTCGAAGACCCGGCTCTGGGGGCCGGGTCGGCCTTGGGGACATTGGCCACACTGTTTGCGGCGGGCGTAGTAGGCTGCTGCCATTCGGGATATTCCTCCTCCGGGATGATCGTCAGGTCTTCGTCGATGCCGGGCAGGGTCGATGTGCTGTCCGGCTCGTTCAGGCCGTCAAGGTTTTCCTTCAGCTCGTCCCGGACGGTGCGCACGGCCCAGACGCCCGCCGCAGCCGCGGCCACCAGACAGGCCAGCAGCGCCAGCGCAAACCCCTTGTCCCGCAGAAATCTTTTGAGTTGTTCCATGGTTCGTTACTCCAATCATCGTTTGTGTACGGTCCAAATTCTGATTGTAGTGTGCGATGGCTGCGCAGGGTTTATTCAGTTGTTCCTATAAAAAATAAGGGATGTGCCCGGCGGGCACATCCCTTATTTTTAGGATCATCAGCTGCGGCGGCGGTTGTTGCCCAGCAGGCGGACGACATACAGGAAGATGTTGATGAAGTCCAGATACAGGGTCAGCGCACCGTAGATGGAAGCCTTTTCCGCCATTTCGGCGTCGGCAGCGTAGTAGCTGTACATCTGCTGCAGCTTCTGGGTATCGTAGGCGGTCAGCAGCATAAAGACCACCAGGCCGATGCCGCAGTAGAGCACCGAGCCGCCAAAACCGAAGCCGAACAGCATTCCGACAAAGCCGGTGATGAGCATGGCCACCAGTGCCATCATCAGGCGGGGGCCCCAGCCGGTCAGGTCTTTATGGGTAGTGGTGCCGTAGACGGCCATCAGGCCAAAGTACAGCGCCGTGGAAAGAAAGGCTAAGATCAGCGTCCCCACCGAGAAGGCGAGGAAGTAGTAGCTGAGCACCATGCCGTTGAGCAGCGCGTACCCGAAGAAGGTCGCCCTTGCCCCCTGCACCGACATGGTCTGCACACGAGAGCTGAGCACGAACACGAGGGCCAGCTCAGCGATGGTGAGCACAAGGTAAAGCGAATCGACCAGATACAGCAGCGGAGTTGTCGCGGTGATATAGGCCATTGCAAAGGTGATGAGCAGCCCGCTGGCCATCCAGCGGTAGGTGCGGGTCATATAGTCCGATGCGCTCATCGTAGGCTCCGCATAGCCGCGGTCATAATTTCTGTAATCCATGGTAAGGTCCTCCCATCTTGTTCCGGAGCCTTGCCCCGGTCTACGAAATATAGTATACTGCATAGAAATGAACGTTTCATGAAAAAGGCTGTGATATTTCGTGTCTCTTGGACTTTATCTCCACATTCCCTACTGTTTTTCCAAATGCCGGTACTGCGATTTCTATTCCGCACCCGGCCAGCGGGGCGTCCCCTCGGCATACGTGGACGCCCTGCTGCGGGAGCTGCACCGCTTTTCGCCGGATGCCCCGCTCCGCCCGGACACCCTCTATTTCGGCGGCGGCACCCCCAGCCTGCTGGCCCCGGAGGATGCCGCCCGGCTGATCGCGGCAGCGTCTCCCCTCCCCGGTGCCGAGATCACGCTGGAAGCCAACCCGGAAACGGTCACCGAGGCATCGCTCTGCGCCTTCCGGGAAGCCGGCATCAACCGCATTTCCTTCGGCGTCCAGTCTGCACGGGACAGCCAGCTGAAAACGCTGGGCCGCCCCCACACGGCCCGGCAGGCGCGGGCGGCATTCGCAGCCGCGCGGCGGGCAGGCTTCGAGAACATCAGCGGCGATATCATGCTGGCCCTGCCCCATTATACGCAGGCGGAGTTCGACGAGACGCTGGAACTGATCGAGAGCGGCGGTGCCACCCACATCTCGGCCTATCTGCTCAAGATCGAGCCGGACTCCGCGTTTGGCCGGCATCCGCCGGAGGGGCTGCCCTCCCCGGACGAAGCGGCGGACTTTTATCTCTACGCCGTCGAGCAGCTGGAACACCACGGCTACCAGCAGTACGAGATCTCCAACTTTGCAAAGCCCGGCTATGAGGGGAAGCACAACCTCATCTATTGGGACTGCGGGGACTACCTCGGCCTCGGTCCGGCGGCGCACTCCTGCATGGGCGGCAGGCGGTTCTATTACCCCGCCGACACCGATGCCTTCCTCCACGACACCGCCGCCCCCGTTCTGGACGGCGGCTGCGGCGCAGAAGATTATCTCATTTTACAGCTGCGCCTGCGCAAGGGGCTGGACCTGGCGGAGTACAAGGCCCGCTTCGGGAAGGAATTTTCCACGTCGCAGCTTGCCTTTGTCAAAAACTGCGTCAAGAACGGCTATGCGTCCTTCGACGGCCGCACCCTCGCGCTGACCCCCGCCGGGCTGATCGTGCAGAACAGCATCCTGGCAGAATTGTTATAATTCTATCACCCGCCACCCCAGCTCCTGAATGGCCTCCTGATCGTGGGTGGCCAGCAGAACGACCTTTTCGCCGCAGCGCTCCTTCAGCAGCGCTGCGGCTTTTTTCATGGTGTCGGGGTCCATGCCGGTGAACGGCTCGTCCAGCAGCAGGGTGTCGCTCTCGGCCCAGAGTGCCCGCAGCAGGGCCGCACGGCGTTTCTGCCCGCCGGACAGCTTTCGTGCCGGGAGCGAGAGGGCGGCTTTATCCAATCCAATCTGTAAAAAATCGTTGCAGATTTGCTTTTTGTATTTCGTTTTTCCCTCCGGGAGCACCAGTTCCACGTTCTGGATGGCGTTCAGCTGGGGGCAGAGCCGGTCTTCCTGAAAGACAGCCCCCACCTTCCCCACGCCGGTCACGGTGCCGGAGGTGGGCACTTCCAGCCCCATGAGGATGCGGAGCAGGGTCGTTTTGCCCCACCCGCTGGGTGCCCAGAGGATGACCGGGCCGGTAACGGTCAGGTCCAGCGCTTCGAAGAGCGTTTTTTCTCCGAAGCGTTTTGTCAGATTCGAAATTTCCAGTTTGTATTGCATTTTACACACCCTCTTCCCCCAGCACACGGGCCACGGCTCTGTCCAGCAGGGCCAGGAACAGCTTTTCGAACACCGCGCTCAGCAGGATGATGACAAAAGTCCAGGCGAACAGCTCCCCGGTGGACAGGGTGATCTTGGCCCGGTACAGCGCATCGCCGATGCTGCCGTCGGGCAGGCCGATGACTTCCGCCGCTACGCCGCTCTTCCAGCAGATGCCCAGTGCCACGCTGCACCCCTGCCGGAACGCCGGCAGCACAGCCGGGAGCCAGATGGCCCGTAGCCGACGCCCCAGCGGGAGCCGGAACACCTTTGCCATTTCCAGCAGCTGCACATCCGCGCTCCCGATGCCGGTGCGCACCGCGCCGTAGAGCACCGGCAGCACCATCAGAAAGCTGATGAGGACCGACAGCGAGCTTCCGCTGACCCACACCAGTGCCAGAATGATGAAGCTCGCCACCGGCGTCGCCTTCACCAGCTGCATCACCGGCGCGAGCAGGGCTTCCACCCACGCCCAGCGCCCGGCGGCCACGGCCAGCACCACGCTGGACACCGCCCCCAGCCCGAAGCCCAGCAGGATGCGCCCGGCACTGAAGCCAATGCGCTGCCAGAATTCCGCCTGGGGCAGCAGTTCCAGCAGGGTGCCCAGCGTCTGCACCGGCGACACCAGAAAGACCTCCTGCCCCACGGCCATGGCCGCAGCCTGCCAGACCGCCAGCCAGAACCCCGCCGCCGCCCACATTGCCAGGCGGCTTTTTTTCGTTTGTTTCATTGCGTTCGTCCGCTCCTTCCCGTTCCCTGTTTTTTCTTTTATAAGATAGCATATCATGTGATAGAATACAATTCTTCACCTTTCTTTTTCTTGACGTGAGGAGTTTTCGCTTCTATACTGTAAAGTAGTTCATCGGGCATCCCGCCCGGAAAGGAGGCCCTCCCCATGCAGAAGCTCCCCGTCAAACAGCGCCTGCTCCTCGGTTTTACGCTGTTTTCGATGTTCTTCGGAGCCGGGAATCTGATTTTTCCGCCCCATCTCGGCGCACAGGCCGGTTCCAACTTCTGGTTTGCCTTTGCCGGGTTCGCCGTCAGCGCCACCGGCCTGCCCATCGCAGGCGTGGTGGCCGTGGCCAGAGCGGGCGGGTTCGACCAGCTGGCCAGCCGGGTCCACCCGAAGTTTTCCCTCGTGTTCACCATTCTGGTCTATCTCTCCATCGGGCCATGCCTCGCCATCCCCCGCACGGCCAGCACCTCGTTCGAGATGCTGGTGCCTCTGGTGGGCGGCGGGCGCGGCCTGCAGCTGAGCTACTCCATCGTTTTCTTTGCGGCGGCGTTCCTCGTGGCGCTCCATCCGGAAAAGCTCACCGACCGGCTGGGCCGCGTCCTCTGCCCGGCCCTCATCGCGCTGATCTTCGTCCTGTTCGCGGGCTGTCTGCTCCACCCTGTGGCTGCACAGTACGGCTCCCCTGCCGCCGCCTATGCCCGTCTGCCCGCATTCGAAGGCATCCTGGGCGGCTACCAGACCATGGACGCCCTTGCTGGGCTGAACTTCGGGGCTGTCCTCGCACTCAACATCCAGGCCCTCGGCGTCACCGAGGAAAACGCCATCCGTCAGAACACCATCCGGGCGGGCTTCCTCGCGGGCGGGCTGCTGCTGGTCATCTACGCCATGCTGGGCCATGTGGGCGCGCTGACCGGTGCCGCCGCGCCGGACTGCACCACCGGCGCCGAGGTCCTCTCTGCCCTTGCCAACGCCCTGTTCGGCCGGGCCGGGCAGCTGCTTTTAGCGGCCATCTTCCTCATCGCCTGCTTCAACACCTGTGTGGGGCTCATCTCCTGCGTGGGGCAGTATTTCCACACCCTGCTCCCCCGCATCCCCTACCCGGCCCTCGCGGGCTTTTTCGCCGCCGCCAGTATGCTCATCTCCAACATCGGGCTGTCGGGCATCATCCGGTTGTCCACCCCGGTTCTGGGCGCACTGTATCCGGCAGCCATCGTGCTCATCGCGCTGTCGTTCCTGCCCAAAGCGTTCCAGAAGCGGAGCGTCTACGTCTGCACCGTCGCACTGACCGCCGTGCAGAGCGTCCTTGCGGCCCTGCCGTTCACCGCCGCCTTCGTCACCGCCCTGCCGCTGGGGGCCTATGGCTTCGGCTGGGTCGTCCCGGCAGCGGCGGGGCTTCTAGTCGGGTTCCTGTTCCCATGAAAAAGTGCCGTGCAACTGCACGGCACTTTTTCATGGAAGTCCTGTTTACTTCAGCGAGTTGACCAGGCGCTGGAATGCCTTCTGCACACGCTTGGCCACCGTGGCCTCGGTGTAGTAGAAGGTTGCATCCGGCAGCTTGCCGCCCACGGCGGCGGGCGAAGCGTCATAGAGCACCTGCAGATAAGCGTTGACGTCTGCCTTCATCTCGTCGCCGATGCGGTAGACGATGTTGCACTTGGGCAGCGCCTTCTTCGCGATGGCTGCCTTGGCCACAACACCGACCTCCTCGCAGAGTGCGGCGGTGCCGTCCAGGTCGTCGTTGGCGGCATCCACGCTCTTCTGGTAGTCCTTCAGGAAGTTGATGACCTCCTCCGGGTGCTCCTCTGCGTAGGCGGTGCGCACCACCGTCACGCCGGTGATGAGCTGGGTGTCGCAGACCTTGTTCCACTCCTTGGTCAGGTCCAGCACGACGCGCAGGCTGCTGTCCTTCATCTGGGCGGCAGTCACATAGGGCTGGGGCAGCACGGCGATGGCGTCTTTCTTCGTGGCAGCCATCTGGGCAGTCACCTCAGATGCCTCGCTGTAATATTCGATCTTCACATCTTTGTCGGGGTCGATGCCGTTCTTCCGGAGCAGATAGCGCAGCACGTACTCCGGGGTAGTCCCCTTGCCGGTGGACAGGATGGTGCGGCCCTTCAGGTCTGCAAAGCTGTGGACGGTGTCGCCCTTTTCCACCACATACAGCACGCCCAGCGTGTTCACGGCCATGACCTGGATGCCGCCGCTGGTCTTCTGGTAAAGGGTGGCGGCGAGGTTGGCCGGGATGGCGGCGATGTCCACTTCGCCCTTGATGAGCTTGGGCACGACCTCATCGGCGGCACCGTAGAGCTGCAGGTCGTAGTTCTGGGAAGCCGTTCCGTTCTGTTCCATGGCCAGCAGATTCACCAGACCCATGGTGGTGGGGCCTTTCAGGCCGGCTACCCGGACGGTGGTGTTCGTCTTGGCCGATGCCCCGCAGGCCAGCATCCCGACGAGCAGCGCCGCCGACAGCAGCAGGGATGTCAGTTTTTTCATCATTGTGTTGTTCCTTCCTCTCTTGATCCGTTCCAATCGTGAACAAATTTGCAAATTTTTCGAAAAACATTTGCTTTACAGGCTCAAGTTTACTATAATAGAGCCAAAAATACCGTTGCACGCGCAACGGAATCGCCAGTGGGCGGTGAGGGCCCGGAGAAAACCTCACAGGACGGCTATGGAAAACATTCTTCCTTTGTTACGATCGACCTCTCTTTTCACCGGCATCGAAGACGACGCGCTCCGCGTTCTGCTGAGCGAGCTGGGTGCGGTGATCCGCAGCTACGGCAAGGGCGAAGCCCTGGTGCAGGTGGGGATGCCCAACCGCCGGGTGGGCATCGTGCTCACCGGCAGCATCGAAGCCTACCGCCCTGCGCCGGGCGGGGCCCGTGTACCCATCACCCGGATGGGGCCGGGCGGCATCTTCGGCGATGTGCTGGGCGGCTCCAGTCTGGACAGCCCCGTCACCGTGGTGGCTGCTTCCAGCTGCGAGGTGCTGCTCTTCCCCTATGAGCGGCTGCTCCTCTCGGACGGCAGCGCCGCCCACCAGCAGGCGCTGCAGAACCTTGTGCGCACCATCAGCGACAAGTATTTCCTGCTCTCCCGCCGGGTGGACCTGCTGGTGCTGAAAAGCCTGCGGGCCAAGGTCTGCGCCTACCTGCTCAGCGAGGCTGAGCAGCAGGGCAGCCTGACCTTTTCCATCCCCTTCTCCCGCATCCAGCTGGCCGACTACCTCAACTGCGACCGCAGCGCCCTCTCGCGGGAGCTGAGCCTGATGCAGCGCGACGGCCTGCTGGACACCTACCGTTCCAGCTTCAAGCTGCTGCAGCCGGATGCGCTGCGGCAGATGGTGCTCTGACGGCCCGTTCCTGCGTACAATCCATAAAACGAGGTAATATTTCATGTCCAAACCCATTCTCTGGATCGTCATCCCCTGTTACAACGAGGAAAAGGTCCTGCCCATCACGGCCCCGATGTTTTTGCAGAAGCTCCAGTCGCTGGCCGAAAAGGGCCTTGTCAGCGACAAGAGCCGGGTGCTCTTCGTCAACGACGGCTCCCATGATTCCACCTGGGAGCTCATCTGCCGGTTCGCAAAGGAAGATGAACACTTCATCGGCATCTCCCAGAGCCGGAACCGCGGCCACCAGAACGCCGTGCTGGCCGGGCTGATGGAGGCGAAAGCCAACGACTGCGACGTCACCATCTCCATCGACTGCGATGGGCAGGACGACATCAACGCCATGGACGAGATGGTGCAGAAGTATCTGGACGGTGCCGAGGTGGTCTACGGTGTGCGCAGCCGCCGCGACACCGACACCTTCTTCAAGCGGTTCACCGCCGAGGGGTTCTACCACCTGATGAACGCTTTGGGGGCCGACATCGTCTTCAACCACGCCGACTACCGGCTCATCAGCGCCCGCGTGCTGGAGAGCTTTGCGGACTATAAAGAGGTCAACATCTTCCTGCGCGGCATGGTGCCGCTGGTGGGCTTTCCCAGTGCGACCGTAAGCTACGAGCGCCACGAGCGTCTGGCCGGCGAGAGCCACTACCCCCTGCGCAAGATGCTGGCACTGGCCTTTGACGGCATCACCAGCCTGTCCAACAAGCCCATCCGGCTCATCACCGGCGCAGGCATCGTCGTCAGCCTCATCAGCTTCATCGGCGTCATCTGGGCCATCGTGCAGGCGGCGCTGGGCAGCGTGGTGGCGGGCTGGGCCTCCACCATCTGCATCGTCTGCTTCGTGGGCGGCGTCCAGCTCATCTGCCTGGGCGTCATCGGCGAATACATCGGCAAGATCTACATGGAGACCAAGGCGCGCCCCCGCTACATCATCAGCGAGCGCACCTGGGCCCCGTATGAAAGGAAGTATCACGGATGAGCAAACAGAGCTGGAAAGGCAGCACCCTGCTGAACCCGGAGCCGCCGGTGCTGGTCTCCTGCGGCGGGCTGGAGACCCCCAACCTCATCACCATCGGCTGGACGGGCACCATCTGCACCCAGCCCAGCATGGTATCCATCAGCGTCCGACCGGAGCGGTTCAGTCACCACCTCATCCGGGAGAGCGGGCAGTTCGCCATCAACCTGCCCACGGAGGCACTGGTCCGCTCGGTGGACTGGTGCGGCGTCAAAAGCGGCCGGGATGTGGACAAATTCGCCGCCTGCGGGCTCCATGCAGCCCCCAGCACAGTTCTGACCGACTGCCCTATCCTCGAAGAAAGCCCGGTCAACCTCGAATGCCGGGTCACGCAGGTCATTCCACTGGGCAGCCATGACCTCTTTCTGGCAGAGGTCGTAGCCTGCGATGTGGACGAGAGCCTGCTGGACGAGAACGGCAAGCTCTGCCTCGACAAGGCCCGGCTCATCGTCTACAGCCACGGCGAGTACCTGAGCCTCGGCAAAAAGCTGGGCACCTTCGGCTACAGTGTGCGGAAAAAGAAAACGCGGCGGAAATGACTCCCGCCGCACTTGACAAAAACGATAAAACGCACTATACTAAAACCAAAGAAGGCACTGCGACAAGCGGTTGACCTCTTGCTATCAGGTTAGTTCAAAAATTGAACCGTCGCCTTTGCCGAGGTGGCGGTTCAGCGTTTTTTCACGAT
>OGEU01002621.1_pt1 | contig 12611 bp, 7 predicted proteins | sample 1570651 | NCBI WGS metagenome assembly OGEU01 (sample SAMEA2582129, study PRJEB24529) | metagenome | biome: Human gut stool | place: China | collected 2011 | reverse complement strand
AATATTGTCATCGCCAACAAACTGATGGATCTCTACATTGGCGCCATCTTCCGTACCAAGCGTGATCGCACCATTCAGCATGAATTTCATGTTACCGGTTCCCGATGCTTCCTTAGAAGCGAGTGAGATCTGCTCTGAAATATCTGCTGCCGGAATAACCTTCTCCGCATAAGTGACGTTATAATTCTCTAACATGACAACTTTCAGATACGGACTCACTTCCGGATCCTTACTGATCAACTCTGACAGGCAGAGGATCAAGTGAATAATATCCTTTGCGATCGTATAGGCAGGCGCCGCTTTGGCACCGAAGATCATAGTGATCGGCGTCTTTGGCTTATTCCCCGCCTTAATGTCCATATATTTGTAAATAATATACAATGCATTCATCTGCTGTCTCTTATATTCATGCAAACGTTTGACTTGAACATCCAGAATGGAATCTTCATCGATCGTAACACCCTCTTTTTGCTCTAAATAACTCTTTAATTGCTGCTTCTTTGTCTTCTTGATCGCAAGAATTTTTTCAAGATCCGCTGCATTGTCCGCAGCCGTCAGCAATTTTTCTAATTCCGCGGCATCTTTTTTATAACCGTCACCGATCTTTTCGGTAATAAACGCTGCCAGTTCGTGGTCACAATGTAACAGCCAGCGGCGGAATGTGATACCATTTGTTTTATTATTAAACTTATTTGGATAAATATCTTTAAATGGCTTTAATTCGCTTTCTTCCAGGATCTTCGTATGCAATGCTGCAACACCATTGACACTAAAACCATAATGGATGTCAATATGTGCCATATGTACTCTTTGATCTTTATCAATGATCGCAACGCGTTCATCCTGATATTTTTCTTTTACCTTGACATCTAACATCTTAATGATCGGCACAAGCTGCGGTACAACACGATCCAAGAACCACAAAGGCCATGTCTCTAAGGCTTCTGCTAATATCGTATGGTTTGTATATGCACACATCTTTGAAACAATCTCGATTGCATCATCCATCTCGATATTATGTAACACAAGCTGACGGATCATCTCAGGAATAACCATGGTTGGATGTGTATCATTGATCTGGATCACGGCGTAATCTGGAAGGTCATACAAGTTGCTTCCTTTTGCCTGTGCTTCATCAATAATAAGCTGAGCCGCATTGCTGACCATAAAATACTGCTGGTAGATCCGAAGTAATTGTCCCTGATAGTCACTGTCATCAGGATACAAGAACAACGTTAAATTCTTAGAAATGTTTTCTTTATCAAACTGAATACCGCCATCCTGTACAATTGATTCATCAACAGTATCCAGATCAAAAAGCTTTAATGTATTGCATTTGTTATCATAACCTGTTACGTCTATCTCATACATAACAGACTGTACTTTCTTATCTCCTAAAATCACCGGATAGCTTACATCTGTTCTGCGAAGCCAGCTTTTTTGTGTCATCCATGGATTCGGAACTTCTTTTTGAAGATTTTTCTCAAATTCCTGCTTAAAAAGTCCAAGATGATAGTTCAGACCAATACCATCTCCCGGAAGTCCCAGCGTTGCGATTGAATCCAAAAAGCAGGCTGCCAAACGTCCCAGTCCGCCATTTCCAAGTGATGGTTCGTTCTCGATCTCTTCAATCTCAGCCATGGATTTTCCATGTGCTTTCAAACTTTCTGCCACCTGATCGTAAATTCCAAGATTGATCAGATTATTCGATAATAACTTACCGATCAGGAATTCGGCAGAAATATAATATAACTTCTTCTTTCCTTCAATACACCCTTTCTGCTGTGTGATCTTTCCTGCCAGTTCTAACAGAGCGGAATAAATCTCCTCATTCGAATTTTTTGCTGTAATCTGTGCAATTTCGTTCTCGTACATACTCTCCCTCTCTTCCACATTGCGATGCGTCCTATCATACACATCCATCGCATCTGTCTTTTTTACTGTTAAATTTAATCATATCATATTTGGAAGAGTTTTTCAGCAATTAATTTTTCCCTTTTCTCCACTCATAATTCCTTTGTTATCATTATATTTTACAAACGTTCAAAGAAGGGAGCCTCTGTCTGCTGTCCCATTCTTTATCCATGCCTTTATTTACTCTTGAACAGAATACAAACCAAATATTTTCAAAAGAATCTTTCTAAATACAGATACTTCCTGATAAATTTTCTTCTCGATCCATTGTAACTGTCTGTCCCATAATCCCCAGTCCTCCTGCGTGGGAACCTTTGCCGAAAAAGCAAGTCCTTCTATCTGTTTTGCAAGCTTTTGTACTACTTCTTCCATTTCCTTAGATGGCATTTTTTGTGCTACTTCCTGTATCCACTCGCTATCTGTACTGTTCTTCTTTTCACGGATTCCTGCCATCCGAACGAAACGATAGGTACTTTGCAATCTTTTTTGTTCTTTCTTTCGAAGATCTATTTCTCTCATCATACTTCTTTGATAAACCATCTGACGCAGACGGATCACAAGGATCATCATACAAAGCAGGATCACGATCCCGACTACTATGCATATCAAAACAGCCTGCCACAAATGTTCTTTGGTACCTGCTTTTACTGTGCTTTGATCTTTTGCTGCCGATGCAGTCGGAACAGTTGTTGCAGTCGGCTGTATCGTCTGTTTTTTTTCTTCCTTTGTGTTATTCACCTTCGTATTGTTTTTCTTTAAAGAAGATGCATTCTTCTTTAACGTTTTAACAGAAGTGAGGTTATTGGCTGCATTTGCTGCCGGTGTCATGTCTTTGCATACCCAGCCCATGTTTTTGATATATACTTCACTCCATGCATGGGCATCGGAATCTTTAACTTCTGCTGTATAACCACCATCCGGATCGATCTTAAAATCTTCCGGATCAACCCGGTATCCCGTTACATATCTTGCCGGCACACCACAAGCCCGCAAAAGAAGCGTTCCGGCTGTTGCAAAATGTTCACAATAGCCTTTTTTTTGCACCAGAAGAAAATACTCGGCATAATCCGCTCCTTTTGGCACAGGATCCAGATTCATGCTATAAGAAGCATTATTTCTAAGATATTTCTTTACAAATTCTGCTTTGCTCCATGTGCTTTTCAGATCACCCGCCTGCTTTGCGATCTGATAAAAAGATTGTAGGCGCCCTTTGGGCATTTGTGTATAATATTGCTTTGCAAGTTTTTGATAGACATCATAAAACTCCGCAGTATAAGTAAATGGCAATAACGCATCTTTATCACCTTTTAACGTTTTTACGGTCTGATAGAGAAGCTTTTCTTCATTCTCTGTCAAAAGCAGACAACCGACCTGAAGCTGGTTATTTTCTTTGACGCAGTGATTATCTCCTTTTGCATTCAGATAATGTTCTCTTTTTTCGCTCCAATTGCCATTATCTTCATCGGATGACGCACCTGTTGCCGAAGAAAAGTAAGGCAGATAGGCATATTTACTTAATGCTCCGCCACCGACATATTCTATATGCATAGAATGAACGATCAATAATGCATTCCTTTCGTCTGTTATAGAACCATTATCGTCCATATCATTTTGATACATACCGTCAAAACTTTTTGCAATCTGAAAGCCCATATCCCAGATTCCTTCTAACATCGTATCATCATCAATATTCTCAAATCCCTGAAAATGTGATGCTGCTTTCTTTTCTACTTCCCGATAAGAACCTGCTTTCCATTTCCCATTTGTATAAGTGTCTCCGGTAAACCCTCTAAGATATACCGGCTGATCGGGTATCCTTGGCAGATTTACTTTTAAAACAGTCCGTTCCGTATATTTTGGCTCCTGATTGGATAAATCTCCTGTGTTGTCTACTATTGTGGGATGAAAAAGCGTCTGCACCAAATTTTTCCCGGTATTTGCCATGTTTTGCACCATAGTCTCATTCTGGTCTCTAGCTTCCTGTGCATCTTTAAAATAATGCTTTTCAAAACGCACTGCATAAAAATAAGAGACCGATAAAAGAACCATTCCTATCAAAGCTGTGATCACAAAAATACTCTTATCGCTATATTCTTTTTGCCAAAATGTAACTTTCTTTACGCCTTTAACTCCTCTCTCTTCACGGCTCATCCAGACAAATAACCCAACACTGCCAAGCACAAGCCAAACAACCGAAACAACACCGGGCGTCTTACCAAAAATCATGCCCAGACTCAATGCAGCAACATCAAACAATAACAAATAGCCTTTGCTGTGCATACAAAGCACAAAGATTGCTGCATATAACAGCAAAAGAAAACCGATCAGCATTTCGAACCAGAAAACATCCTGTCGGATCGTTTTCCAGATCTGTATCGAAGGTTTTACCGTATGCATATAAGCTGCCATTCTGTTTTTATACAGATAACTTACAAATCGAATACCGTATACAACTGCCTTGCGTTTTGTAAAAACGATGAAAACGCCTGCCACTGTCAGAACGATACCTGCACTCCATGCATATTTTCCCCGCAATGTATAGATTCCATAGACAAATACGGCAGCCAGAATGCAAAGAATACATATTGCCTGTATCTGATCTTTTTTTGAAAAACAGATGGCAAGGGAATCAAGCTTCCCTTTATTGGTATAAAAATAGGTATCATAAAAACTCAAAAAGATTCCTGTTATCAAACAACCGACACATATCCACGGCAGCAGCCATTTTCTTTTTTTCATGTTTTCTCCCACCTTTGCTATATACTACAGATACAGGATCTGCTCTTTTGTTCTTTCTGTTTCCTGCTCTGCCTTCTTTTGTCTGCGTTTCTTTTTGGGAACGATCAGCTTATTTGCATCAAAGGTTACTGCCATTCCCTGACTGTTTGTTAATGTAAGATCAGACGAAAGGATCAGTCTGTTCTCTCCAACCGGCTGCCTGCTTTCTAATTCCAATTGCTCTTTGGCAGAAACCATTTTCTTTTTGCTCCAAAGTCCTTCTAAAGAGCTTAGCAACAACATCGCTTTAGACGGTGTATCAACTGCAAATTCACAAAGCTGCTCTTTTTGATGATCATACCAGATCACTTTATGCCGGTATCCCGCTTCCAAAAGACCTAGCATACTTGAATAAAGCAGTGTAAATAACGCTTCCCGGTTCTTTTTTTGTTGTTTTTTGCTTTCTCTTTTTTGTTTCTTTTCTTTTGGCAGCATTTCTATAATGAAAGGAAGTTCCGTTTTTCTTTCTGCTTTTTGACAGCGCACCATCCATTCTTCTGCTTTGGCGGATAATTTCCAATGAATATGATGCATTTTATCTCCGTTTTGGTAACTGCGGTATTCCCAGTCTCCGTCACCATCTTCAGACAACTGATATAAAGAGTCCGCCTGCTGTGCTTCTGTCTGACTTTCTTCGTTAAATTCAAAAACGATCGGCTGTTTCTTTGGAAGTATCAAAACTTCTACAACATCTTTGGCATTTTTCCGAAAGAGCGGAAATTCCAACAAGCCAAACCAGTCAGATACAAAAACACGTTTTACTTTGATATGGTACAAGCCGGCATCCTTTGGATACCATTTTGTCTGTACCTGTATGATTTCTTTTTGTCCGTCTTTTTTCATAATTCCGGCAGTCACAGGCAAAGTCACCATGGCTTTTTGTTTTTGATGTGCATAGACATTTTCTTCGATGACTTTGATACGCATTTTATTGATCGGTAAGCGGCTTTTGTTTTGTACCGTAAACCGAATCGTATAGCCATCCTGTATGGCATTGACCATACTCTCTGCATCTGCCTCGATCCTAAGTCTGCATGCCAGTCTCAAATAATACAGAAGAGCAAAAATAATGATAAATACTTCCAAAATACCGATCATCAGAAGGCTTCGGCTTTCAAATAACAGCGCCATATAAAAGGTGATGGCAGTTGTTATCCCGTAAACAATCCCTCTTTTCATTTATTTCCCCACTTTCTTTACATCCGCTTTGATCTATTTCTTTCGGATCACCGGTTTCTTTTCTTTTTGTAATAACTCTTTTAGCACATCAGCGGCACTCATATGACCGGCTCTTGCCTTTGCATTTAATAAAATACGATGTGCAGACACATCCAAAAAGATTTCAGCAACATCTTCCGGCACAACATAATCTCTGCGATGTAAAAATGCAATCGCTTTCGCCATAGTCACGATCGCAAGCGTTGCACGCGGGCTTAATCCCAGCGCAATATAGCCATTCTGTCTGCTTGCCTGTACAAGATTGCAAATATAACGATAAATACTGTCCTCTACAAAGACATCTGCTGTTTTTTCCTGTAAAACAATAAGTTCTGCTGCTGAAATGACCGGCTTGATCAACTCCACATCAACCCCTAAACTTTTACCTTTTGCAATCGCCATTTCATCTTCCGGTTCGGGATATCCCATTGTCATGCAGATCATAAAACGGTCTAACTGTGACTCCGGTAACTTCTGTGTTCCTACACTGCCGACCGGATTCTGCGTTGCCATTACAACAAACGGTCTTGGAACTTTTCTTGTAACACCATCTACCGTTGCACTTCCTTCTTCCATAACTTCGAGCAATGCCGACTGTGTCTTTGGCGATGTACGGTTGATCTCATCTCCTAAGAAAAGATTACACATAACAGCTCCGGGCTGATAGATGAATTGATCTTCCTTTTTCTGATACATCGAAAAACCGACCAGATCCGATGGCATGACATCCGGTGTAAATTGAATTCTTCTGCTTTCTAAATCCATTGCATTCGAAAAGGCTCTTGCAAGGGTTGTCTTACCGACCCCCGGAATGTCTTCGATCAGAATATGCCCACCGGCAAGAATCGCTGCCATTGCTTTCTGAATGCATGCATCCTTTCCAATCACTACTCTTTTTACCTGTGCGATCACAGCCTCTGCTTCCTCATAATATTTATCCATACGCTCCTCCATTTACGATATCTTTCTTTTTACGTTTTTCATCAGTATACCGAATCTTTTCTCAAAACACAAAGATAGAGAACCAAATTCATGGCTCTCTATCTATTATAACGATCCATATTTCAATTCTGTTTCAACTTCCTTACAATTTTCTTACAATTCCAACTAAAGATCTCCTTCCACCTGCCCCTATATCAGTTGAGAGCGCCCATAATCAGGGCAAAAAAGCCAAAAATCTTAGATATCCTTACAAGGTGAAACAGTGCCTCAAAAGTAAAAATAAATCGAAGCACGACTATTTATATTTGCCAGGACGCATTATAAATTGCTTCATTTCCTTTGAAAACAAATTATCAGAATTTTGACAATATCATACGGCTTTTCCCATGTATACCGAGACAATGCGCATTTCCCCTTGATCCTGTCGGTTCGATCTGATCTTATTTTAGGAAAAGCTAATAATTTTCCACAAAAAAGATAATTATTTCAACTCATTTTTATTGCAAATTCACCCTAAATATAATAAAATGTATATGTTGCATGAATCATAAGATAAAATAGTTTTTTATTCAGAAAGCTACGATATCATGACGATGCACAAAAAAATAATTGGAAGCGTTCCGGCTTTTTACCCGCTTATATTTTGCCGGACAAGTACCAAAATAAATACCTTATTTTAAATGAAGAAAGGATGGTCAAAATCATGGAAAACATGCCAAAGATCAAAATCGGTATTGTTGCAGTAAGTAGAGACTGTTTCCCAGAATCACTTTCTGTAAACCGTAGAAAAAATTTAGTAAAAGCTTATACAGACAAATATGATGCCGCTGACATTTACGAATGTCCTGTTTGTATTGTGGAAAGCGAGATCCACATGATACAGGCTCTTGAAGACATCAAGAAAGCCGGATGTAATGCACTCTGTGTATATCTTGGAAACTTCGGTCCTGAAATTTCCGAAACTCTTCTTGCAAAACATTTTGACGGACCTAAGATGTTCATTGCTGCTTCTGAAGAAGATGGCTTAAACGGCGGTCTGATCGACAATCGTGGTGATGCTTACTGTGGTATGCTGAATGCAAGCTACAACTTAAAGCTTCGTAATGTTCACGCTTACATTCCTGAGTATCCTGTAGGAACTGCTGAAGAATGTGCTGACATGATCCACGAATTCGTACCGATCGCACGCGTTGTCTATGCATTAAACAACTTAAAGATTATCAGCTTTGGACCACGTCCTCAGAACTTCCTTGCTTGTAATGCTCCGATCAAGCAGCTTTACAATCTTGGTGTTGAGATTGAAGAGAACTCTGAGCTGGATCTTTTTGAATCTTTCAACAACCATGCAGGTGACGAACGTATCCCTGACGTTGTAAAAGATATGGAAGCAGAACTTGGTGCAGGTAACAAGAAACCTGAAATCCTTGAAAAGCTTGCTCAGTATGAACTTACTCTGCTTGACTGGGTAGAAGCACATAAGGGTTACAGAAAATATGTTACATTAACAGGAAAATGCTGGCCTGCCTTCCAAACACAGTTTGGTTTCGTACCTTGCTATGTAAACAGCCGTCTGACAAAGAAAGGCATTCCGGTATCTTGTGAAGTAGATATCTATGGTACATTAAGTGAGTTTATCGGTACTGTTGCAAGTGAAGATGCTGTTACTCTTCTTGATATCAACAACACAGTACCTGCTGATATCTATAACGAAGATATCAAGGGTAAATTCGATTATACACAGAAAGATACTTTCATGGGATTCCATTGTGGAAATACCGCTTCTGACAAGCTTTCATTCTGTGAAATGAAATACCAGAAGATCATGGCTCGTTCTCTTCCTATCGAAGTTACAAATGGTACTTTAGAGGGAGATATCATTCCTGGTGATATTACATTCTTCCGTCTTCAGAGTACAGCAGATGCTAAGCTTCGCGGTTACATCGCACAGGGTGAAGTTCTTCCTGTTGCTACACGTTCTTTCGGTGCTATCGGTATCTTCGCTATTCCTGAAATGGGACGTTTCTATCGTCATGTATTGATCGAGGGCAACTATCCTCATCATGGAGCTGTTGCATTCGGTCATTACGGAAAGACATTATACGAAGTATTCAAATACATCGGTGTTGATGTAGATGAGATCGGCTTTAACCAGCCAAAGGGAATGCTCTACAAAACAGAGAATCCATTCCAGTAATTTCAAATGAAACACTTTGAGAAGGAGGCGATGGCTTCAACGCCATTGTCTCTTTTCCGTTGTAAGACACAACGTAACGAATAGAGTTTGTTTGCTAAGCGCATCCGGCACAAACTTTTCAATCTTCAGGCAACAAGGAGCGCAGAAATGAGGATTTGTATGAATTATTTAATTGGTATTGATTTAGGAACTTCTTCTACCAAAACCGTACTCTTTGATGAAAACGGTGAAGTGATCGCATCTGCCGGAAAAGATTATCCGCTTTATACTCCACAAAACGGATGGGCAGAGCAGAAACCGGAAGACTGGCGTGACGCTGCTTTAGAAACCATTGCAGCCGTTGTAAAGGAATCCGGTGTCAATGCGGAAGACATCAAAGGACTTGGTATTTCAGGTCAGATGCATGGTCTTGTTATGTTAGATGAAGCCGGTGAAGTGATCCGTCCTTCTATCATCTGGTGTGACCAGCGTACCGAAAAAGAATGCGAAGAGATTACTGAAAAAGTCGGTGCAAAAAGACTGATCGAGATTACAGCAAACCCTGCATTAACCGGTTTTACTGCTTCTAAGATTCTCTGGGTTCGTAACCATGAACCGGAAAATTATGCAAAGTGTAAACATATCCTTCTTCCAAAGGATTATGTACGCTATGTATTAACCGGTGAATTTGCTACAGAAGTATCGGATGCATCAGGAATGCAGCTGTTAGACGTACCAAAACGTCAATGGTCTGATGAAGTCTTAGAAAAGCTTGATATCGATAAGAGCTTACTTGCAAAGGTATATGAATCACCGGAAGTAACCGGAACGATCTTACCTGAGATTGCAAAGAAGACAGGTCTTTCTACTTCTACGGTTGTAGTAGGTGGTGCAGGTGATAACGCTGCTGCCGCTGTTGGTACAGGCGTTGTAGAAGATGGTAAAGCATTCACAACCATCGGAACAAGTGGTGTCGTATTTGCTCATTCCAGTGATATTGCTATCGATCCAAAAGGTCGTGTACATACTTTCTGCTGTGCCGTACCGGGTGCATGGCATGTTATGGGTGTTACACAGGCTGCCGGTTACTCTCTGGCATGGTATCAGGATAATATGGGTGCTTCTTATGTTCAGGAAGCAAAAGAAAAAGGCTGTGGCGTCTTTGATCTGATCAATGCAGATGTCTTAAAGACTCCGATCGGTGCAAACCGTCTGATCTATCTTCCTTACTTGAATGGCGAACGTACTCCTCATCTTGATGCAAACTGCCGTGGTGTATTCTTTGGTTTGTCCAGCATGCATACCCGTGCAGACCTTGCCCGTGCTGTCATGGAAGGTATCAGCTATTCTTTAACAGATTGCAAAGATATCCTCTCAGAAATGGGTGTTAAAGTAAATGATATGATGGCTTGTGGCGGTGGTGCCAAGAATGGTGTACAGCGTCAGATGATGGCTGATATGTTTGGCTGTGATGTCAATACCGTTACAGCAACAGAAGGTCCTGCTCTCGGTGTTGCCATCCTTGCCGGTGTTGGTGCAGGCATCTACGAAAGCGTAGAAGCAGCATGCCGCAAGATGATCCACAAAGATCCTGCAAAAGAATGTAAACCTGTTCCTGAAAACACAAAAGAATATGCTAAATTCCATCAGATCTATAAAAATCTCTATCCTGCATTAAAGGATCAGTTTGATGCATTAGCAGAGCTGTAAGAGATTTCTATCTGATACGAAAATTTATCGGAATGCATTTATAAAGCTTATTTATCAGAAGCTTTATGAAAAAATTTCTATCAGTTATAAAATTCGTAAAGAAGATCAAAGAACATTTTTTTTAAATGAATGCAAAAAGGATGAAAAGCCATGATCTGCTTTTCATCCTTTTTTTATCCTGTAATAAAATTCTTTCTACCAATAATGCATTCTGTCTCGATTCGATTCCGCAATATTGTTCAGTCCTCTTCCAACCTGTCCTCCATTTTCAGCTACAGCTCCCACAAGTGCCAACTTTGCCATATGCTCTTTATCAATTTGGTATTTTCACTGTGCCATTTCCGCCTGATATCTTTTCTTACAGGCAAAAGACTACTATCAGTTCGGTATATCCTCTGTATCCTTGACAGGGAATCTTCCACACTGACAGCAGCCTCTTTTTTTATCTATTTTATTTTCTACGTTTTTTGCACTGCGGTCACAGACATTACTCTTCTACTGCATGCAGGTTTTTCAATGAAATATCCATAATAGGAGCAGAATGTGTCAATGCACCGCTCGATACATAATCGACACCAAGATCAACAATATTTGGAATGTTTTCTTTTGTAACATTGCCTGAGCATTCTGTCAAAGCACGTCCGTCTATGATCTTAATTGCTTCTTTCATCTCATCATGTGACATATTGTCAAGCATAATGATATCCGCACCGGCTTCTACTGCTTCACGGACCATATCAAGATTTTCCACTTCCACTTCTACTTTGTTGACAAAAGAAACATAATCTCTTGCCATCTTCACTGCCTTTGTAATACTGCCTGCTGCACCGATATGGTTATCTTTTAACATAACCGCATCCGAAAGGTTATAACGATGATTTGTTGCACCACCGGCTTTTACGGCATATTTTTCAAAAATTCTCATATTCGGTGTTGTCTTTCTGGTATCGAGAAGTGTTGTGTGGCTTCCTTCTAACATTTTAACGATCTCATTGGTATAAGTAGCGATTCCGCTCATGCGCTGTAAATAATTCAATGCGGTACGCTCTCCTGATAAAAGTGCTCGGATATCTCCGGTTACCACACCCATCAACTGTCCTTTTGTTACTCTGTCTCCATCTTTTACTTTCATATCAAAAGCAGCCGTATCATCTAACAGTTCAAACACTCTTTTAAAAACACCAAGACCTGCGATCACACCATCCTGCTTGCAGATCAGATCTACACTGCCTTTCCGGTATTCCGGCATCACACAATTTGTTGAGATATCTTCACTTGTGATATCTTCTTCTAATGCCATCATCAGCAGCTTATCGACGTTTACCTTAAATGTAATTGGATCATTCATGTTCCTCTCTCCTCGTATACTATCTTTTCGATACATAAATACATGTATTCCGGTTTATAAGTTACTAAATAAATCTGGTTCAACAGACTCTTTCGTTAATGTAATATATTACCTTCAATGTTTTTTCACTTCAATAATTTTTCATCAATGTGAAATGTATCACTTTTTAATGACTTTGTTTTTCTCTTTCAATCTCATCTAATACAAGCTTTTTATACTCTTCTTTCAACTTCTCAATGTTTGCATACGAAGCTGCCTCTGCTTCTTTTATCGTATCATCAAATGTTACCGTTTTGATCTCTCCACAGATTGCTTGTGCCGCTCTCTTTGCAAAAACCATTGATTCTAACAATGAATTACTTGCAAGACGATTCTTTCCGTGGACACCATTACATGATATTTCTCCAACTGCGTAAAGACGATTCATAGATGTCTTGCTTGAAAGATCCACTTTAATCCCACCCATAAAATAATGCTGTGCCGGTACAACCGGAATGAATTCCTTGGTCGGATAATAGCCCTCTTCTA
>OGEU01002616.1_pt1 | contig 12621 bp, 11 predicted proteins | sample 1570651 | NCBI WGS metagenome assembly OGEU01 (sample SAMEA2582129, study PRJEB24529) | metagenome | biome: Human gut stool | place: China | collected 2011 | reverse complement strand
ATCTTGATTTCATTAATAGATTTCAGGGATATAATGATAAATGGGATGGGCATAAGATTGCTGATTCTTTTGTAAAGATATTTGAACTTTTTGATTTAATGACATCAGGGAAAAATCAAGTGATTTTTGCTCAGGGAAATAAGTATTTTGATGAGCAAGCACTTTTTAAGTGGATTATTGAAAATAACGATACTGAAAAAGCAGATAATAAATCTGGAATTTCGTATTCGACAAGAATACAAGCGGATGCATATTTAGGCTTTATAATTCAGACTAATTCGTTAATCTCTACACCAGATGTATTTAAGGAAAAGCTTATTGACTGGATGAGAGTAGTTATGACTCTGAGCCGCGAAACTAATTATAATGGTGGCGATGATTATGTTCGAGCTATTAGCAAAGGTGTTAGAAAGATGTTGCCAGAAAGTGGAGATATACTAACTTATCTGGATAAGCTGACTGACAGGAGTGGTCATGGTTTTGATGGTGACTGTTTCGATGAAGAATGCCTAAAAGCCAAACTGATTCTTAGAAGTCCTGAGTGGGAAAAATTAGTTATAGCGGCAGAAGATAATAAGTATTTTAACGGGCAGATTGGCTTCTTGTTTGAGATTTCTGGAATAGACAAGCAATTCAAAAATGCTTGTGTTGATAAGTGGGATGCAGCTACGGATCAGGAGTACAGAAGTCTTTTTGAAAAATACTTTAACATTTTTTCGTCGATTTTTGGTGAATTTACAATTGCAGGAAAGAATGATAAATACGTTGGTATAAATAGAAACATTGCAAATGTATTAAGACGTGCTCTTCTGTGTAAGGGTGACTATACATTATTCCACAGTAGTAATTCTAGCTTTTTGATAGATAATGATAGAGATATAAGTTGGAAACGTCTGTTAAGAATTCAGAGCAATGAGAAAAACGGAACATATCAGAATAGAAGAAAGATGTTTTTCAGTCTTATTAAGGATCCATTATTTGACCAAAATGATATTGCAGATAGTTTACAGAAGATATGTGACAGAGATGTAGCTGGTATAACTGATTGGAGAAAGTATTTTATTACAGTTCCGGAAATAATGGATTCATTGCATAAATACACTGACGGCAGAGCAAGTGAAAGATATGTAAGATTTGAAGGGAAATATATTTTCCTCATGGGAAGTACTAGATTGTATGGTTGGAATGAGGAGTATTATTCATACGCATTGTATTGTCTGCTCAAAAAACTCCCAAATGCTTCTGTGAAATATAATCAGGCAAAAGGCTGGGAAGATGTAGATTGTCATATTGAACTTACATCATCCACAAATGCTGGTAAATGGAAGATTAAATATTTAAGAGCGAAAGATAAATTTAGCGTGATAGATGCATCGGGTGTTCAAAGTTTGTATTCAACGGTTGAGGATGCAAAGTACGCTTTGGAAAAACTTCTTTAGTAGATTGGGAACTGACATATTTTTCTGCTATCGAGAAAATATTATTCTTAAGACATTGAAATTACCTATGTCAAAAGGCAACGAATAATCGCGAAAAATACAAGGCCTTATATAAAGAATAGAAAGGTAGGGCATAAAAATATGACAGATAAAGTAAGAGATGGAGGAATGAATCTGTTAGGAAAAGTAGATGTGTGGGATAATCTGATAAGAATTAAATCAGAAAGTGTTGCACAGGAATTGATGGGAATGATACTGAAAGAATTTTGTGACAATGACTTGACATCCTCGGGTGGACTCTGCGTAGAAAAAAGTCTTCCTTAAAAGTAAAAAATTACTCCAAGAGGAAAGAACAAAATCCGAAAAATAGAATCAATGTTGGATTCTATTTTTCGGATTTTTTCTTTGGCAAGCTTTTTGCCGTCTTTTAATGAATGTTCAAATTCAAATTGTCGAATCACCCATCTTCTTGAACTTCCGTTCAAGAAGCATCCCTCGCTCTGCTCGGTCAATTAAGATTTTCAGCAACCGCAAGTTGCTTTCTCATCTGACTTCATTCTGTTATGATAATAACAACGAATAACGGAGGTGGATACGATGGAAGTAAAGGATATTATTTATGGGCTTCGGGTGAAAAAGGGCTTATCTCAGGATGCACTGGCGAGAAAAGTAATGGTTACCAGGCAGGCGGTGTCCCGTTGGGAGAATGGTGAGACAGTTCCTAATACAGAAACTCTGAAACTTTTATCAAAGGAGTTTGATGTTTCTATTAATACACTTTTAGGTACACCAAGAAAGCTTATTTGCCAGTGTTGTGGAATGCCACTGGAAGATGACGAGATGATAGGACGTGACAAGGATGGATCGATCAATGAGGATTATTGTAAGTGGTGTTATGCGGATGGCACATATACTTACAGTGATATGGAGGATTTGATCAATGTCTGCGTTAAAAATATGGTAACGGATAATTTTACAGAAGAACAGGCTCGCTCTTATATGAAGGAACTGCTTCCAAAGCTGGATTATTGGAAGAGATATGATGAACTCAGTGATCATGGAGAATTTGAAAAATTTAAGAAAAAGTTACTGAAGGAAATTAACGCTCTCCATGTAGAAGGTCTGCCTGAGATCACGAGGTTAAATGCACTTGTCGGAAAGTATGTGAATCTTGAATATACTCTGCCAAATGGAAGAAATGTGAAATTTCTGGATGATCAGACCACTTATTTAGGTACTCAGTCAGAATCAGAATTTGAAGGAGACAGGTATTTTGGTGTTCTTGCAGGTATGGATTTCATCCTTATTTGCACATATGAAGCCGATAGAACCAGCCCGGAGCTGGTTCTATACAAAAAACGATAAAATACGATCATTTCCCACTGAGAATCTGCCGGATTTCTTCCAGGTTCTCAGCAAAAAAGATTCCTTCCTGCCGTTCTTCAGAAGACAGTCCCTTTTCGATCATAAGAGCGAGAAGAGCTTTCAGGTGATCGTAGTAACCGTTCAGGTTATAGAGGATACAGGGGGCATCAAGCTGTTTTAAGGATACCTTTGAAATGATCTCTGCAATTTCTTCCAATGTTCCTGTTCCACCGGGAAATGCAATAAAAGCATCCCCAAGTTCGATCATTTTCGCTTTTCGCTCTTCCATATCTTGTGTGACAATGAGCCTGGTTAATCCATCGTGCTGGAGTTCACTGTCTATAAAAAATTGTGGTTCTACACCGGTCACTTCCCCTCCGGCAAGAAGGGTGCATTCTGCGATCAAGCCCATAAGACCGGATTTTGAACCGCCATAGATGAGTGCATTGTGGCTTTTGCCGATCCAGGTGCCGAGTTCTTTTACTGCAAGTTCAAAGGAAGGATCATTTCCGGGAAAAGCTCCGAGATAAACGGTAATATTCATAATTAATATCCTTTCATATTATAAAAAGACTATCTGAGAATCTCTTCAATTGTGGAAACAGTACTGAAAGTTCCTTTATTTTCAGAGATAATTGTCTTTACTTTCTGAAGTTCAAAGTAATTTACATAGCAGATCAGAGTTTTATTTTCTCCGGCAATGACACCGGAAGAATGGATGATCGTACAGGTCTTATTGAGGTCTTCTTTGATCTGCCGGATAATTCTGTCAGGGTCTTTGGTGATGATCGTGATCTGCTTGATGGCTTCGAAATGATCTGTAAAATGATCGATAATTGCTGTGGCAATAATGTATACCAGAAGACTCAGCATGGCGGAATCCCGGTTGATGAGTACGAAGACTGCAAGGTATACAATGAGATTAAATCCGATCAATATGTAGGAAATACTGTAGTCTTTTCCGGTTTTGTTGTAAATCTGATGAACAACAATATTGGCGAAGATTTCAGAGCCGTCAATACAGCCTCCGTTCCTTAGAATAAGGGAAAGCCCAATACCAAGGATCGCACCGCCAAATGCGACTGCAAGAAAATGTTCTGTATTTAATTCAAACGGGATTTTTTCAAAATAGGCAAGCCCAAGTGTATAGACTGCAAATCCGATCAATGCCTTGGCAAAAAAATATTTTCCCAGCATGATAATGCCGGCGATCAGAAAAGGAAGAAAGACAAAAAGAACGCAAAGAGAAAGTGAATAACCGGTCATTTTGCTGATAAGAATTGCAATACCGGCAGTCCCATAGTCAATGGCATCATTGGGGAGCAGAATACAGGCAACAGAAAAACTGGCCATCAATGCTCCGAGGACAATTGCGAGGTACGAGAGTAATACTTTCAATTTTTTATTCAATCTGTCTTTCCCTCCTGTAAAAAAATATGTGTTATCCTATCATAAATCAAGGAAAAAGTCCAGTGATCAGATACTGTGGAATCCTTTTCCGATGATCTCACTTGTATTGGAAATAAGGATAAATGCTGTCGGTTCATTCTGACGGATAAAGTTTCGCAACTGCACTGCCTGGGCACGGTTCAATGCTGTCAAAATAATATATTTATCCTGACCTGAATAAGCTCCTCTGGCATGGCATACACTGGCACTTCGGTTTAATGTATGTACAATAAAATCGCAGATTACTTCCGGGTGATCGCAGACAACGTTAAAATATTTGGAAAGATTCAGACTTTCTATAAAGCTGTCGACCATAAAAGACCGGACCGTCAGACCTAGCAGAGAATACAGACCGGTCTTAATGTCGAAGACGAAGAAACCTGCAATCGTGATCAGGATATCGGATGCAAGCAGAGCATGACCAATATCAAAGCTGGAGTATTTTTTCAGGATCATGGCAATAATGTCGGTTCCACCACTGGACGAACCAATATTAAAAAGAACGGCAGATCCAAGTGCGGGAAGTGCGATCGCAAAGCATAATTCAAGCATAGGCTGATCCGTCAGCGGCTGGGTCATGGGACAGATCCGTTCCAGAAGAGAGAGCGTGACGGAAAGCAGGATGCTGCAATAAGCAGTTTCTGCGGCAAATTTTCTGCCAAGTATGATCATTCCGATGAGCAGAAGGATCATACTTGCGATCAGGTTGAAATCACCGGCGGACATTACACCGGTTTTAGCAATAAGGACTGCCAGACCGGTGATTCCGCCAAATGTAAAGTTATTGGTAAATTTGAAAAAATAAGTACCGACAGCCATGAGTAATGTGCTGCCCGTCAGAAGAAGGAAATGAGTTCCTTTTTCTTTTAAATCTTTTGTAGACATAAATCAGCCTCCGTTGATCAGAAATATAGAGCCTTTGTTAAATGGCGAGCAGATTTTTGATTGCTTCCATATAAATAAGAACAGCTTCTTCCATTTCCGGGACAAGAAGAAATTCATCTGCTCCGTGGATATGATAATCCATCCCCGGTTTTTCAGGACCGAATGCAATGATATTTTTGAGCGATTTTGCGTAAGTTCCTCCACCGATGACGAGTGGTTCATTTGCTGTATCTCCGGTTACATCGGTATAGGCTTTGTATAATGCTTCAACCAAAGGAGATTCTCTTGGGAAGAATAATGGTTCAGTCAGAGTCTGGATTTCGATGTATCCATCCGAGTCTTCCAGTCTGTTCTGACACATGGTACAGATCTGCTCTGTGCTTAATGTGACAGGAAAGCGGATGTCGATAGTGCAGGAAATTTCTCCATTTTCTGTCTTGACAATACCATTGCATAATGTGAGATCTCCATAAGCATCTTGGAATTTCAGGTCAAGTCCGGAGCCATCACAGGCAGTTCCAATATGAGAGTTATAAAATCTGACAAAATCATCTTCAAACCCGGCTTTTGCAAGGCAGGCAAAGGTAACTCCGGCTGCATTGACACCAAGAGCAGGCATACTGGCATGAGCAGATACTCCCTTTGCGTCGATCTGGATGAGACCATCGGATTCGTGAAGATGATATTGTATAAGTCCTGATTCAGAGAATGCTGCTTCCAGTTTTTCCTTTAATCCATCTTCGGCAGGAATAACCGTTGTGCAAAAATCACATACTGCATTAAAGACGAATCCTCCATTCATAGAGATGATCCGGGTATTTTTGGAATGAGCTGTCATGGTCACCTGTCCTTTTTCTCCGTGAATGCAGGGGAAATTGGCATCCGGTGTAAATCCACAGGATAATTCTTCGGCTACTTTATTATAATGCTGCATACATCTTGAACCAGTTTCTTCATTGCAGCCCATGATCAGGCGAACTCTTTTATTGAGTCTGATACCGGAATCCCGAAGCAGTTTCATGGCATAGAGTGCTTCGAGAACAGGGCCTTTGTCATCGGGCGTTGCACGGCCATATACATAATCTCCCTTGCGGGTAAGGGCAAATGGATCATAAGTCCAGTCACCTCCGGCAGGAACAATGTCGAGATGTCCGGCAATACCGACGATATCATCTCCTTCCCCCATTTCGGCATAACCGCAGTAATGATCAAGATTAACCGTTTTAAAACCAAGCTCTCTGGCGATGCTGAGAGCCTCATCTAAGGCCTTTGCCGGTCCTGGACCGAACGGCATCCCTTCAGCCGGTGTACCGAGCTGCGAATTGATTACAACAAGACGTTCAATATTTTTGAGCAGATCCTCTGATAATGAATGAATTTTCTCCTTTATGTCCATTGTAGTAAAATCCTCCTGGTAATGATATTTTTGATAATATGATGTTGGGGTCAAAAGCCCCCAACAATGATGCCAACGGATTGTTTCGTGCTACGCACTCCCACAATCCTACCCGCTATTCGCATATCATGGTGCTTACGCCCCACTTTTATGCTCATATCGGGGCGGGTCTCAAGGTCATTCTACCACCAGTGTGCAAGCACACGTGGTTTCAGACCTTTTGACCCTGACATTATAATATTATAACACTTCTTGTAAAAAATAGTTAAAAAATAAGTGCGAAATATGGTAAATCCATGCCTTGTAAAAAAAATAAATTGATGTTACAATACGTTCAATGAGGATTATGGGGAAAATTATTCTTACATTATAAGAGGACATCTTTAGAGTATTACGTACATGAAGTGAGGAAAATTAGCTATGAGACAGATTATTTATGACAAAGTTAGGAATATTTCAGAAAAATATAAAGGATATATCGATACAGAAGATCTGATGAAAGAGGGATTGACGAATCGACAGATCGGTCTGTTGACGGCAGAGGAAAAGCTTGAAAAGATCGCACATGGTCATTACTGGGTGAACAGTGATGCGTATGGTAAGCCGGAAGATTATAAGGCGGTAGAGGTAGCCCGCGTGAATGAAAATGCAGTGATCTGTGCAGACAGTGCCTGTTATTATATGGGACTCATTGATGTGGAACCGCAGGTTTTATCGATCGCGACGAAGAGAAGCGACCGTCACAAGATGAAGATGAATTTTGATGTATGCAGACATTATTTTTCAGAGAAAGCATTTGAGGAAGATCAGAAAGTTTTCAATACGGAATATGGCAGTTATAAGGTATATGATATTGACAGAAGTGTGTGTGATTGTGTAAGATTTAAGAATGATATACCAAAAGAAATTTTTGATCTGATCATTGAAAAGTATAAGAAGTATGATAAGCGTTCTACGGAACGTCTGATGGCATATGCAAAAGCGATGCGGATCAGCAGACAGGTTGAACAGATCGGGCTTGAATAAAGCCCGATTTTTTCTGTTTCCCGGTATATACTAAGAGGGAGAAAAATGCAGGTTCTCGGAAAGGGTGGAGAGAAAAAAGGATGAAATCGTTACTTGTACATTTGAAAGATTATAAGAAGGAGTCAGTACTGGCTCCGTTGTTCAAGATGCTGGAGGCGTCGTTTGAACTTTTTGTGCCGCTGGTTATGGCAGCAGTGATCGATGTGGGAATCGCACAGAAAGACAGACCTTATATTGTAAAGATGTGTTTTGTGTTGATCGCACTGGGAATCATCGGGCTGGTCTGCTCTATCACAGCACAGTATTTTGCGGCAAAGGCAGCCTCTGGATTTGCGACAGGTGTGCGGCATGCATTATTTGAACATATCCAGAAGTTTACATTTACAGAGATGGATACATTGGGAACATCGACATTGATCACAAGGATGACCAGTGATATCAATCAGGTGCAGTCAGGTGTGAATCTGGTACTGCGTCTGTTTCTCCGGTCTCCTTTTATTGTATTTGGTGCAATGATTATGGCATTTACGGTAGATACAAAGGCCGCACTGGTCTTTGTAGTCACAATTCCGCTTTTATCAGTCGTGGTATTTGGAATCATGCTGGTCACGATGCCATTATATAAGAAGGTACAGTCAAATTTGGACAGCGTGCTTCTTACGACCAGAGAGAATCTTACAGGGGCGAGAGTAATCCGTGTGTTTAATAAAGAAGAGGATGAGATTCAGCGTTATGAGGAAGAAAATCAGACGCTGACCGACGCACAAAAGTTTGTTGGACGGATTTCAGGCCTGATGAATCCACTTACCTATATGATCGTCAATGGTGCGATCATTGTCCTGATCTATATCGGAGCGATGAGAGTCAATATCGGAGATCTGACCCAGGGACAGGTTGTGGCTCTTCTGAACTATATGTCACAGATCCTGATTGAGCTGGTCAAACTGGCAAATCTGATCATTTCTGTCACAAAGGCAGTTGCCTGCGGAAACCGGATTGAAAGCATTCTTGATGAAAAACCATCCATGGAAAGTGGAAAACTTCTGTGGAATGATGGTGTCAATGTGGATAACCCGGCTGTTCCGGCAGTGGAATTTGATCATGTATCCCTGACCTACAAAGGGGCAGCAGGAGAATCACTTTCAGATATTACCTTCTCTGCAAAAGCAGGACAGACGATTGGTATCATCGGAGGAACGGGATCAGGAAAGTCTTCACTGGTGAATATGATACCGAGATGTTATGACGCAACAAAAGGGGAGATAAAGATCTTTGGTAAAAATATCAAAGAATATGATACCGGGAATTTAAGGGATCATATTGGTATGGTTCTTCAGAAAGCAGTTCTTTTTAAAGGAACGATTGCAGATAATCTGCGTTGGGGAAAAGAAGATGCAACGGAAGAGGAGATGGACGAAGCACTGATGATCTCTCAGGCAAAAGAATTTGTTGATAATAAAGTGGGAAGACTTGAATTTGGAATCGAGCAGGGGGGAAGAAATCTTTCCGGTGGACAGAAGCAGAGGCTTACGATTGCGAGAGCATTGGTACGCCGGCCGGAAATCCTGATTTTAGATGACAGTGCATCGGCACTTGATTTCGCGACAGATGCGGCATTGCGGATGGCGATCCATGACATGAAAGAAAATCCGACTGTCTTTATCGTGTCCCAGCGAGCTTCTTCCATTCAGTATGCAGATCAGATCATTGTACTGGATGACGGTGCAGTTGCAGGAATCGGTACGCATGAAGAATTACTTGCGGGATGTCCGGTTTATCAGGAAATCTATTACTCACAGTTCCCGAAGGAGGAAGTAGCAAATGGCTGATCGATCAGGAAATAATAAGAAAAAAGTAAATCAGGGGGCAACTCTGAAAAAAGTATTTGAACGGTTAGGAAAATACAGAATTTTTCTGATTTTCTCCATTTTACTTGCAACGGTATCAGTTGCTCTGACCCTGTATATCCCAAAGCTGACAGGTCATGCAGTTGACTTTATCGTCAGCAGAGGAAATGTAGATTTTCCGGGGGTATTGCGTGTGATGGTTCAGATCGGGATCTGTACGCTTGTAACGGCACTGGCACAGTGGCTGATGAATGTATGCAACAATAAAATGACATATCAGATCGTAAGAGATATCAGAAATGAAGCATTTCATAAAATTGAGATCCTTCCATTGAAATATATTGACGGACATGCATATGGAGAAGTTGTCAGCCGTGTGATTGCAGATGTGGATCAGTTTTCAGATGGATTGCTGATGGGATTTACGCAGTTATTTACCGGCGTGGCAACGATCCTTGGAACGTTCTGTTTTATGCTTTCGGTTAATGTAAAGATTACGGTAGTTGTTGTACTGATTACTCCACTGTCATTTTTCGTGGCGAATTTTATCGCAAAGAGAACTTTCAGTATGTTTAAGATCCAGTCTGAAACCAGAGGAGAACAGACAGGGCTGATTGATGAAATGATCGGAAATCAGAAAGTAGTGCAGGTATTTGGCAGAGGGGAAGACGTAACAGAACGGTTTGATGAGATTAATGAAAGACTGAACAGGGCATCGTTAAGAGCAACGTTCTTTTCCTCAATCACGAATCCTTCCACCCGATTCATCAACAGTCTTGTGTATACGGGAGTCGGGATTACCGGAGCATTTGCGGTGGTAAGAGGATCACTGACAGTAGGACAGTTGTCGAGTTTCTTAAGTTATGCGAACCAGTATACGAAGCCATTCAATGAAATTTCAGGTGTCGTAACGGAATTTCAGAATGCGATCGCATGTGCTCAGAGAGTGTTTGAACTGATTGAGGAAGAACCACAGATCCCGGAACCGGAGCAGGCAGTGGTTCTGAAAGACATTGATGGAAATGTCAAGATCGAAGATGTATCATTTTCTTATGTTCCTGAGCAGAAGCTGATCGAAGATTTTAATCTGGATGTGAAGCCGGGACAAAAGATCGCGATCGTCGGGCCGACAGGCTGCGGCAAGACGACTCTGATCAATCTTCTGATGCGGTTCTATGATGTGACGGGAGGTCAGATCAAAGTAGAAAATATTGACATTCGGGAAGTGACGAGAAAAAGTCTTCGTGCAGGATATGGTATGGTTCTTCAGGATACGTGGCTTAAGACAGGGACAATCCGGGAGAATATTACGATGGGAAGACCGGACGCGACAGAGGAAGAGATCATTGAGGCTGCAAAAGCATCTCACATCCACAGTTATATTTCCAGACTTCCAAAGGGATACGATACATGGATCACAGAAGACGGTGGTGGTCTGTCACAGGGACAGAAGCAGTTGTTATGTATTGCGAGAGTCATGCTGTGCCGTCCGCCAATGTTGATTCTGGATGAAGCAACTTCATCCATTGATACAAGAACTGAGCTGAAAATTCAGCAGGCATTTGCTAAATTAATGGAAGGAAGAACCACGTTTATTGTTGCTCATCGTCTGTCTACGATTCGGGAGGCAGATGTGATCCTTGTCATGAAAGATGGAAAGGTGATCGAACAGGGAAATCATGAAAGTCTGCTTGAACAGGGGGGCTTCTACCGACATCTTTATGAGAGTCAGTTTGCACATTAGAAGCGAGAGTCAAGGAGCATGAGTCAAGGAGCATGAGTCAAGAAGGATGAGTCAAAGCTACGGGGCTGCCAGGATATGACCTGACCTGTTGTTATCAGAAAATGAGAAATACAAAAAGAGGATCTGTCAACCGACAGATCCTCTTTTATAGTAGTTCAGTTCAAAAATCCATGTAGAAAGATTATTGAATCAGTCCGAGATCAGCCATGGCTTTTCTGAGGACTTCTTTATGTGCATCTTCCATTTCTGTCAATGGGGCACGAAGCGTTCCGACTTCTTTTCCCATCATGTTCAGGGCAGCCTTTACAGGAATCGGATTCACTTCACAGAATAATGCATCAATGAGTGGAAGTGCATCCAACTGCATCTTGCAGCTTCCTGCGATATCTCCTGAGAAGAATTTATAGCACATCTCGTGGACATAAGTCGGAGCTACATTGGAAAGTACGGAGATGACCCCAAGTCCGCCTAAGGAAAGAAGCGGTACGACCTGATCGTCATTTCCTGAGTACAGATCGATCTTTCCGTCGCATAAGTGCATGATCTGTGCTACATTGCTGATATTTCCTGAAGCTTCCTTGACACCGACGATACATTTTTTACCAGTGTTGCAATTGTCTGTGGCTGCAATCCACATCCTGTACGGCTTGGTACATTGTAGAGGATGGCAGGAATCTTAACCTCATTACAGATTGCAGTATAGTGGTTGATGAGACCATTCTGGGTTGCTTTATTATAGTAAGGGGTTACAAGAAGAAGTCCGTCAGCACCGTCTTTTTCTGCTTCTTTGGAAAGCTCAATGGCAGTACGTGTGCAATTAGAACCAGTTCCTGCAATAACCGGAATACGGTGGTTGACGCGTTCCACAGCAAAGCGGATCGTCTCAGCATGTTCAGCTTCTGTCATGGTAGCGGATTCACCGGTTGTTCCACAGATGATGATCGCATCAGTTCCGCCAGCGATCTGCTCTTCCAGCATCTCATCCAGCTTATCAAAATTAATTTCCAGATTTTCTTTCATTGGTGTAGCAATCGCTACGCCTGCGCCTTTAAAAATTGCCATTCTTTTTTATCCTCCTTTAAAATGGTGAAACAATAAAAGAAACGGCAAGATGCGCCGTTCCAAAATATACGTCATTGTATAAATCAGATAGCTCTCCATCTTGCGATGACAGTCATGCCACTCTTAATGTCATGCCCAAGAATGAGCCTTCAGGAGCTCTCATCCTTTCGGCATCTTTCCCTTTCTGATGAGTTCCTCTGTTCCTGACACATCCGTCATCCTACTTATGAAAAATGCAACCTCTACCTACGTTTCTGATGTTCAAAGAAATCATAACACCGGGGCATAGGGATGTCAACTGATTTGGATATTATTTTGACTTTTCCTTTACATGATGTCGGGGTCAAAAGCCGCCGACTTTGATGCCTACGGATTGCTCCGTGCTACGCACTCCCACAATCCTACCCA
>OGEU01002614.1_pt1 | contig 12622 bp, 9 predicted proteins | sample 1570651 | NCBI WGS metagenome assembly OGEU01 (sample SAMEA2582129, study PRJEB24529) | metagenome | biome: Human gut stool | place: China | collected 2011 | reverse complement strand
ATACGCCCCGATGCACACCCGCTCAAAATCAAAGCGGAAAGCAAAATTACTGTTATTTGTTTCTTCATGACCTTCTCTATTTAGTGTGTTACTATTTATTTTATCACTTTAAAACGGGCAAAACGCAATAATAGTTGTTTGTCACCCGCATTTTTGAAATGAATGGTTGCTTTCGCATTATCTCCCGTTCCTTCCACTTTCATCACTTCACCCAGTCCGAAACGTTCGTGCTCTATCATCTGTCCGGCACGTACTCCCGTCACCGACGCAGCATTCGAAGCTGCCGACTGTGCACTACTGCTTCCACTCACCGCACTCACTTTTTTCAGGTTTCTCGGCACACTGGGGGCTATAATCTGTGCTTTCGGACGTGCACGCTGTTCGGAAGAACTACTACCGAAAGAAGCACGCGACGGAGAAGCGGAACGAGTGAAGCCTCCCTCAATCTCCCTACGGAAACGCCCTGCGCCTTCATCAACCGAACGACTCACTCCTGCCTCATGCGGTAATTGCAAATAATGAACATCAATATCACGCAGGAAGCGGCTGGGACTTCCAAATTCCATTTTTCCGTAACGAAAACGGGTCTTTGCAAACGAAAGATAGCAATGTTCTTCCGCACGGGTGATCGCCACATAGAACAAACGGCGTTCTTCTTCCAATGCACGAGGAGAATCTCCTGCCATTCCACTGGGAAAGAGATTTTCTTCCAGCCCGACCACAAATACGTTCTTAAATTCCAGTCCTTTAGCCGAATGCACGGTCATCAAGGTTATCTTTTCCCCGTCATCCGCTTTATCAGAGTCCTGATTGGTAAGCAAGGCAATCTCCGAAAGAAAATCGGTCAGGGAAATGTTCGGGTTACCTTCTTCCTGCCGCAAAGCACAAAAGTCATTCATCCCGTTCACCAACTCCTCGATATTTTCTTTCCTGCTCAAGTTTTCAGGCGACGTATCCTGACAGACATCATTGATGATACCGGACTGACGGATAATATCTGTTCCTATTTCGTATGCATTCTTATCCGCCTGACCGGTAATAAAACCCTCAATCAGTTCACGGAAACCTTGCAATTTCGCATGCGTCCCTTTATTGATATTGAGCCCATAACTCAATGGTTCACAAAGTGCCGCCCAAAGGCTGACACCATTATCGGTAGCCGCCGATATAATCTTTCCGACAGTAGTATCCCCGATACCACGGGCAGGATAATTAATGATACGTTTGAACGCTTCTTCATCATTCGGATTCACCACCAACCGGAAGTAAGCAATCACATCCTTTATCTCCTTACGCTGGTAAAACGAGAGTCCTCCATATATCTTATAGGGCATACTTCGTTTCCGAAGTGCTTCCTCAAAAACACGGCTCTGCGCATTCGTTCGATATAAGATAGCAAATTCGGCATATCCGTAACGAAACTCCCGGCGCAATTCTGCTATTTTGTTCGCCACAATATCCCCTTCTTCCACATCACTGTAAGCTTGAAATACCCCAATCGGCTCTCCCTTTTCTTTCTCCGAGAATACGGCTTTCCGTATCTGACGTTCATTCTTCTCAATCAGACTGTTGGCAGCACAGACGATCGTTTGCGTAGAACGATAATTCTGTTCCAACTTGAAGACTTTCGTATCCGGATAGATTTTTGTAAAATAAAGGATGTTGTCAATATCCGCACCCCGGAAGGAGTAGATACTCTGTGCATCATCCCCTACCACGCAGACACGCTGGTTTTCCTTCGTCAGTTGCAGGACAATGCTGTGCTGCGCATAGTTCGTATCTTGATACTCGTCCACCAACACATAACGGAACTGATCACGATAACGCGCCAGCACATCCGGGAAATCACGGAACAGGATATAAGTATACACCAGCAAATCATCGAAGTCCATTGCCCCGGCCTGGCGGCATCTCTCCCAGTAACGGGTATAAATATCACGGATAGCAGGCATTTTAGCGGCCATATCGCCTTCATAAGCCTCTTTGTTAGCGGCATATCCCGTAGGAGTGACCAGATGATTTTTGGCATTGGAAATACGTGCCTGTACGACTCCCGGCTTATAGGTCTTTTCATCCAAACCCATTTCCTTAATGATTGAACGAAGCAGACTTTTGCTATCTGCCGTATCATAAATAGTAAATTGGGAAGTAAATCCGATATATGATGCTTCGGCACGAAGGATACGGGAGAAAATGGAATGGAAAGTGCCCATCCACAAATAACGTGCCCGCTCCATACCTACCTGACGGGCAATACGCTCCTTCATCTCACGCGCCGCCTTATTGGTAAAAGTCAGTGCAAGGATGTTCCACGGGTTGTAACCGTTCTCAAGCAAATAGGCAATTTTATAAGTCAATACGCGCGTCTTTCCCGAACCGGCACCGGCTATTACCAGCGAAGGTCCGTCGTTATAAGTCACTGCAGCACACTGACTCTCGTTCAATTCATCTATATAATTGGTATTCATAACAGCATTATAAAAACAATGTGGATTTTTAACAAACCCTTGGCATTCAAATTTGTTCTCAATACAAAAGTATAATATTCATTCGAGAATGAAGGTATTTTTATGAATTTTCATCACTAACTATTTTAACCTAACACCAAAAAGCAATGAAAAGAAGTATATTTTTATCGATTATTTTGAGTTTGTTTCTGGTCGCCTGCATTCCACAGGCAATGGCACAAAAGCAGAGCCGCCTGGAAAAGCTGCTAAGGTATCTGAACGATAATGACGCCGACAAATGGCAGAAAAACCGTGATAAGATAGATGACGAGACACAAACCTATTATGCCGAGGAACTGGCATTATTGGATGTGCTCAACGGATTGTGGAACGAGCAAAGCGAACAGGCTGCCACCAACTATTTCGGATGCTACGAAAGGGCAACGAAAGCTTATTTTCCCAATATCTGTGAAGAAGAGAAAATACAACTTTCCAACGTACAAAACAAAGCAGAACTGGCCGTTATCTCCATTCTGGAAGCTTCGAAAGATCAAATTCCTTTTAGCAAGACGTTGATGGACAGTATCCGGTCAAGCGGTTATCCGGGAGATTCCGCCATCTTGCAAAAGGTGCGGGACATCCGTGAAATGGCTTTACTGGAAGGTATGCTGAAAACACCTACGCTGAATATTTATCAAACGTACATCACGGAATATCCGAACGGCAAATTTATCTCTCAAATCAACACTGCGGAAAACAAACGGCTTTACCAGATTGTAAAGAGTAATCCGACATCAGCGAATTTCAAGGCATTTTTTGATAACGCCAACATGCAGAAATTCTTCACGGATAAAGATACGCGTCCATTCCTTCCGGAAGTCCGCGCGTTATACGATGATTTTCTGTTTCAAGGAATCGACAGCCTCCGGGAGAAAGGAAACGCAACAGCCATCCGGCAGATTATTGACGAGTATAAGCAATCACCTTACCTGACTTCCACAGCACGTACTCATCTGGACGACCTTGAATATCTTAGTGAAAAAGCTGATTTTGAGCTTTTAAAAGCTGCCATTGTCAATTCCGAATCTTTGAGTATGCTGCAGGATTTTCTTTGCACACACAGGTATAAGGAATTTCGTGACCAGGCCAATGCACTACGGACACCATTTATTCTGCAAACAATCATATCCACTCCTACTTCCGTGAAATACTATAATGGAGGACGATTGATTAAGTCTGCGGAAAATGACAGTACGGGAAATACCTCGACCACTTATTCGTATGATGATAAGGGGCAGCTCATTTCTACATTGTCGCTTACCGTAAAGAACGGTCAGCCAAGCAATGAAATACAAACGAACAGATTATACGATCCGCAAGGTCACTGCATCTTTGAAGTGCAAACGAATCCGAAAACCAAAACGGATCTCTACCGACGGACACGCCGTATCGGTACGGACGGAAGTATCGAGAGTGATTCGCTCAAGTATACAGATGGAAGAGTCATCATAAGTTCCTATAATAAACAGGGGTTATTGACCGAAACCAAAGAGTATAATAAGAATGGAGAACTTCAGGCGTACACCGCAAACAAATATGATGATAAAGGCAGATTGATTTCATCCCAACATCAAAACCTGCTTTTTGCCAATTCTTCGGATCAGATTATTTCACAAAAAGATGCTTATGAATACGATAAATACGGTTATCTGACACAAATCGTTTACCAACGGATTTTAGGCAATAACCAGAAAACATCGGGATGCCTGACCTGCCTGTACGATAAATACGGAAACCAGATCGATAGCAATTCTTATTATGAATATGATAATACGGGCCAATGGATCTGCCGGACCGACCGTGAGCATCCGAAAGAAGTGGAACGCATACAGTACATTTACAAATAAAGTAAGATGCTGTGAACATTTTGCAAAGGGCTTCTGTTATTATAGTATAACAAGCCAATTAAAACTTGTAACATTATGAATACTATATTAATGTCTTTAATAATTATGACCATGACTTACGAAATGCCAAAACTTCCCTACGCAAACAATGCGTTGGAACCTGTAATCAGTCAGCAAACAATAGATTTCCATTACGGAAAACATCTACAAACGTATGTAAATAATCTGAATAGCCTCGTGCCCGGAACAGAATATGAAGGTAAAACGGTAGAAGAAATCGTTGCAGCCGCACCGGATGGAGCTATATTCAATAACGCCGGACAAGTATTGAACCACAACCTGTACTTCCTGCAATTTGCCCCGAAACCTTCAAAGAAGGAGCCGGCCGGTAAACTGGGAGAAGCCATCAAACGTGACTTTGGCAGCTTTGAAAACTTCAAGAAAGAATTCAATGCAGCAGCAGTCGGATTGTTTGGTTCAGGATGGGCTTGGCTATCCGTAGATAAAGACGGTAAACTGAAAATCACTAAAGAGGGGAACGGCAGCAATCCAGTACGTGCCGGTTTGAAACCACTTCTTGGATTTGACGTTTGGGAACACTCCTATTATCTGGATTACCAGAACCGCCGTGCCGACCACGTAAACGCCCTGTGGGATATCATCGACTGGGATGTGGTTGAAAAAAGAATGTAATTAAATTTACAAGCTAAACTATACTTATGGAAAAGGTCGTTGTGTTTTTCACAGCGACCTTTTTTACAGATTAAAAAGAACAGACTTTTATTGTATATCAGATGCATTAGTTGTATTTTTGCAACTCATAAAACAACATAACAAACAATTATGATACTGTATAAAAGAAAAAAAATACGATTTATTGTCTCCATTGCCGTACTCCTTTTCCTCCCCTTTTTTAGCAATGTTGGCAATGCTGCCACCACAGAAGAATCTGAGGAAGAAATTCTGTTTATCACCTCTTATAATTCTGACACTAAATATACCTACGATAACATCAGCACATTTGTAGAAACCTACACCCAATTGGGAGGAAGATATTCGACCATGGTAGAAAATATGAATGCAACAGACTTAACGCAGGCGCATCAATGGAAAAAAACATTGACCGATATTCTGGACAAACATCCGAAAGCCAAATTAGTTATTCTCCTGGGTGGTGAAGCATGGAGCAGTTTCCTCCATCTCGAAGATGAAAAGTACAAGCAGCTTCCTGTTTTCTGTGCAATGGCATCACGCAACGGAATACGTATTCCGGAGGATTCAACCGACATCCGAAGCTATAATCCCGAAAGCATTAACTTAATGGAACGCATGAAGGAATACAACGTAAGATATTGTAGCACATACGAATATGACATTAAAAAAGATATTGAAATGATACAGGATTTCTATCCGGAAACAGAACACCTTGTATTTGTATCGGATAACACATACAACGGACTTGCCGAACTGGCATGGTTCAAGAAAAACCTGCAACATTTCCCACAGTTGTCTATCACCTACGTCGATGGCCGCATCCATACACTCGATATGGCTGCCAGTCAATTGCGCAATCTTCCCAGAAACACAGTCATGTTGCTTGGCATCTGGAGAATCGACAACCGGGGCATTACTTATATGAATAACTCCGTTTATGCTTTTTCCAAAGCCAATCCTCTCCTGCCTATGTTCAGCATGACTTCCACTGCAATAGGTTACTGGGCTATCGGAGGATATGTCCCGCAATATGAAGGAGTGGGAAAAAGCATGGGAGAATATGCCTACCGCTTTTTAGACCAGAAGGAAACTGATATCAGCAGTATCAATATCTTACCCAACAGATATAAATTTGATGCGAAGAAACTAAAGGAATGGGGATTTGAAAACAAGAAGTTACCTGTTAACTCAATGGTAATCAATCAGCCCATCCCGTTCTTTGTGGCCTATAAGACAGAAGTGCAATTCATCCTGATTATATTTCTCGTATTAGTAGGAAGTCTAATGATTTCGCTGTATTACTATTACCGGACTAAAATCCTGAAGAATCACCTTGAAAGAACTACGAAACAACTACGGGAAGATAAAAAGAAACTGGAAGAGTCTGAAGTCGAATTGCGTGATGCTAAAGAGCGCGCCGAAGAAGCTAACCAACTGAAAAGTGCCTTTGTTTCGAATATGAGCCACGAGATACGGACTCCGCTAAATGCTATTGTCGGTTTCTCCAGCCTGATTATCGGTTCGGTAGAGCAGAATAACGAACTGAAAGAATACGCAGATATTGTCCAGACCAACTCCAATCTGTTGCTCCAACTGATTAGTGATGTACTGGATATATCACGCCTGGAATCAGGAAAACTGCAATTCAACTATGAATGGTGTGAGCTGGTGAACCATTGCCAGAATATGATTACTCTGACCAACCGGAACAAGACAATGGATGTAGACATTAAACTGCAAATGCCTAAAGAGCCTTACATGCTCTACACAGATCCCTTGCGCCTGCAGCAGATTATTATCAATCTGCTGAACAATGCCTTGAAATTCACTCCTGCCGGAGGAAGCATTACGCTGGATTATGAAGTGGACGAAAAAAAGCAATGTATGCTGTTCTCGGTAACTGATACCGGCACCGGAATCCCCGAAGATAAACAGGAGCTGGTATTCCAACGTTTCGAAAAGCTGAACGAGTTCGTACAGGGTACAGGATTGGGACTGGCTATCTGCAAACTGACCATCCAATATATGGGAGGTGATATCTGGATTGACAAGAATTACAAAAATGGCGCCCGATTTATCTTTTCTCATCCTATCAAAAAACAGGAATCAACAGAAAAATGAAAAAAAATCGAATGATTTAGTGTTTTTCTGTTTCTTTTTCACTTACTTTGCCCCCGTAAAGACAAAGGGGTGCCCCATGAGGGGCTGAGATTATACCCTAGGAACCTGAGGCAGTTAGTACTGACGTAGGGATTGTGTTTCTTCTTATCGCCTTTCCATTCAAGCACGCTCTTTGTATTTACTTTCAACTTATTTATTCTGATAGGACAATGAAAGTACAAGTGAACAACAAAGAGGTGGAAATTACTCCCGACTCTACCCTTACACAACTGACAGCACAGCTCGAACTTCCGGTTCAAGGCATTGCTATCGCCGTAAACAACAAAATGATTCCCCGTACCGAATGGGAGGGTTTCATATTGCATGAGAACGATAACCTGGTGATTATCAAAGCTGCTTGCGGAGGATAAGGGAATGGTCAGTCTACAATTTATCACGCATCAGACCGAACGGTATTCGTACCTCGAATCGGCACGTATGGCACTCGAAGGCGGGTGCAAATGGATCCAACTACGCATGAAAGAGGCTCCTCTCGAAGAAGTGGAGGCAGTAGCCCTGCAACTGAAACCGCTTTGTAAAGAGCACGAAGCAATCCTGGTTCTGGACGATCACGTTGAACTGGCGCGAAAGCTGGAAGTGGACGGTGTTCATCTGGGCAAAAAGGATATGCCTATCGACCAGGCCCGCCAAATTCTTGGAGAGGCTTTCATTATCGGCGGCACTGCAAATACATTCGAAGATGTTGTACAGCACTATCGTGCCGGTGCCGATTATCTTGGCATCGGTCCTTTCCGGTTTACTACCACCAAAAAGAATTTAAGCCCTGTACTGGGATTGGAAGGCTATTCCTCCATCCTTTCACAGATGAAAGAGGCGAATATCGAAATCCCCGTAGTAGCGATTGGAGGAATCACTTATGAGGATATTCCTGCCATACTTCACACAGGAGTAAACGGGATAGCCCTGTCGGGAACCATTCTCGGAGCGGATAATCCGATAGAAGAAACACGTAGAATCCTGAATCATGCGTAAAGCAATGATGTACAATCAGTAATTTAATTTATAATATATATAGAATGGAAAAGTTAGTAATTGCGGGACGCGAATTTAACTCCCGTCTTTTCCTGGGAACAGGAAAATTCAATTCCAATGAAGTAATGGAACAAGCTATTCTGGCTTCAGGCACGGAAATGGTTACTGTTGCCATGAAACGAATCGACATGGACAACAAAGAGGATGACATGCTGAAACATATTATTCATCCGAATATTCAGCTATTGCCCAATACTTCCGGTGTACGTAATGCAGAAGAGGCTGTTTTTGCAGCACAGTTGGCTCGTGAAGCCTTTGGAACAAACTGGCTGAAACTGGAAATTCACCCGGACCCACGCTATCTGCTCCCTGACTCTATCGAGACACTGAAAGCTACGGAAGAACTGGTAAAACTGGGTTTTATCGTGTTGCCTTATTGCCAGGCTGACCCTGTACTCTGCAAACGTCTGGAAGAAGCGGGCGCAGCTACCGTTATGCCGCTCGGTGCACCAATCGGTACCAATAAAGGATTGCAGACCAAAGAATTCCTGCAAATCATTATCGAACAGGCAGGTATCCCGGTAGTCGTAGATGCGGGTATCGGTGCACCCAGTCATGCTGCCGAAGCAATGGAACTGGGAGCTTCCGCTGTATTAGTTAATACCGCAATAGCCGTTGCCGGAAATCCGGTAGAAATGGCAAAAGCATTCAAAGCGGCTACAGAAGCCGGAAGACAGGCTTACGAAGCAGGATTAGGATTACAAGCCGTCGACTTCGTGGCAGAAGCAAGTTCACCTCTAACGGCTTTTCTTGATTAAAAACGAATAAACTATGGAACAAAAAATAAAATTCCCCCGCTCGCAGAAAGTCTATTTACCCGGTAAACTTTATCCGAATATCCGTGTAGCGATGCGGAAAGTGGAACAAGTGCCCAGTGTCAGCTTTGAAGGCGAAGAAAAGATAGCAACACCGAACCCGGAGATATATGTATATGATACCAGCGGACCGTTCAGCGATGCAGATATGAGCATTGATCTTAAAAAAGGACTGCCCCGTATGCGTGAAGAATGGATTGTAGGCCGTGGTGATGTGGAACAACTTCCCGAAATTACTTCGGAATACGGACAAATGAGAAGGGACGATAAAAGTCTCGATCACTTACGTTTCGAGCACATCGCTCTGCCCTATCGCGCTAAAAAAGGAGAAGCAATCACTCAAATGGCATACGCCAAAAGAGGGATTATCACCCCTGAAATGGAATATGTAGCAATCCGCGAGAACATGAATTGCGAGGAATTGGGAATTAAGACCCACATTACTCCAGAATTTGTCCGTCAGGAGATTGCAGAAGGACGTGCTGTATTACCGGCCAATATCAACCACCCGGAAGCTGAACCGATGATTATCGGACGCAACTTCCTTGTGAAAATCAATACGAATATCGGAAATTCGGCTACTACCTCAAGCATAGATGAAGAAGTGGAGAAAGCATTGTGGAGCTGCAAATGGGGTGGCGATACCTTGATGGATCTTTCCACAGGAGAAAATATCCATGAAACACGCGAATGGATTATCCGTAATTGTCCCGTACCCGTCGGCACGGTTCCTATTTATCAGGCACTTGAAAAGGTGAACGGCATAGTGGAAGACCTCACCTGGGAAATCTACCGGGATACATTGATTGAACAATGCGAACAAGGTGTAGATTACTTCACCATTCATGCAGGGATCCGCCGCCATAATGTTCATCTTGCCGATAAGCGGTTGTGCGGTATTGTCAGCCGTGGAGGAAGTATTATGAGCAAATGGTGTCTGATGCATGACCGCGAAAGTTTCCTATATGAACACTTCGACGATATCTGCGATATTCTGGCTCAATATGACGTTGCGGTGTCTTTGGGTGACGGACTTCGTCCGGGCTCTATCCACGATGCCAACGATGAAGCGCAGTTCGCCGAGCTGGACACTATGGGCGAGTTGGTGCTCCGCGCCTGGGACAAGAATGTGCAAGCCTTTATCGAAGGTCCCGGACACGTGCCCATGCATAAGATCAAGGAAAATATGGAACGCCAAATCGAAAAATGCCATGATGCGCCGTTCTATACGCTCGGCCCATTGGTCACGGACATCGCTCCGGGATATGACCATATCACCTCCGCTATCGGTGCAGCGCAAATCGGCTGGCTCGGAACGGCTATGCTGTGCTATGTTACTCCAAAGGAACATCTCGCCCTGCCGGACAAGGAGGACGTACGTGTAGGGGTCATTACTTATAAAATAGCTGCACATGCCGCCGACCTGGCTAAAGGGCATCCGGGAGCACAGGTACGTGACAATGCGCTAAGCAAAGCCCGCTATGAGTTCCGCTGGAAGGACCAGTTCGACCTGTCACTTGATCCGGAACGGGCACAGACCTATTTCCGTGCAGGACATCATATCGACGGAGAATACTGTACCATGTGCGGACCGAACTTCTGTGCTATGAGACTATCACGTGATTTAAAGAAAAACAAGAAATAACTCTAACAATATGTTCTCAGACGAATTAGAAAAAATATCCTGGGAAGAGACGACAAAAGCCATCTATTCCAAGACAAATGCCGATGTACGCCGGGCTTTAGGCAAATCCGGGCATCTGGACGTCAATGATTTTATGGCACTCATTTCGCCCGCCGCTACTCCTTATCTGGAAGTTATGGCACGGCTCAGCCAGAAATATACCATGGAACGGTTCGGCAAGACAATCTCCATGTTCGTGCCGCTTTACATCACCAATTCATGTACCAATTCTTGTGTGTACTGCGGTTTCCATATCAGTAATCCGATGAAAAGGACCATACTGACGGAGGAAGAAATCATCAACGAATACAAAGCTATCAAACGACTGGCACCCTTCGAGAATCTTCTGCTTGTTACGGGTGAAAATCCTGCTGCTGCAGGTGTCCCTTACATTGCCCGTGCACTGGATCTGGCAAAGCCTTACTTCAGCAACCTGCAAATTGAAGTAATGCCTCTTAAAACAGAAGAATACAAGGAACTGACGAACCACGGATTGAACGGAGTGATCTGCTTCCAGGAGACTTACAACAAGGCGAACTACAAAATTTATCACCCGAGAGGAATGAAATCCAAATTCGAATGGCGCGTCAACGGTTTCGACCGTATGGGGCAGGCAGGAGTACACAAAATCGGTATGGGAGTTTTAATCGGACTGGAAGAATGGCGCACGGATGTAACCATGTTGGCCTATCATCTCCGTTACTTGCAAAAGCATTATTGGAAGACAAAATATAGCGTTAACTTCCCACGTATGCGTCCGTCCGAAAACGGAGGGTTCCAACCAAATGTTATCATGAACGACCGGGAACTTGCCCAACTGACGTTTGCCATGCGAATCTTCGATCACGATGTAGATATCTCCTACTCTACCCGTGAAAGTGCGGAAATCCGTAACCACATGGCAACTCTGGGTGTGACGACCATGAGTGCGGAAAGCAAAACCGAACCGGGCGGATATTATAGTTATCCGCAAACGCTGGAGCAGTTTCATGTGAGCGATGAACGGAAAGCGGTAGAAGTAGAACGTGACCTGAAAAAACTGGGACGTGAACCGGTATGGAAAGACTGGGACCAGGCTTTTGACTTTAAAAGATAAAAACGGATGCGATACGACAGACAAATGATACTCCCCGAAATCGGAGAAGAAGGTCAGCTTAAGCTGAAAAAAGCAAAAGTACTCATCGTGGGTGTGGGAGGGCTGGGCTCTCCCATTGCCCTCTATCTGGCAGGAGCAGGCGTAGGCTGCATCGGACTGGTAGACGACGACCGGGTAAGTATCAGCAACTTGCAACGGCAAGTGCTCTATTCCGAGAACGAACTGGATAAACCGAAAGCTGTATGTGCCGCAGAAAGACTTTCCGCACTAAACAGCGGAATCAGTATCCTGCCCTATTCCACCCGGCTGACAGAGGAAAATGCCGGCAATATCATCCGCAAATATGATATCGTAGTAGACGGATGCGATAATTTCGCCACACGCTATCTGATTAACGATATCTGCATTGAACAAAGGAAACCGTACGTATATGGTGCCATCTGTGGTTTTGAAGGTCAGGTTTCGGTATTTAATTACGGAGAGATGAAAAAGAGCTATCGTGACCTCTATCCCAATGAAGAGGAAATGAAGCGAATGCCACCTCCCCCTAAAGGAGTAATAGGAGTCACTCCCGCCGTCGTAGGAAGCATTGAAGCAACGGAGGTACTGAAAATAATTTGTGGATTCGGTGATATTTTAGCCGGTAAACTATGGACGATTGACCTGCGGACATTGCAATCTAACAAATTTTCACTATAAAGGTTGGTTTCTGACATAGTTAATTATTAACTTTGCTAAACAATTCA
>OGEU01002612.1_pt1 | contig 12635 bp, 8 predicted proteins | sample 1570651 | NCBI WGS metagenome assembly OGEU01 (sample SAMEA2582129, study PRJEB24529) | metagenome | biome: Human gut stool | place: China | collected 2011 | reverse complement strand
CTATCTCAATCATTGGCTTTGGCTTAAACTGGCTTTCCTCACTTATTCTTGTTCCAAATCCACCGGCTAATAATACTACTTTCATTTATTCCTCCGCATTATGTATAAAACTCTCATATATGATGTGAAGTCGTTTAAATGTTACTATCCCCTTTGCCTCAAAAAATATGTTTTACTTATGACAATAACTAACAACATCTCATGTATGATGTTTAATAAATTAAATATTCATTAATATTCTATCATATATTAATGGTCTAATCTAGAAAATTATATGCACACAAAATATAATTGTCAAGTTGCTATACTAGTTATTAAAAAAAATACAATAAGCATGTTACTGTTTACATGTCAACAAATCCATATAACAATGATGGTGGGGTGGACAGATGAAATTAATTCTCTATCTGTCCACCATTATTACTTTATTATATTTACCTGAACCTATCTCCTCTTCTATAGCCAAACATTCTCATAACACTACTGAATCTGAATTTCCACCTGCAAACAATGTCAGATTGTTTAGTGTAAATTCTGAATCACAGGATACTTCAAAAGCAACTACTATCACTTTCAAAAGATACTAAGTCATCTCCCATTCTCCGCTCTCTCCCTCTGCCACTTAGCCTCATCACAATACACATAATACAATCTATAGTATATATCTGCTGCCTTAGTGTATCTTGTGCTTAAGTATTCTGCATTCTCTTTATATCTTTCTGCGATATTCTTCCAGCACATCTCTTATATATTCACTTTTTCACACTTTTCTGCCGGACAGAATTTTGCCTTTTCATATATATGATATACACTTCTATGTATCTGTTTTTCTCCTCATTCTCCTCTTTATTTTGCTCTTTTGGTAACGATTCTTCTGTATGTATTTCAGACTTTCTATTTTATTATAAGTCCATTAAGGTTTATATATTTATTCTATATATTTTTTGTATTTTTTATTTATTATATATTGACATTTCAAATTATGTATTATATAGTATAACTATACTTAATTAAGTCTTGAATGTGTATTATACACTTATATTAAAGTTCTATATTACTCATTTCTTATGTATCACACTGGATTCAGTACAGCATTTTATTATCAGATTTTACCCATATATACACAACAAGGCATGATTCTATATTATGATGATTTTATCATATGATGTACCTGATGTAACAACTCACTTGTTATATATTTGACCACATGTTAAAATATATATGATTTCATAGCAGAATTGCCTGTTGTTAATTTTACTTATTGAATAAATGAAGTTTTAAGGAGATTTTGCTTATGAAAATTAACGATAAAGATAATAATTATTACAACAAAAACACTGATAACAATATAATTATTAAAAATAATGATAGTTCCTCTACTACAACCAAACGATATAGTGATAACGTATTTTGTCTATTATATTCAGATAAGAAGAATTTACTGGATTTATACAATGCCCTGAATAACTCATCTCATACAGACACTGATAATCTTAGCATAACAACGCTAAAAGGTGGCGTGTATATGAAGTATAAGAATGATGCCTCATTTGTATTCAGCTATGAGTTATATATGTTTGAACAGCAGTCATCACTTAATTTTAATATGCCATTAAGGTTCTTACACTATGGCTCAGAAGTATACAGGAATATATTTCCTAATAATATGCTTCATAAAAGAAGTATGCTTAAAATTCCAACTCCACATTTTATTACATTCTATAATGGAAGAGAACGTATGAAAGAGCGTATTAAAATTCTTAAGCTGTCAGATATGTTTGAACATCCTACAAAGCATCCAGAGCTTGAGTTAATCGTTACGGTTATTAATCTTAATCCTGCTGAAGAGGCAACTGATATTATACATAGCACTACTGATGACAACTTTTTTGATAATAATATCAGACCAGCCATAAACGGATTATTCACGGATAACATATTAAACCGCTGCAAGTCACTCAGAGATTATATGACTTTTGTCACCAAAGTACGTAATAAAATGGATATATCCGGTCTGGATGTCAGGACATCAGTTATCGAAGCTGTAGATGAATGTATCAAAGAGGATATTCTATCAGATTTCTTTATAAAGCATAGAGAAGAGGTGATTGATGTGAGTATATTTGAATACGATGAAGAAGGCGTTATGGAGATTCTCCGTGAAGAAGCCCGCACTGCTGGACTTGAAGAAGGACGTGCTGCTGGACTTGAGGAAGGACGTGCCGCTGGACTTAAGGAAGGACGTGCTGCTGGGCTTGAGGAAGGACGTTCCGCTGGACTTGAAGAAGGACGTATAACCGCAGCTATCGATGCCATTAAAAATATCATGACAAAGCTTGGTAAATCAGCAGATGAAGCTATGAATATACTTGATATTGATGTTGATAAAAGAGAGGCTATTAAAAAAAAGCTGTAGTAGTTTTTTGCCCGCTTAAATATTAAACAATAAGTGGGATGTAAGCATTAAGAACATGTCTCTTAATGCTTCGCCCCACTTATGTACTTTATCTGACAAACTCACAACTGTTATATTTTATATCTTCCTAGAACTGGTTATCTTTAAAGAATTCCCGCTTTCTTTCAATCATCTCATCTATTCTGCTGATATAATTCCTTACATCCTTGACATTCTCTATTCTCTCAATCCTTACTGAATGATTATCATCCGACTCATTATGGAAAACAACCTTGCTGCTTGCTCCGGCTCCACATGCTATTATAGTCTGTTTCTCTTCCATAATAAGTATGTTATATATACACTCCTTACCTTCCTTTGAATATCCTACATTTTCAAAGTTTCCAGCCATATTCTTCTGCCTGTACATATAATATGGTTCCATATCAAGCTTTTTTGCTGTTTCCTCTGTCATTCTTATGATCTCATCCGTATTTTTTGTTGACAGCTGCTTGTACTTATCTCTCCATATATTAAGCGCGGCTGCTCTCTTTATGGCAAGTGAATGTACTGTAAGACTTTCTGGATCCATAGCCTGTATCTCGCTAAGTGTATGCTTTACTTCGTCAACATCCTCACCGACAAGACCAAGTATTATATCCATATTAATATTATCAAAGCCTTCTTCTCTTGCCATATTGTATACATTCTTTATCTGTTCTACAGTATGCTTCCTGCCTATCAGGTCAAGCGTTTTCTGATTCATCGTCTGTGGATTGATAGAGATTCTTCCAACATTATGTTTCTTAAGCACCTTAAGCTTATCAAGTGTTATGCTATCTGGACGACCTGCTTCTACTGTGAATTCATGGCATCCATCTATATCAAACAGTCTTTTAAGCTCCGTTATCAGTCTGTCAAGCTGCACTGCACTAAGTGTTGTTGGTGTACCACCACCAAAATATACTGTATCAAGTCTTCTCCCCTTCATAGCTTCCGATACAAAGGTCATTTCCTTGATGAGTGCATCAAGATAACTGTCAACGTAATCTTTATAGGCTCCAAGTGCATATGATGAAAATGAACAATACAAGCATATACTTGGACAGAATGGAATTCCTATATACAGACTATAACCATTTTTATAGTCTATACGATTTAATATATCCATTTCTTTTCTGGCTACCTTAAGTGCAAGTTCTGCCTTCTGTCCGCTTGCCTTATGCTTATCCATAAAATATCTTTTTATTGTTTCTTCGCTTTCACCATCTTCAAGCATCATATATGCTATCTTACTTGGACGCACTCCAGTAAGATATCCCCATGGAAGTGTCTTTCCGGTCTTTTTACTAAGATACTCATACAGATATGACTTGAACTTATCATGCATCTGGCTTTTGTTAAGCCCTGTAACATCTGGTACCTTTATGTCTATAATCGTATCAATAATATCCACTGATGTATATTTTGAATCGTCTTCTATACCGTCTTTATGATTATCTTTTAGATTCTCTTCTGTACTGTCTTTATGATTATCTTTTAGATTCTCTTCTGTACTGTCTTTATGATTATCTTTCAGATTATTTCTTGAATTATCGCTTTCTTTATATGCTGTAACCTCTGTTCTTGGATAGAATGAACGCACCAGCACTATGGCATCATCATAAAATCTATTATCGTCTATTTTAATATATATCATCATTATTCCTCTCTATATACAGCTTCCCAAAAAAACACCACCTGCACACAATATTAAATATTCTGTCTAGTCTATATATACATAAAATATAAAATTTATAAATCAATTCTAAATTGATAATTCTTCATCACAGAAACGGATTATTCACTCTTTCATAACCAACACTTGTGCCTTCTCCGTGTCCCGGATATACCTTCGTATCATCAGGAAGTACCATTACTTTTTCTTTTATTGAACGCACTATTTCACTCATGCTACCTCCAGGAAAATCCGTTCTTCCAACTGAGCCACAGAATAATGTATCTCCTGAAAAAAGCACTCCTATTTCTCTTATATAATAACAGCTTCCACCTTCTGTATGTCCCGGTGTATGAAGTGCTTCTATATCAAAGCCTGCAAGTTTAAGTATTTCGCCATCTTTATGCCAAACATCTGCTTTTACTGAAAGCTTAAGCCCATATGCTTCACCAAGATTAATATGTGGCTGTTCAAGTGTATTCTTCTCATCACATGATGCATATACTTTAACATCATATTTATCTCTTACGGCATCTGCTGCCATAATATGATCAAAATGCCCGTGTGTTAACAATATTCCCTTAAGGCTGCATCCTGATTCATCTATCATTCTGCTTATCTCATCCTGGCTGTCTGCTGGATCTATAAGTACACACTCTTTAATATCCATATTACATAACAGATAGCAGTTAGTGCCTACCATTCCTAATATTCTTGAATCTATTTTATACATAACTTTTCCTTTTCTTTATATTATTATTTTTAATATTTGCCACCGATTGATGCATACATTCGGACCCATTGCTTCGCAATTTATAAGAATCTATATATCATCGTAATATCATTATATGCTATCAAAAAGCCGTTATCAAGAATAATCCCGACAACGGCTCTAAACTATGACATTTATACGCTATATTTTACACATTATGTTTGTTATTTACATTCTCTATTGCTATATCCACTGTACACAAGCTTCTGCATTATCTGAATTCAGATAATACCTTTTCTGCCGGTACTTGTCTTTATCAGCCCGTAGCTCTCTCAATATCTGTGACACCATCTATTTTTCTTAGCTTGTCGATAAGTCTGTTAAGCTCTTCCTTACCTGATACCACAAATCCTAAGTTAATAGTTGCAATATTCTTCTTGTTTACACGGCTGTTCATGAATCTTACATCTATGTTAGCTTCTGTAAACAATCTTGATATATCAACAATAAGACCTTTTCTGTTACCTGCAAATATGTTAATCTCTGCACTGTATTTCTCATCCTTGTTTTCTGTCTGTTCCCACTCTGCTTCTATGAGTCTTGCACGCTCACTTGCCGGGAAGTTTAGTATGTTGATACAGTCTGTTCTGTGGATTGAGATACCTCTTCCTCTTGTAACAAAGCCTACTATTTCATCACCTGGAACAGGATTACAACATCTTGAGAATCTGACAGCAACATCGTGGATTCCTTTAACAACGATTCCACCCTTGCCCTTTTTATTGTCCTTCTCCTTTTCTTTGCTTTCACTTGCTGCTATCTGTTCAAGTGCCTGCTTGTCTGTAATCTCAGACTTCTTTGTCTTTAAGTATTCTTCATTAAGCTTATTGACTATCTGCCCTTCTTTTAAAGCTCCATGTCCAACGGCAGCCATAATAGAATCCCAGTCCTTATAGCCATATTTTCTTAAGGCCTTTTCTACGAATTCAGGTTTATTTATCTCTGAAAGAACTATACCCTTTCCTTTACAATAGTTAGATATAAGCTCCTTACCTTTTATTATATTGTCTTCCTTAAGCTCCTGCTTAAACCACTGGTTAATCTTGTTACGTGCCTGTGTGGACTTAACCATAGATAACCAGTCACGGCTTGGTCCCTTTGAATTCTGTGAAGTTATAATCTCGATTCTGTCACCATTTTTTATCTCATAATCAATATTAACAAGCTTTCCGTTAACTCTTGCACCTACCATCTTATTGCCTACAGCACTATGAATACTGTAAGCAAAGTCTATAGGGTTAGAACCTGCCGGAAGTGTCTTTACATCTCCTGTAGGTGTGAAACAGTATACCGAATCAGAAAACAGATTAAGGTCATTCTTAATAGATGATAAGAATTCCTTGTTATCTGACATATCTCTCTGCCATTCAAGTATCTGTCTTAACCAGCTAAGCTTGGCTTCTTCACTCTTGTTTGTCTCACCTGTTTTGCCTTCTTTATACTTCCAGTGAGCTGCAATACCATATTCTGCTATTCTATGCATTTCATATGTTCTTATCTGTACTTCAAAAGGCTGGCCATTGGATGCTATAAGTGTTGTATGAAGTGACTGATACATGTTAGGCTTAGGCATAGCTATATAATCCTTGAATCTTCCTGGAATAGGCTTGTACATCTCATGTATTACACCTAAAGCCGCATAACAGTCTTTAACTGTGTCAACCTTAATACGCACTGCAAATATATCATATATCTGATCAAGTGTCTTATTCTGGTTAACCATCTTTCGATAGATTGAGAAGAAATGCTTAACTCTTCCATCTATCTCTGCTTCTATACCGGCATTGCTTATATGCATACCGACTTCCTTGATTATGCTCTTTATAAATGCTTCTCTGCCCGGTCTGTTGATATCAACCTGCTTTACAAGGTCATTGTAAGTATCAGGCATAAGATATTTCATGGAAAGATCATCTAATTCTACCTTAATCTTAGATATACCAAGCCTATGTGCTATAGGAGCATATATATCCATAGTCTCTCTGGACTTTTCCACCTGCTTTGCTGGTGACTGGTACTGCATTGTACGCATATTGTGAAGTCTGTCGGCAAGCTTTATAAGGATAACTCTTATATCCTTAGCCATAGCAAGAAACATTTTTCTTAAGTTTTCTGCCTGCACTTCTATCTTGTCATGCTGATAGTTAAGCTGTGTAAGCTTTGTAACACCATCTACCAAAAGTGCAACCTCATCGCCGAATTCTTTTGCCACATCTTCACTTGTCATAACAGTATCTTCAACAACATCATGTAAAAGACCAGCTATAATAGACTCTTTATCAAGCTCAAGCTCTGCTAATATAATAGCAACACAAAGTGGATGTATAATATATGGCTCACCTGACTTTCTAAACTGGCCTTCATGAGCCTTTTTTGCAACCTTATATGCACGTTCTATATCTGAAAGGTCAGATGATGGATGGTACATTTTAACTTTTTCTATAAGGTCATTATAAAGCTCCTCCGGGCTTGTAAAATCCGCCGGCGTATCCACTGATTTTTCTACTTTGCTTGTCTTAATATTCTTGTTTCCTGCTAATTCTATATTGCTCTCTGGCATATAATCTCTCCCCTCGTGTATCTATAATCCGGGTGCACAGCCTGTATATGACTGTTTTATTATATTATAATTTACTCTTTATCTGCTCCTATACTCACGAACCCGCGCTATCGCGCTCTTTCGTCCTGCTTCGCATGACTGTTCGTTCGTTAATGGTTATAATTATACCTCAGCGTATAACTTTTCCATAAATTCTCTTGTTGCCACTGCATTTTCTGGAACAGTATTCTCAAGTGTACAATGAACATATGGCTTATATTCCTTAATCTTCTTAAGCAGTAGTGGATAATTAAGTCCACCTGTTCCTGCTGCTATAGACTTAAGTTCATCACCTTCTACTACATAATCCTTGCAGTGGACTACTGCTATATCCTTTAATAACAAGTCAAATGCCTTTTCTATAATCTCATCCTGTTTATCAATGTTTCCTGTATAAAGAAGGTTAACAGGGTCAAATATAATCTGAAGGTTTGGAGAATCTATAGCATCAAGCACCTTTCTTGCCCTCTCAACTGTGTTGACAATATGCTTCCATACAGGCTCTATAGCTACTATAACGCCAAACTGTTCTGCATATTTAACTATAGGTCTCAGGTTATCTATAAAACACTGAAGTGCCTCATCTGAATGATTCGCTGGTTCATACTTGTACTCTTCATTGACAGCACCTGTCTCTGTTCCAACAACTCCACATCCAAGTATACTTGCAAATCTTATATGTGCTTTATACTTCTCGACTATCTCCTTATGCTTTTCAGGATTAGGATTGCAAAGGTTAAGATAGCATCCAAGAACTGCCACATCAACCTTATTCTCTGCACACAACTCCTTAATATACATAGCAAGTCCAGGTGTCATAGTCTCAACTCCCGGCTTAAACTCCTTTATAGACTTTGAAAGTGCTATATGCATACAATGAAATCCCTGCTTATGTATGTTAGGGATAAGCTCATCAAGTGGTGCATATGCAACATCATGTGCTCTGATACCTATTCTCATAATAATCCTCCATTCTTGCGTGCGAAAAATCTTATTTTCACACTAATCCTCTTTTCTACGCTCATTTATCACTAAACTTCTTTTCTGTGCGTGTTTAATCTTGAATATTTTATATGTCTTACTATATTCATACATCATGCTATTTAAAATCTACAGATTTATTTCAGTTTAACATATCAATGCCCAAATGTCACTTATAAGTTCAATTTAAGCTTGAATTTAAGCTTGAAATATAAGCTCTATTTAAACTTTGACCTGATACAAAAGCCCCTGTAATGATAATAATTACTGAATAATAAATAAATACTACCATTACAGAGGCTCTCTTATTTTATATAATCTATTAATGTACTAGATTGTACGATTAATTATAACATGAGCAATTAGAAACTCATATCATTCTTACTTATAGCATTATAATATGTAGTCAGTGGTATAAAGCTCTGTGCAAAGCTTTTTCCTGAATCACCCTTACATATAACCGCATCGTCTGTTATTGTCTTTATACCTACTGCTCCACCAGATGCTTCATTTATGGTTTTTCTGAATGTTTTAAGTCCGTACTTCAAATATGAGGCATCTCCTGTAAGCTCATAAGCTATCGCAAGTGACTCAAGCAGAAGTGTGTTGTTACCATTTCTTGCAAGACTAGGAAGTTCCTTATAGTAGAACAGTCCGTTATCCATATAGCAGTTCTCTACAAGATCATCCACCGCATGTATTAACATCTGTTTTACATCCTCTCTTGGGAATACTCTGTAGTATCTCATAACACTTCCGACTGCAACTGATATCATGAAACCTACTCTTATTGCTGTATTATCTGTGTATGGTGATAACCAGTCTCCATATTCTTCTTCCCATTTCTTGAAGCTGTCTATGATCCAGTCGCATTTAGCAAGCCATTTCTTATCATTAGTTTCTACATAAAGTGCTATAAGTGTACGAAGTGCCCAGCCTGTTTCCCTTGCATTGGCTTCACCTGGCACCTGATACATCGGAGTTTCAAGAAGTCTTAAGACATTTTCACCGATTCCAACAGCTGTCTCATATCCTCTCTCATCTCCTGTAAAATGATAATAATCAAGAAGACCTTCAACCCATTCATGTGAGCATACCATAACACCATTCTTACAATGCCCTGCTGTATGCTCCCATTGTCCACCGATTCTTAAAGGATTGCTGCTATAGTGGCATACATCAACATCCATCCAATGTTTTGCTGCTACTATCAGATAATCAAGGAATCTTCTTACTCCTGTTCTTGCATACATAAGTGCGCAGGCATGCGGATAGTCATATTCATTGTTGCTCCAGACCGGTTTTCCGCCACCTCTTCCCTGGACTGTGTAGCCCATATCTACTGTATCACCCCAGTTAAGCATACCATAGCATCTTGAATGTCCATCTGCTTTTGCCATAAGTGCTATTTCCACATCTTCATCATATTTATCAGGAAATACATCAAGCATTGCACCAGACTCTTTAAATATCTGAGGTGCTATATATGGTCTGTCTGGCATCTGATATATAAGACTTCTGTTATCCAGCTCCCATATATGAGTTTCTGGACTATGCCAGTGTATAAGGAAGTTCTGTTCTTTTGCCATACCTGACTGCATAGTTATCTCACCTACGCCCTCTGGCACAAGCATGACCGCTACACCCTCTGCACATGACTTGATTGCCTTAGGATAATTCTGCTGTGCCTGATGCACTGTTACGCAGAAGCCATCATCAGAATCTGTATAGTCAGCCATAAATGTTCCATATAACACTTCTGCATAATGTTCATTAGCCTCTTTTATAAGATAGCTGTCATCTATTGTCTCATTTACTTCTTCACCATTCTTACCTATGATAAAGCTTGTCTTATAGTTTGAAGTGGCAACTATAGTCCTGATATCTGAAACAGGAGCCCTGTGTTCTATCATATCAAGCTCTCCTATTCCTCTTGTCATAAATATAGGTCCATTGTTCTTAGAATTGTCTGTAAGAATATCTCCACATCCAGTTGAATCGTTGCCAGCTGCCATATCTATATGTACAAGCTTATCTGTTATCCTGCTGTCCTTTGATTTCTTAATATAAAATACAAGTGATTTTATATTAAGTTCCTCGTCTGATGTATTGATTATTCTATATGATATGTTTACCCATGGTTTTCCTGCATAGGCTGTGATTCGTATCTCAGACTCTATTTTCTTATATTTTATATCTTCTTTATCTATAGAAGCTGTATTTCCGCCTTTATCAGTTTTATTTCCATCTTTATCAGCCTCAACAACATTATAAGCCTTAGTTGAAAGTGTTACCTCTACAGGACCTGGCTTTACTACACGCCACTCTCCTATAGACATCTTATAATCATTTCCTTCTCGATCCTTTAAAACCGGTCCTTCAAAGTTCTCTTCGGTATATATCTTTCTTCCATCAACTAACCTTGTAAATATACTTTCAGAGTTATCAGATACATCAAACTCTAATTCACCACTGTTTACTGTATAACCTGCTTCTGTCTTCTTTACACACACTGCAGCTTTGTGTACATTTTCAGCCTTTTCTATCGGATTATCATAAGACAGCTTAGAAGCTTCTACAGCTTTATCATACTCTTCACTGCTTACAGAAAGAATCACTTTTGTGCGCTTGTTAGCTGGGAGATCTGCCATAAAGCTTATAAACAGAAACTTAACACTTCCATCATCATAGCTTGATGTCACTTCAGGCTGTATAATACATTCCTTTCCATTCTGTAATACTGCTATCTCTGATATGCTTTTAAGTTCACCTTTCTTAAATGGAACTGCTACGCTGACGCATTCCTGAATCCTTGGATACCTATATAACTTATCCAGATAAATATCTAACATGCTTTATTCCTCCTTGTCATTCCACTATGCAAGCCATTTTTAACACAACAAATCTGTATTAATATGGATTTTTGCCTTTTTTTTTCGTTTTTAACTTATATCTTATTATACTCACATTAATATCTGCTAACTACTGTTAAGATTGTCCTTTTTATGATATTATACATATTAATTGACCTTTACCTGCTTTAAGTTAGCAATCAGTACTAAGCATGAAGGTAAATTTATTCACAGAAAGGACTGTACACTTTGAATTATGCTGAAATAAAATATAATGATATTGCCAATGGTCCCGGCGTAAGAACAAGTATATTTGTAAGTGGCTGCACTCATCACTGTAAGGGTTGCTTTAACGAGGTTGCATGGGATTTTAATTATGGCATGCCATTTACTGATGAAACTATTGATGAAATAATAGAATCAATGAAGCCTTCTTATATAGCAGGATTAACTCTTCTTGGTGGTGAGCCCTTCGAACCAGCTAACCAGAAAGGACTTCTTCCTTTATTAGAAAGAGTAAAACAGATATATCCTAATAAGAATATATGGTGTTTTACAGGCTATCTGTTTGATAAAGATATTATGGAGCGTATGTATAACACATACCCAGAGACTGCAAGAATGCTGTCTTTCATCGACATATGTGTTGATGGGAAGTTTGTTGAACAACTAAAGGATATGATGTTAAAATTCAAAGGATCATCTAACCAGAGAACTATTGATGTACAGACCTCGCTTAAGGAGGGGCATGTAGTCATAGCTGATGGTTACTAAAGCTATTTATGCTAATCACAATATATAGAAATGAGGATTTATTTTTATGAAACAAAATGTAAATATTAAAAAACTTACACCTGATGCTATTATACCAACTTACGGAACTGAATACTCAGCTGGTGCAGACCTTTATTCAGGTATGACAGAAGCAGTCACTATAAAACCCGGCACAACTGAATTCATCAAAACAGGTATTGCCATGGAGATACCCGCTGGTCTTGTTGGTCTTATTTATGCAAGAAGCGGTATGGCATGCAAAAAGGGTGTTGCTCCTGCCAACAAAGTAGGTGTTATTGATTCTGACTACAGGGGAGAGATAATAGTTGCCCTACACAACCACTCTGATGCTGCTGTTACTATAGAACCAGGTGACAGAGTTGCACAGATTGTACTTGCTCCTTATATAACAGCTGCTTTTAATGAAGTGCAGGAATTAAGTGATACAGTTCGTGGAGATGGCGGATTCGGTTCTACAGGAACTAAGTAGGAATATTGTTGTTTAATTGAATATTAGTTGGTGACGAACGGACGACAAATATAAG
>OGEU01002604.1_pt1 | contig 12681 bp, 9 predicted proteins | sample 1570651 | NCBI WGS metagenome assembly OGEU01 (sample SAMEA2582129, study PRJEB24529) | metagenome | biome: Human gut stool | place: China | collected 2011 | reverse complement strand
GTGCAGACCGAAGCAGAAGGCAAAAGCTGCTCCGGTCTGCAGCACCACAGAAGAGGGGTAATGCGTTCACAAAAAGTTTGAAAGAACGTGTAGCGAAATGGAGGATGAACATGGAACCTTTATTAGAAGTGAAGAATTTGAAAACCAGCTTTAAAATTGGCAAGAAGTGGGTTCCTGCCGTAGAACAGGTATGCTTTCATGTAGATCCGGGAGAGACACTGGGCATCGTAGGCGAATCTGGCTGCGGTAAGAGTGTAACTTCCATGTCGATCATGCGCCTTTTACCTAAGGCAACCACAAAAATAGAGGCAGATGAGATCATCCTGAACGGAAAGAACATTGCAAACTATTCAGATAAGGAAATGGCCCAGGTGAGAGGAACCGGTATCGGTATGATCTTCCAGGACTCCATGACTTCCTTAAACCCGGTAAAGACCATTGGAAAACAGCTAGATGAAGCATTTATCGTACATCACAGCTGTGATAAAAATGAAGCAAAAAACCGCAGTATTGAAATGCTGACAAAAGTAGGTATCCCTTCTCCTGAAAAGAGATATGGAGAATATCCACATCAGCTTTCCGGTGGTATGCGTCAGCGTGTCATGATCGCCATGGCACTTGTCTGTGAGCCGGATATCCTGATTGCAGATGAGCCGACAACGGCACTTGATGTGACGATTCAGGCACAGATTCTGGAACTGATGCAGGATCTGCAGAAGAAGCTTGGAATGGCGATTATCATGGTAACCCATGATCTCGGCGTCATTGCAAGTATGTGCGATGAGATTCTTGTTATGTACGGCGGACGTGTCTGCGAGCGCGGTACAGCGGATGATATTTTCTACCGTCCGGCACATGAATATACCAAGGGACTGCTTCGTTCCATCCCGAAGGCAGACAATATGAACGAAAAGCTGGTGCCGATCGGCGGTACACCGATCAACCTGTTGCAGATGCCGGCTGGCTGTGCATTCTGCCCGCGGTGTGATGCGGCGATGAAGATCTGTCTTTCTGAGAAACCGGAAGAACTTCGCATCAGCGATACCCATCTGGCAAGCTGCTGGATGAACATCAAAGAGTTATATGAGGCACAGGAGGAGGCAGAGTAATGAGTGAGGAAAAGAACCTTCTTGAGGTAAGTCATTTAAAGCAGTATTTTCCTGTGCATCAGGGATTTAAGACGATTCCGCTAAAAGCGGTGGATGATATTTCATTTGCAATCAAGCCGGGCGAGACACTTGGTCTGGTAGGAGAGTCGGGATGCGGCAAGACGACCGTCGGCAGAACGCTGCTTCGTCTGTACCAGCCGACCGCCGGACGCATCGTGTTCGATGGTAAGGTGCTTTTTGACAGCGGCGAACAGTATGATGAGAATGGCAAGCTGATCGTCGATGCAAACGGCAAGCCGGTGCTTGGCAAGAAAGTGGATGTGGACATGCTTCCTTACCGCAGACAGATGCAGATGGTATTCCAGGATCCGTATTCATCCTTGAACCCGCGTATGACGGTCGAGGACATCATCGGAGAGCCTCTGGATGTTCATAAATTATATGCGAATAAAAAAGAGCGCCGTGAGAAAATCTTGAACCTCATGGAGCTGGTTGGATTGAATGCCGAGCATGCCATGCGTTATGCACATGAGTTTTCCGGCGGACAGAGACAGCGTATCGGTATTGCAAGAGCACTCGCGGTAAACCCGAAGTTTATCGTCTGTGACGAGCCGGTATCCGCACTGGATGTGTCCATTCAGGCGCAGGTGGTAAATATGTTCGAGGAACTGCAGGACAAGCTGGGCGTGGCGTATCTGTTTATCGCGCATGATCTGCTGGTTGTTCACCACATTTCCGACCGTATTGCGGTTATGTACCTTGGAAAAATGATGGAGATCGCCGATGCCGATGAGTTAAACGGCAACCCGATGCATCCGTATACATTGAGCTTACTGTCAGCGGTTCCGATTCCGGATCCGGAGACAGCCAGACACAGCAAGCGTATCGTGCTGGAGGGAGATGTACCGAGCCCTCTGAAGATGCCGACCGGATGTCCGTTCCGCACCAGATGCAAATACGCGACAGAGCAGTGCGCAAAAGAGATGCCGCCGCTTTCTGACAGAGGCAGCGGACACTTCGTTGCATGCTGGAACAAATAAGGTTTCAACGTTACCGAAGAGGTGCGTGGAACATAGATCATTTTATTGGAGGAAAATCCTCTGCTCCTGTTGTGACAGTCGCATTTTCCTTCGGAAAACAAGGAGGATTCATTATGAAGAAATTAGTAGCATCATTACTGGTTGCTTCTATGGCACTTGGTCTTACGGCTTGTGGCGGATCATCTGATTCCACAGCAAGTACAGGCGAGTCCACAGGAACCGCTGCTGGCACAGAGGCTGCAGCAACTGCAGAAGCAACAACCACAAACGCTGAGACAAATGTGCTCAACATCAACCTGGCAAGTGAGCCGGATTACCTTGATCCTGCATTAAACAGCTCCGTAGACGGTGGCTGCCTTGCAGTAAACTCTTTCGCAGGTCTTTATACCTATGATAAGGATGGTAATCTTATCCCGGCACTCGCATCCGATATGCCGGAAGTATCTGAGGACGGAACAGAGTACACCGTTCACATGATTGAGTCCAAGTGGAGCAACGGAGATGACTTAAAGGCATCTGACTTCGTATACAGCTGGAATCGTGTCATCGATGAGAAGACAGCAGCAGACTATGCTTATCTGTTCGATGTAATCGCCCGCAACGATGACGGTACACTGGCAGTTGAGACACCGGATGATTACACACTCGTGATCAAGCTTGTCAGCCCGTGCCCTTATTTTAACGATCTGATGGCATTCCCGACATTCTATCCGGTACATCAGGCATCCGTAGAGGCTGCTGATCCGGACGGCACTGTTCCTGGCAAGTGGGCACAGGAAGCAGGTTTCGTATGCAACGGTGCTTACACACTGGAGTCCTGGAATCACAACGAGAGCATGGTTTATGTAAAGAACCCGAACTTCTATGATGCGGCAAACGTAACCATGGACGAGCTTCACTTCATGTTAAGCGCTGATGATACAGCAACCTATGCTGCATACAACAGCGGTGACCTTGACTACATTGATTCCGTACCGAACGATGAGATTCCTTCCTTAAATGGTGTCAATCCGGAGTTTGGTATTCTTGACAACCTGGGAACCTATTACATCGGCTTCAACGTAAACGACCCGATCTTCGATGGCAAGACAGAGGAAGAGGCTGCTAAGATGCGTGAGGCAATCAGCTTACTGGTTGACCGTCAGTTCATCGTTGAGAACGTAGGCCAGACAGGTCAGATCCCGGCTGATTCTTTCGTACCGGAAGGTATGGCAGACGGTAACGGCGGCGTGTTCAAGACAGCAGATACTTCTTACTATGATGCAACAGCTACCGGTGCTGGCGAGCTTGAGACAGCAAAGGGCTTACTGGAAGAGGCTGGATACACATTTACAGACAACGGTGACGGTACATACGCAGTAGATCCGGCAATCTCCATGACATACTTAACAAACGACGGTACAGCACACATTGCAGTTGCTGAGTCCGTACAGCAGGATGTGGCATTACTTGGTATCAACCTTGAGATCAAGTCTGAGGACTGGAATGTATTCCTTGAGGATCGTAAGAGCGGTAACTTCACCATCGCGCGTGAGGGATGGCTTGCAGATTACAACGACCCGGTTAACATGTTAGAGATCTTTACCTCTGATTCCGGTAACAACGATATGCAGTTAGGAAAGGGTACCCCGGTATCTTCTTCTCCGGACTGGACAGCATATGATGCACTAATCGATCAGATCCGCACCACAACAGATTTTGCAGCGCGTGTTGACTTAATGCATCAGGCAGAGGATATGCTGATGGACACATGGGCAGTAGTTCCGATCTACTACTACAATGATATTTACATGCAGAAGTCTAACGTAACCGGTATCTACGCAACGGTATTCGGTATGAAGTACTTCATGTACGCAACAAAGACAGCATAACATCATAAGAACTGGCTGGTATGTATGACCGCAGGTGATGCATACTTATACAGGGAAGAGAAATCCCGGAACGGAGAGTAAAATCCGTTCCGGGATTTTTTACGTGGAAAAACATGGGAAAAGAAAACTGCATATTTAGTCATAAAGAAATTAGGATCAGAAAATGAAAAATGACAGAAAAACAGCACAGAATAGAAGAAAAAGTAGAAAAAACAAATAAAACATAGTGTAAAAATATGCATAGAACCAAATGAGATTGTAAAAACATGCGAAACGAGGCAGAATGTGCCAGCGGGAAAAGTATTGACAAAAACAGTTTCCCATGTATAATAAAAAAAGTGTTGTGCGTGTGCAACATACAAGTGTATTTTGCAAAGTGTTCAGTGGACAAAGAGGTTCATTGTCACTTTTTTTTGTTACACAAAAATATTTTAGCGCAATAACGCGGTAATATTGCACTATGCAGTATGGCAGGCAGAGCGATGAGGCGGAAGCGGCGATGATCAAGAACCCTTACCAAAAGGATTATCAAAATGAATTAAAGCAGAACCGGCACGGTCTTCTGGTGACAAGAACGTCCTATCAGGGAGATTTTTATGTGCTTCCGTTTGATGAACAGCAGAAGCGGCGGACAGGCATTTTAAATGTCATCTGGACGATCGCGCTGTGGGTGATTGAGCTTGGAATGGGACTTTTAAATCCGGATTCGTCCCGCACAGCGTGGATTGTATTCCCGTATCTGTTTGTGATTCTTCCGCTTGGATACATGCTTTATGGTGCGGTCAGCTATATCGGAGCACCGCTCCGGATGCACCGGGCACATTATGAGACGGGGCTGCTTCGCATGAAGCGTTCCTGCATCGGGGCAATGGTGCTGACGGGAATCGGAGCGGTTCTGGATCTTGTATACATGGTGCTGCACCGTGGCGAGATACGGATGGGAATTGAATGTATCTATCTGATATGTCATTTCCTGTTTCTGGCGGTTGCATTTTTCTTCGGAAAGTATTATGACCGCAATTACAGCGGCATTCTGATTGAGAATGCTACAATGGAGTAGGTTTTTTCCTTGTTATAAGGTTAAAACATAGATAATATTTTTATAAGGAGGAAATATTATGAAAAAAATGAGACAGACTCTTGCTTTGTTACTGGCAGGAGCACTGACTGTCGGTTCATTTGCAGGCTGCGGCGGAAGCAAGGCTGGCGGCGAGACAGCTGGAACCGAGACAGCAGGCACAGAGGCAGCAGGCACGGCTGCATCCGGCAGCGACACACCGCTCGTTATCGCAAATGACGGTATGAGCGAGAAGTTCAGCCCATTCTTCGCTGAGAGTGTGCCGGATCAGAACATCGTTGATGTGACACAGATTTCTCTGGTTTACAACGATCGTTCCGGTGAGTTTATCTACAATGGTATCGAGGGTGAGACCACTTCGTACAACGGTACCGATTATACTTACTACGGACCAACCGATCTGACTATCACAGAGAACGAAGACGGAACCGTATACTATGATTTCAAGCTTCGTGATGATCTGACTTTCTCCGATGGAGAGCCGGTAACCGCAGACGACATTATCTTCTCTTTCTATGTATTCTGCGATCCGACTTATGACGGAAACGCATCTGTATACTCTCTCCCGATCGAGGGTATGGAAGAGTACAGAAGCGGTATGTCTACACTGGCATCTTTACTTGCAGCAGCAGGCGAGGATAACACAGAGTTCACATTTTGGACAGAAGATCAGCAGAACGCATTCTGGGATGCTGTAAACGACGGCGGTGCTGCATTCGCACAGGAGATCGTTGATTACTGCGTAGAGAACGGCGTCAGCGAAGAGGGTGACGTAGCAGGCGCAGCAGCACAGTGGGGCTTTGATGGTCTTGCTGCAGATGCAACAGCGAAAGACTTCTTTATGGCAATCGGTGACAAGTACGGATGGAGCTTCACAGCTATGGAGGCAGAGTCTGCAGGAAGCGCTCTTTCCGATCTGATTCCGGCAGATGTATATGCATACGCTACCGAGGGTGTTGAGACCGGTGATGCAGCAGCAAATATCTCCGGTATCCAGAAGCTGGATGACAAGACCGTACGTGTTGTTTTGACAGAGGTCAGCGCACCGGCACTTCAGACCATGGATATCCAGATTGCACCGCTTCATTATTATGGTGATGAGAGCCAGTACGATTACGATAACAACCAGTTCGGTTTCACAAAGGGTGATCTTTCCGCAATCCGCGAGAAGACGACCGCTCCGCTTGGCGCTGGTCCGTATGTCTTCAAGAGCTACGAGAACAAGACAGTATATCTCGAGGCGAATGAGTCATACTACAAGGGAGCACCGGTTACCAAGGAACTCCAGTTCAAGGAGACCGCTGAGGCAGATAAGCTTCCGGGTGTTGTTCAGGGTACGGTAGATATTTCTGATCCGTCCATCTCCAAAGAGGTTATGGCGCAGATCTGCTCCGAGAACAGCAACGGTGAGGCATCCGGTGATGTATTAACCACCGCTCTGTATGACAACAATGGTTATGGTTACATCGGAATCAACTCTCAGAATGTCAAGGTTGGCGATGATCCTTCTTCTGAGCAGTCCAAAGATTTAAGAAAAGCAATCGCAACCGTTATTTCCGTATATCGTGACATGGTAATCGATTCTTACTACGGAGACGCTGCATCTGTAATCAACTATCCGATCTCCAATACTTCCTGGGCAGCACCGCAGAAGTCTGATGCAGACTATGAGGTTGCATTCTCCAAGGACGTAGACGGCAACCCGATCTACACAGACGGTATGTCGGATGACGAGAAGTATGCAGCAGCACTTGACGCAGCACTCGGATTCTTCGAGGCAGCTGGTTACACAGTAACAGACGGCAAGCTGACCGCAGCTCCGGCCGGTGCGAAGTTAAGCTATGAGGTAATGATCGGCGGAAGCGGAAAGGGAGATCATCCTTCCTTCGGTATCCTGACCGCAGCATCCGAGGCACTTAAGACCATCGGATTTGATCTGACAATCAACGACCTGGCTGACGGAACCATCATGTGGGATGCTTTAAACAGCGAGACTGCAGAGATGTGGTGCGCAGCATGGCAGGCAACCTTAGACCCGGATATGTTCCAGATCTATCACAGCGAAGGCGGTAGCGCAAACTACTATGCAATCTACTCTGACGAGCTGGATGAGCTGGTAATGGAGGGAAGAACCAACACTGACCAGGCATACCGTAAGGCAGTTTATAAGGAAGCACTTGACTTTATTGTAGATTACGCTGTAGAGATTCCGGTATATCAGAGACAGAACGCTTCTGTATTCAGTACACAGCGTGTCAATGTGGATTCCATTCCGCAGGATCTGACAACCTTCTATAGCTATCTCAACGAGATTGAGAAGATCCAGATGAACTAAGGATCAGAGTAACTGGCTGATGGTGGAAGGAGAGGGGAGCAGGCTCCCCTCTTCTACAACCTGTGCCATGGTGCATAGGGATTTAAAGGTATTTTGCAAGAGGATGCGTGACGCCTTTTTGCAAAATACCTTTAGCATCAGAAGCAGCGAGGAAAGGAAAAAGAATCATGAAGAAATTTGTTGTTAAGAGAGTATTGCTCTCGATTGTCATACTGTTCTTCGTCTCCATGATCATCTACGCGATCATGCGTTGCATGCCGTCGTCATTCGTGGAGCAGCAGGCACTGACATTGTCACAGAGACCGGGAGCAAAGAGTTATGACGAATGGGTGACACAGTTAAATGCATCGTACGGTCTGGACACCGGTGTGATCCAGGGATATTTCCGCTGGGCAGCAAAGGCAGTCCGCGGACAGTTCGGTGATTCCTGGTATTTTAACCAGCCGGTACTGACCAAATTCGCAAGCGTTATCTGGTATTCGTTTGCACTGTCACTGGCATCTTTTGTTCTGGAGATCATCATCGCAATTCCGGCAGGTATTGCCGCTGCGAGAAAGCAGTATTCTGCAACCGATTATACGATCACCGTTATTGCGCTGGTCGGTATTTCTCTTCCGAGTTTTTTCGTTGCAACACTTTTAAAATGGGTCTTTTCCGTAAAGCTTGGCTGGTTCGACCTCTACGGTATTGTCGGACGTAACTTCCAGAGCCTTTCCTCCGGACGGCAGATTCTGGATATGGCATGGCATCTGGTACTTCCGGTAATCACACTGACGATCGTGAGCATTGGTTCCCTGATGCGTTACACCAGAACCAATATGCTTGAAGTGCTGAATGCGGATTACATCCGCACAGCGCGCGCGAAGGGACTGCCGGAGAAGCGTGTCATTCATTACCACGCATTCCGCAATATCTTAATCCCGATTATCACGCTGCTCGGCGGTACACTGCCGGGACTCTTCAGTGGTGCCATGGTAACAGAGACGCTGTTCCAGATCCCAGGTATCGGATATACTTCTTACCAGGCGGTATTACAGGGTGACATTCCGTTTGTTATGTTCTACATGCTGTTTTCCGCAGTGTTGATCTTACTTGGCAACCTGATTGCCGATATTTTATACGCAGTTGTGGACCCGCGTGTCCGCGTGAACTAGAAAGGAGGAGAGAACATGGAGAACGAGAAGAATAATATGAAGCTTGATGACGCGCAGCGTGTCCGCGTACTTTCCCCCGGAATGATGGTTGCAAAGCGGTTTTTCCGCAACAGACTGGCGATTGTAGGACTGGTTATCATTGTCTGTATGTTCCTGTTTGCATTTGTCGGAGGTGCGGTCAATCCGTATTCCCAGAGTGAGGTGTTCTACCGCACGGAAGAGATGAAGAAGGACTACGCCGGTGCGGCAAAAATTGACGAGTTCCAGGTGTTCGTGGCGGACGGCGTGGAGCTTCCGAGCGATGTGTATTCCAAGATGATCCTTGCCGTGACGAAAAATGCGCTGGTGTTCGAGACCAGAGACGGACAGACACTGGCACTTGGCAGGATTGATGACGACACATACCACATTTACGCGGCAGAGCAGCAGATGAATCCATTGGCATTAAAGTCGGAGGAGCACGACGCTGCGGAGGCTGCCGGACAGAACCAGTTTACTTACAACGGCGTGGAGTATGTGTTTGATGCATCCGGTGTGAAAGAGACACTGTACACGACGACAGAGCTTGGTATTGCCTGCCGGAAGTCTGTGACAGCTTTTGATGAAGGCACAACATTTTCTTATGATTTTTACAGCAAGGTGCTGACTGCGATTGCAAACGGAGATAAGAACATCGAGGCGGACGGCGTGAACTACACGGTTGAAAACGAGGGAAGCGCTGCCATGATTCATACGGCAGACGGTGCGGATTATGCTTATGTATCTGATATGAGCATGAATCCGGTAGCCAGCGGTATCGTGCTGACACCGGCGTTCAAGGAGGCGGCTGAGGCTGCAATGACTGCCGGGGAGGATTCCTTTGAGTATACAGACGAGCAGGGTGAGACCGATACCTACCTGATCAAGGATAAGAACGGTCAGTACACGATCCAGCGCTATCAGGAGACGCGTGTCATCGACAGTTATGCGGCACCGTCTGTAAAGCACTGGTGTGGAACGGACGGCAACGGAATGGATCTTCTGGCGCGTCTGATGTACGGCGGACGAATTTCCCTTATGATCGGATTTGTCGTAGTTATCATTGAGCTTATCATTGGTATCATTGTAGGTGGTATCGCAGGATTTTTCGGCGGATGGGTGGACACACTCCTGATGCGTGTGGTTGATGTTGTTTACTGTATCCCGGCGATTCCGCTGTATCTGATCCTCGGTTCGATCATGGATTACTACAAGGCTTCGGCAAAGACACGTATCTACATGCTGTGTATTGTCATGAGTATCATCGGCTGGGTCAGCATTGCCCGTATTATCCGCGGACAGATCTTGTCCCTGCGAGAGCAGGAGTTCATGACGGCGGCAGAGGCAACCGGTATCCGCGTAAGCCGTAGGATTTTCAGACATCTGATCCCGAATGTTATCCCGCAGCTTGTCGTATTCGCAAGTATGGGAATCGGTGATGTCATTCTTGCTGAGTCCACATTGAGTTTCCTGGGTCTTGGTATCAAGTATCCGGCGGCTTCCTGGGGAAGTATCATCAATGCGGTCAACGACTCTTACGTTATGACGAACTATTTATTCGTGTGGGTTCCGGCAGGTGTCCTGATTCTGCTCACGGTACTTGCATATAACTTTATCGGTGATGGTCTGCGTGATGCATTCGATCCGAAGATGAAACGGTAGGTGACAGGAATGGCATTTAATAATAAGAAGAAAAACGCAAATTATATCTCCGCAAAAGAATCCCGCGCGATTGCGCGGGAGAACCGCAAGATTACGCAGGAGATCGAGAAAAAAAGAAACAGAAAGCATATTCCGGAGGAGGAATATGTGACAAAGATGAAGAATCCGGAGAACTGCGTTGAGTTCGACAACGTTCAGACTTATTTCTTCACGGACATCGGAACGGTCAAGTCTGTCGACGGTGTATCGTTTGATGTGCCGCAGGGCAAGACGGTCGGTATCGTAGGTGAGTCCGGCTGCGGAAAATCCGTGACAAGCCTTTCCCTGATGCAGCTGGTACAGCGCCCATCCGGTCAGACCGTGGGAGGAGAGATCCGCTTTAATACCGGCGATCATGTATACAATGTGGTCAACACCCCTACTTCTGTGATGCAGAAGCTGCGCGGCAACTACATGTCCATGATTTTCCAGGAGCCGATGACCTCCCTGAATCCGGTACTTCGTATCGGCGAGCAGGTGGATGAGGTCATTGCACTTCACAATCCGGACATGACAAAGGATGATGTCAAGACACGTACGATCCAGATGCTTGAGATGGTCGGCATTGCCAACAAGGAAGGCGTATACCGGATGTATCCGCACGAGCTTTCCGGCGGTATGCGCCAGCGAATCATGATCGCCATGGCGCTCGCATGTAATCCGCGTCTGATTATCGCCGATGAGCCTACAACAGCGCTCGATGTGACGATCCAGGCACAGATCCTCGATCTGCTCCGCGGACTGAAGGATAAGATCAACAGCTCCATCATGCTGATCACACACGATCTGGGTGTGGTTGCAGAGATGGCAGATTATGTGGTCGTTATGTATGCGGGACGTGTCGTGGAAAAAGGAACGGCACGCGAGATTTTCAAAGATCCGAGACACCCGTACACCATCGGACTGATGAAGTCAAAGCCGGTGGTCGGTAAATATACGGAGAAGCTTTACAGCATTCCGGGAAGCGTTCCGAACCCGATTGATATGCCGAACTACTGCTACTTTAAGGATCGCTGCGAGATGTGCGTAGACGGCTGTGAGGGAGCATATCCGGGAATGTACCAGATTTCCCCGACACATTTTGTAAGTTGCTACCGCTGTGCGGCGGAGGCAGTCGGCAAGGAAGGAGACACGAAGAATGAGCAATAACGAAGCGACAAAGACAACCAATCAGAGCGGCAATATTCTTGAAGTGTCTCATCTGAAAAAGTATTTCCCGATTAAGGGAGGGTTCTTCGGCAGTGCGACAGGCAGTGTGAAGGCGGTCGACGACGTGTCTTTTAACATTAAGCGCGGCACTACCATGGGACTTGTTGGAGAGTCCGGATGTGGAAAGTCCACGACCGGAAGAACGATCTTGCGTCTGATCGAGAAGACAGACGGCGAGATTCTCTTCAATGGCGAGGACATCAGCAAGTACGATAAGAAGCAGCTCCGCGATCTGCGCACAAAGATGCAGATCATTTTCCAGGATCCGTATTCATCCCTGTCTCCGCGTCTCCCGATCGGTGAGATCATCGGTGAGGCAGTGCGTGAGCATGGCCTCGTGCCGAAGGAGCAGTTTGATGATTATATCACCAAGGTTATGAAGGACTGTGGATTACAGGAGTATCACAAGGATCGTTATCCGCACGAGTTTTCCGGCGGTCAGAGACAGAGAATCTGTATCGCGCGTGCGCTTGCGCTGAATCCGGAATTCATCGTGTGCGATGAGCCGGTATCTGCACTGGACGTGTCGATTCAGGCACAGATCATTAACCTGCTTCGCGATCTGCAAAAGGAGAGAGGACTGACCTATCTGTTTATCTCTCACGATCTGTCTGTCGTAGAGCATATTTCTGATACCGTGGGCGTTATGTACCTTGGCGGCATGGTGGAGTCCGGCGAGACGGCCGATATTTTCGGAAACCCGCTGCATCCGTACACGAAAGCGCTGTTTTCCGCGATTCCGATGCCGGATCCGGATGTCAGAAAGGAACGTATCCTTTTGAAGGGCGATATTCCTTCCCCGGCCAATCCGCCTGCAGGATGTAAGTTCCACACCCGCTGCAGTGAGTGCATGGAGATCTGTAAGCACGAGGAGCCGCAGGTCAAGGATGTTGGCAACGGACATAAGGTAAAATGTCATCTCTATGATGAAAAATAGACGGGAGGCTGCCGCTTCAGGCGGACAGCTGGCGTCGAAAGAGATGTACTAGGATAAAAGATCACATCTTTCGATTTCGATGGAAGTGTAGATGGAACATTCGTTGAAAAAAATGCGTGCATTTCTTCCGGCTGAATGTTTGCATCAGATTCCGTGTCTCTTCCACGTTTGGATAATCCGACGGGTGCATGTCCGACACACCGGAGACAATGGGCGGACTTTCTGGTGT
>OGEU01002596.1_pt1 | contig 12706 bp, 10 predicted proteins | sample 1570651 | NCBI WGS metagenome assembly OGEU01 (sample SAMEA2582129, study PRJEB24529) | metagenome | biome: Human gut stool | place: China | collected 2011 | reverse complement strand
CCCGTTCTTTTATGCTTTGTTGAAAGCGGCCTGAACAGATCAGACGTTGCCGATCGTCGCGACCATGACGGCCTTGATCGTGTGCATGCGGTTCTCGGCCTCGTCGAAGACCTTGGAGTTGGGGGAGAGGAAGACCTCGTCCGTGACCTCGCGGATATCGTAGCCGAGCTCCTTCTGCGAAGCAGCCATCGTGGTGTCGAAGTCGTGGAAGGACGGCAGGCAGTGCAGGAAAATGCAGTCGGGATTCTCCGTAGCCTTGAGCACCTCGCCCGTGACCTTGTAGGGGGTGAGCAGCTTGACGCGCTCGGGGATCTTGTCCTCTTCACCCATGGAAGCCCAAATATCGGTGTAGAGGGCGTCCGCGCCCTTGATGAGTTCTCTGTCCTCACCGTACTCGACGATGGCGCCGGTCTCCTTGCCGACCTCGCGGCAGTATTCGACGACGTCAGCGGCGGGAGCAAGCTCCTTCGGGCCCCAGCCGACATAGTGGATGCCGAGCTTGGCGCAGATGTACATGAGGCAGTAAGCAACGTTGTTGCGCGTGTCGCCGCAGAAGACGAGCTTGCACTTGCTCAGAGGCTTTTTGGTGTTCTCCATCAGCGTCAGGATATCGGCAAGCGCCTGCGTCGGGTGGTCGACGTCGGTCAGGCCGTTCCACACGGGAACGCCCGCGTTGGCGGCGAGACCCTCGACGACCTTCTGGTCGTAGCCGCGGTACTCGATGCCGTCGTAGAAGCGGCCGAGGACCTTGGCGGTGTCGACCATCGTTTCCTTCTTGCCCATCTGGGAGGACTTGGAATCGAGGAAGGTGACGTTCGCGCCCTCGTCGTAAGCGGCGACCTCAAACGCGCAGCGGGTGCGGGTAGAGGTCTTTTCAAACAGCAGCACGATGTTCTTGCCGGCGAGCAGGTTGCCGCGGATGCCGGCGCGCTTTTTGGCCTTGAGGTCAGCGGCGAGATTGAGCATGTAGCGGATCTCGTCGGGGGTGAAGTCCTTCAGCGTCAGGAACGAACGGCCTTTCAGATTAACGGGCATGGGATAGTCCTCCTTTTATCGTTTTACTCTCAAAATCTCTCAAAAGCATCTAAATAATGCTATCGTTATTATATTATTTTTGGTTAAAAAAGCAAGAGAGGCGCGATTTTGCGGCGCTCACTGGCACACGGAGAGAAATGCATACTGGACTGCGATAAAACGCTGACAGGCGGCACAGTGGCCGTGCAAGACGGGCGCGCCGCGCCGTCAAAATGCCTCTGCCGCGCCCAACTGGACACGAAAATATTCTCTTTCTGGACCAGCGATTTTTATCGCGGGAAAGGCCTTGCCGCGCCTGCGTTTCACGGCAAGCGCGCCGCGGCAGATTTCTTACCGGATTCCCTTGTTTTCTGCCATTAAATATAGTATAATTGCAAAAAAGTATCCCCATGGGGCGATTTCGGGCGAATGTGCCGCGCCGTTTGGGTAAAACCGCAAAGGATAGAGGAGAAATTGCTATGAATATGATCCGCAGCGCAAAGAACCAGATCGCCGAACTGACGGCGGCGGCTTATCGCGCGGCTGTGCAGGAGGGGTTGCTGCCCGAGGGCGTGCAGACCATCCCCGCCGTGGAGATCCCCAAGGATACCGCCAACGGCGACTATACGACGACGTTCTGCCTGGCCGCATCCAAGGCCATGCGCAAGAATCCCCGCGAGGTCGCGAAAATTCTGACCGAGCACATGGACCTGAGCGACACGTACTTTACGAGCGTCGAGATCGCGGGCCCCGGCTTTCTGAACTTCCGCCTCGGCGACAAGTGGTACGCCGACGTTCTGACCGCCGTTGAGGAGGAGAAGAGCGACTACGGCCGCGACAACTGGCTGGACGGCAAGAAGTATATGGTCGAGTTCGTCTCCGCGAACCCCACGGGCCCCATGCACATGGGCAACGCCCGCGGCGGCGTGCTGGGCGATACGCTCGCCGAGGTGCTCGACTGGTCGGGCGCGGACGTGTGGCGCGAGTTCTACGTCAACGACTTTGGCAACCAGATCGAAAAGTTCGCCAAGAGCATCGAAGCACGCTACATCCAGCTCATCAAGGGCGAGGATGCGATCGAGTTCCCCGAGGACGGCTACCACGGCGACGACATCCGCGAGCTCGCCAAGGCGTTCTACGACGTTCACGGCGATAGCTATTTAGATAAGTCCGTCGAGGAGCGCCACGCCGATATGGCGCGCTTTGGCCTGGAGCGCAACATTCCGAAAATGAAGAGCGACCTCGAGCGCTACGGCATCAAGTTCGACGAATGGTTCTTCGAGTCCTCGCTGCATAACAGCGGCTATGTCAAAGACACCGTCGAGAAGCTTCATAAGCTCGGCTGGACGTATGAAAAGGAAGGCGCGCTCTGGCTCAAGACCGCCGATATCATGCGCGAGCAGTACCGCAAGCAGGGCAACAAGGACGAGGACATCGACAAGCTCGACTTAAAGGACGACGTTCTGCGCCGCGCCAACGGCTTCTACACCTACTTTGCCGGCGACATTGCCTACCACCGCAACAAGTTCGCCGTGCGTCACTTCGACAAGGTCATTAACATCTGGGGCGCTGACCACCACGGTCACGTGGCCCGCATGAAGGGCGCGATGGACGCGCTGGGCCTCGACGGCACGAACCGTCTCGACATCGTGCTGATGCAGCTCGTCAAGCTTGTGCGCGACGGCGAGGTGGTGCGTATGTCCAAGCGCACGGGTAAGACCATCTCGCTCTCCGACCTGCTCGATGAAATTCCTGTCGACGCCTGCCGCTACTTCTTCAATGCCAAGCCCGACACGCAGATGGAATTCGACCTCGGCCTCGCCGTGCGCGAGGATAGCGAGAACCCCATCTACTACATCCAGTACGCGCACGCGCGAATTTGCAGCCTGCTCAAAGCGCTGGAGGAAGAGGGCCACAGCGTCAAGCCCGGCGCGGTCGACCTGTCCATCCTTTCGAGCGATGCTGAGCACGCGCTCATCAAGGAACTCTCCTCCTTTGCCGAGGAAATTCGCATGGCAGCGCGCGACTACGACCCGAGCTACATCAACCGCTACCTCATGCGTCTTGCCGCGGCGTTCCACAAGTTCTACAACGCCTGCCGCATCAAGGGCGAGGACGAGGCCGTCATCGACGCGCGCCTCAAGCTCGCGAGCGCGACCCGTCAGGTGCTCGCCAACGGCCTCAAGGTCATCGGCTGCTCCGCACCGGAGAAGATGTAAAATAGTATATCGACAACAAAAAGGCGTCCGGCCAATGGCCGGACGCCTTTTTAGATTAGAAAAGCCTCGCAGAGTTTTTACACGCAAGGAGTATGCGGCATCCGTAGAGCAGCAAAGCTGCTAACGGCTGCCCAAGTGCTCGTAGGCACAAGAAAAATTTTAATCGTTTTTGCGGCGACAGAAGGTGAATTGCCGCGAAGCGGCAAGAGATGCCGCCCTGGGGCGTGTGCGTCGAAAAAACACTTCTCGCGTAGCGTGTGTCACAGCCGCCCGAAAGGCGGCAAGGCACAAAGCGAAGTGCAACTTTCTCAAAAAAGTGGCTCAGCCGCTTTTTTGAAGTATTACAGGACCTTTGCGAGGAACGATTGCAGTCTTTCGCTCTGCGGGTGGTCGAAGAGATCGGCGGGGGAGCCCTCTTCGATGATCGCGCCCTCGGACATGAAGACGACGCGGTCGGCGACCTCGCGGGCGAAGCCCATCTCATGCGTGACGACGACCATCGTCATGCCGTCTTTCGCAAGGTCGCGCATGAGGTCGAGCACCTCGCCGACCATCTCGGGGTCGAGCGCGGAGGTCGGCTCGTCGAAGAGCATGACCTCGGGCGCCATGGCGAGTGCGCGCACGATGGCGATACGCTGCTTCTGGCCGCCGGAGAGCATCGCGGGATACTCGTTTGCCTTGTCGGCAAGGCCGATGCGCTCAAGCAGCGCCATGGCCTGCTCGTCGGCCTCCGCCTGAGATTTGAGGCCCAGTTTGACGGGCGCGAGGGTGATGTTCTTCTTGACCGTCATATGCGGGAAGAGGTTGAAGTGCTGGAACACCATGCCCATCTTCTGGCGGACGGAGTCGATGTGGTCGTCGTCCACCTCCACGCCCTCAAATTTGATGCTGCCGCCGGTGGGAATCTCCAGCCGGTTCAGGCAGCGCAGGAAGGTGGATTTGCCGCAGCCCGAGGGGCCGATGAGGCAGACCACGTCTCCCCGGTAGATGTCGATGTCGATGCCCCGCAGCACGTCCAGAGTGGGGGCAGCCTGCTTTGCGCCCTTCCGCTTTTCGCCGCCGTAGGTCTTGGTCAGGCCCCGGACTTCCAGGATCTTATCGGTCACTTTGTGCCAGCCTCCTCTCAAATTTTGCAAGCAGCCAGGTAAAGATCATCACCAGCACCAGATAGATCAGTGCCACGCCAAACAGGGGGAACATGGCCTCGTAGGTGCGGTTCATGATGCCCTGGGCCGCATACAGCAGCTCCTTGCCGCCGATGACGGTGATAAGGGAGGTATCCTTCAGCAGCATGATGAACTCGTTGCCCAGGGCAGGCAGCACCGCCCGGATGGCCTGGGGGATGATGATGACCACCATGGTGGTGATGTAGTTCAGGCCCAGGCTGCGGCCGGCCTCCATCTGGCCCGGATCAACGGCCATCAGGCCGCCGCGGATGATCTCGGAGACGTAAGCGCCGGAGTTGATGCCCAGCGCCAGGGCGCCTACCATGGTAAAGTTGCGGCTGTTGTTGAAGATGACCATGCTCATGATCAGCAGCTGCACCATCATGGGGGTGCCCCGGATCACGGTGGTGTACACCTGGCACACGCCGTTAAAGACCCCCAGCACCGGGTTCGAGCGGCCGGGGCGCTGCTGGTCGTGGGCCACACGCACCAGAGCCACCACGCTGCCCAGCAGGACGCCCATGGCCAGAGCAATGGCAGTGACCAGCAGGGTGGTGCCTACGCCCCCGATGTACTGGAGCCAGCGGTCCTTCAGGACAAAGGCCTGATAAAATTTGTAGAACAGCTCCTGCCCCATGTCCAGCCGGCCGCCGCTTTTCAGCAGCTGGCTCAACAGTTCGTATTGTGCGGCCATTCGCATCCTCACTTTCTTTTCGTCTGTTGTGATCTTGTCAGAATTTTGTAACCTATATCCCTTAAAAAAAGGGAGGTGCCCGGTGGGCCGCCTCCCCTTGAGGGGTCTGTTTACTCAGCCTTGATGTACTTGTCCACGATGGCCTGCAGGGTGCCGTCGGCCTTCAGCTCCTCCAGAGCGGCGTTCACAGCCTCCAGCAGAGCGGTGTTGCTCTTGTTCATGCCAATGGCATAGTCCTCCTCGGCGTAGCTGGTGTCCAGGATCTTCAGGCCGGGGTTGGACTCCACATAGGCCTTGGCGGGCTCGTTGTCGATGACCACAGCGTCCACCTGGCCGTTGTTCAGGGCCTGTACAGCGGTCAGGCCGTTGTCGTAGGCCACCACGGCGTCCTCGCCAAAGTCGTCGGAGCAGTACAGGTAGCCGGTGGTGCCGCGCTGGGTGCCGATCTTCTTGCCGGCCAGATCGTCGGGAGAAGCAATGTCAGAACCCTCGGGAACGATGATGGACTGGATGCCGGTAGCGTAGCTGTCGGAGAAGGACATCACAGCCATCCGCTCGTCGGTGACAGTGATGCCTGCCATGGCGATGTCGGCCTTGCCCTGCTGCACGCTGAGCAGAGCGGCGTCAAAATCCATGTCGTCGATCTGCAGCTCCAGGCCCAGCTTCTCGGCAATGGCCTGTGCGGTGTCCACATCGATGCCCTCAATGGTGCCGGCGTCGGTGGTCATCTCGTAGGGAGGGAAGGTGGCGTTGGTGGCCATAGTCAGCTTGCCGGCCTCCACGGTGGTCAGCTCAGCAGCGGCAGCGCTGGTGGAAGCAGCCTCAGAAGAAGCAGCAACAGAGCTTGCAGCAGCGGAAGAAGCGGTGGAGGCAGAGCCGCCGCAGGCGGTCAGAGCCAGAGCAGCAGCGGAAACAGCGGCGGCAGCCAGGAAGCTGCGGCGAGAGATCTTTTTCATATTCAAACACTCCTCTTTATGTGCATATCGTTTGCATCTCTCTGCTGCGATGCGATTCATCGAAAAATCAGAGAGCGTGTTTAGTATAGGTTGTACAATTTGAAAAGTCAAGTGTTGTGCAAAAATTCCATCAAATTGAAACCGAATTGCAAACAATTATGCAGAATAAAGCTTGAAAGAGATGTATATATGCAGAACCTCTCGGTCTGCCCGGATGCGAAAGCCTCTCCCTTTGGGAGAGGTGTCACCGCAGGTGACGGAGAGGGCAAGCTCAGTGCGACAGAGCCGCCGCACGGCGATAGGCAGCCCCTTTGTCAGAGCGAAACTATCGCGACGTCTGTAATTCTTTGGCAGCGTCCTTGCCCTCTCAGGCGCTTCGCGCCAGCTCTCCCAAAGGGAGAGCCATTATACGCTTCTTGCCAGCTCCTCCCGGCTCCGCTTCGGCACGCAGTAGTCACCGTTCTCATCGAGGTAATACTTGATGCCGGTCTCCTCCGTCATCGGTACGACTCTGGCGGCGTGAGTGGGGCAGCCAAGCGCGACCATGAAGGCCAGCTTGTCCGGCGCGGCGATGCCCAGCAGCTCGCTCAGGGCGGGCTTGTTGATGGCGCCCATGATGCAGCTGCCCACGCCCTTGGCCCATGCGGCGAGGGTGATGTTCGCCAACGCGATGCCGGTGTCGGTGTTCAGGTCGCCGGGGATGGAGCTGTCCTGCACGACGGCCAGATACATCACCGGCTGCTCGTCGGCTTTGGGAGCACCCTGCTCCGGCGGCAGATAGGCGGCCCACTTGACCAGCGGATGGACCTTTTTCACCATCTCAGGGCTCTGCACCACCACCAGCTTCACGGCCTGACGGTTCGCGCCGCAGGACGACAGGCGCAGGGCCTCCACCATATCATCCACCACATCCTGTGACACCGGCTTCTGGGCGAAGCGGCGGTAGGTGCGGCGGGTGTTGAGCGTTTCCATAACAGACATCGGCAGACACTCCTTTACTATATAAGTACAGCCTGATTATAGCATAGGAGCAGGAGCAGTGCAAGGAATTTGGATGCGGCGGCAAACACGGACAAGACACGTCTGCGAGATGAAGAAATGAGAGAAAAATCCATAAACCGGAAATAAAAAATGATGATATAATGTTAATGAACGCTAACATACTGGAAAAATATTGACAAAAAGCAGGAGATAAGCTATAGTCAGTTATGACAAACTAACCGCCTTTTGCGGAGACGCGCAAAGGAAAACAAGAAGAAACAAAACAGTTTATGAGGTGCAAGAAAATGACTAATATGACTCGTCGTAATTTCCTGAAGAGCGCTGGTGTGATGGCTCTGGCTGTGGCAGCAGCGGGTGTTCTCTCTGGCTGCGATAGCAGCAAAAATCCTGTAATGGCAGATGTCAAGGTGGAATACTGGCGTGAGAAGAACAACTGGCTTCAGGATCTGCACATTGGCGGTGGTGCGTATGATGAGACCGTCAGCGTTGTGAAGGGCGGCAAGGTCAAGAAGGAGCAGCTGACGAAGCTGGGAGATGCTTGCAGCAAGAGCGGTACTACTTACTATGCTAATAAGGTTCCTGATGAAATTGAGGTCGAATGGGAAACTAAGACCCCGACGGTTAAGATTTATCTCCATATGTAATAGCTTGATTCGATGAGAAAAGCACCCGCAGCATGTTTCCATATCATGGGGAAACAGCGCTGCGGGTGCTTTTTGCTGTTACAGCTTATTTGCTCTTCCACCTATGCCCCTTCGGCATGGGCAGGCCCAGCACCAGCGCGATGCCTGCAGCCAGCGTCACGGCCACCTTGAAGGTGGAGATGCCGTTGGCCAGAGAAAGGGCATTCTCGCCCTGGATGAAATAGTAGGCGGTGTAGTAGATGCCCGCGCCGGGGACCAGCGGGAAGATGCCGGTCAGCAAAAAGACCGTCACCGGCGTCTTGAGCAGCACGGCGCAGATACGCGCCGCCAGCGTCAGGGGGATCACCGCCACCAGAGCGGCCCCGGCGGCCTCGGCCCCGTACAGGATGGCCAGCTCGTAGATGAACCAGCCCACCGCGCCCACCAGCGCACAGCAGGGGAGGGTGCGCCGGGGGCAGGCGAAGAGGACGGCGAAGCTCAGCGTTCCCGCCCCGGCCAGAAAGAACTGCGCCGCCAGCTGGCCGATCTGTGTGCTTGTCAAGGTCATCATACCACCGTCACCCCCGTCAGCAGAGAAGTAAGGCTCAGAACAAGGCCGGTGCCGATGGCGATGCTGGCCGCGATGAGCAGGGCGTCTATCATCCGGATGGTGCCGGAGAGGTAGTCGCCCTGCACGAAATCCCGGATGCCCATGGTGAAGGCGATGCCGGGGGTCAATATCATCAGGGCGCCGATGATGGCGTGGCTGGCCTCAGTGTCCAGCAGATGGCACCCCAGAATGCAGACCAAGGTAATGAGCGCTGCCGCCGAGATCTTGCGGAAGCCGTTGGAAAGCCTCCGATTTTCACAGAGCAGCAGATAGCCGCTGACGATGAAACCCGCTGCCGCTGCCGCCAGCGCCGAGCGTATCGTGCCGCCGAAGATGAGCGCAAAACAGGCTGTGCCGCTCATCCCGGCGAGGAGCTGGGTCTTGCCCTTGGGGAAGGGGATGCGCCGGGCATCGGCCAGGCGGTGTTCAGCCTCGTCCAGTGTGACGCCCCCGGCTGCTATCTCGCGGGAAAGAGCATTCACCGCGGCCACCCGGCCTAAGTGAGTCGTCCGCACCGGCACGTTCCGCACTTCGGCGATCTCTGCCGTGCCGGCGCTGGCGAAGATGCCGTTGGTCAGCACGTAGACGTGGAACTCCCGCAGATGGAAGCTGCGGGCCATGATCTCCATCGTCTGCTCCACCCGGAAGACCTCTGCTCCGTTTTCCAGCAGCGTCTCGCCCGCCGCCATGATAAAGTCCATGATGCGGCGCCGCTGCTCGTCGCTGGGATATAACTCTCTGCTGTCCATTCCGGCCCTCCCTGTCATGCCCGCCAAAGGGGGCATATCATCTCATGCTATACTGTATCATAATTCCGGCGGCTTGCAAAGGCGTCTTTTCACATTTTTGCACAACTTCCGTCCTTGCCGTCGGGGGCGCAGTGTGTTACACTGATAACAACTATGGAAAGATCCAGAAACCACAGGAGGAAATGACCGTGAAGCAGAGTCTGAGTTTCGCGCGCCGTCTGACGGCGCTGGTGCTGGCAGCTGTGATGCTGTGCGTGGCTGTCCCGGCGGCGTTCGCCGAGGATGCCGCACCCGGTGCCACCACCATTGGCGGTGCAAACACCACCCTTATCCCTGAGGAAGAGGAAAATTGTCTGAGCTGGCTCTTCGGCTCCAAAGATAAAATTACACTGCCCTATCTGAACATCAAGGGCAAGGGCCTGCGCCGGAACGTGTCGCTGGACCTCGTGGACTGCCTGGTGGGCATCACCTACACCGAGCTTGGCGCCATCGGCAGCTATGTCAGCGCCAGCGCCGCGCAGGAGGCGTGGAAGGCCCAGGCCGTGGCCATCCACTCCTACCTCGAGTACCATAAGCAGTACGGCTCCTCGGCCAACGCCCTCATCTACACCCCCGTGGAGGACATCCCGTCCTCGGCCCGGTCGGCCATCCGCAAGGCGGTGGAGGCGGTAAAGGATGAGGTGCTGACCTACAACGGCAGTGTCATCGACGCCGTCTGGTCGGCCAGCGCGGGCTACAACACCCAGACCGGCGTCTACGGCACCTGTTCCAGCCTCGACGCCTGGGGCTCGGACGTGCCGTATCTCAAGAGCGTGGAAAGCCCCTATGAGCGCCAGTACCACGAGAAGATGCGCCGCATCATCGGCAAGGATTATGACTATGTCGAGTACAACGACAGCCGCACCGGCGAGCCCTACCAGAGCGCCGACACCACCCACAAAGACCTCGGCGGCTTCGTCCAGTACAATACGCTGGTGTCCAATGGCCGCAGCTACCGCTATATCGGCCAGTTCGTGTCCTCCCGCTACTGCTTCGATTTCAGCACGGATGCAGCGGGTGTACCCTGTATGTACTACTACGGCTTCGGCCACGGCGTGGGCATGAGCCAGTGCGGCGCCGTGGGCTACGCCGCCGAGGAGGGGATGGGCTACCGCGACATCCTGAAGCACTACTACTCCGGCGTTTCCATCCGGACGGTGGGCAGCGGCACGAGCTCCGGCGGCGGTCTGTTCGGCTGGCTGCGCCGCCTGCTGGGCATGTAAAAAATCAAAAGGAATTGCGCAAAATACTTCTCAAATGGGACGTGATTTGGTATACTGTACACGCTTGTACACAAGAGACAGACGATTTCGCGTTTCACGCTCCAAAGCGGGAGCGATACGATAAAGAATAACAGGTGGAGAGAACGGAATGCAGTTGGAGAAGGAAAAGAAAGAAAAGCGGGAGCGGGAGCGCTGCCGCGCACTGGCGCAGCGCATCGCGGAGGAGGCAAACCCCGCCTCGGCGGCCCTGCTGGGAGAGCAGATGCCCCAGCTGACGGAAGCCCTGCACCGTGCAGGTGTGGAGGCAGAAGAGTGGACAGAGGGCTCTGAGGCAGAGCTTCTGGTGGTGGCAGACCCCGCGTGGGAAACGCTGCCCGAGACCCTGCCCGCCCGGGTGCTGCTGGTGAGCGATGAGAGCACCGTTATGGCGGGCTGGGCCGAGCAGCTGGCTCAGAGAGGGTATTTCCGTGATTTTGGCTGGCGCAGCAAGGGCCGCGCTCAGCAGTCGGCGCTGTTCTGCACCAGCCAGCCCACCCAGCTGAAGATGGTGCGGGGCTACGAGATGGAAATGGACATCCTGCGTGACCGGATGGTGCGCGCCGAGCGCACCAGCGGCGAGGAAGCTGAGCTCATCGCCCGGCTGCGCAGCGACCTTTCGCTCAGCCGCAGCCACGAGCAGCAGCTGGAAAAGGCACTGGGCGAGGTGACCGGCTCGAAGTTCTGGAAGATGACCTGGCCCATGCGCTATGTCGTCAGCAAGAGCCGCCAGCTCTGGCACACTCTGCCCTTCTTCGTGCTCCTGCGGGAGCTGCGCAGCGGCGGCATCGAGGGTGTGCGGGAACTGGCCCGCGCCCGCCGCGAGTACGCCGCCCTCTTCCCGGGCAAAGTCATGCGCGCCGACCGGTTCGCACCGGTGGAACTGCTGGTGCGGCAGGCAGGCGACCAGCCCGCAGGCCCCAAGATCAGCATCGTGGTGCCGCTCTACAACACCCCGCTGGACTTCCTCGAAGAGCTGCTGGATTCCGTTGTGAACCAGACCTACCGCAACTGGGAGCTCTGCTGTGTGGATGCCGGCACTGCCCCGGGTGTGGGCGAGATGGTGCAGCAGCGCGCCGCTGTGGACCCTCGTATCCGCTACAGGAAGTTGGAGAAGAATGAGCTCATCCCCGGCAACACCAACAAGGGCATCGAGATGGCCACCGGCGACTTCATCGCCCTGCTGGACCACGACGACATCCTCCATCCCTGTGCGCTCTGGTACGCCGCCAAGGCCATCGCCGAGCAGGGAGCCGACTTCGTCTATACCGATGAGGCGACCTTCGAGGGCAAGGTGGAGAACGTGGTGCTCTACCACTTCAAGCCGGACTTCATGCTGGACAACCTCCGCTCCAACAACTATATCTGCCACCTGACTCTGTTCAGCCGCCGGCTGATGGATGCCGCAGGCGGCCCGGAGCGGATGGAGTACAACGGCAGTCAGGATTATGAGCTCTTCCTCCGCCTGACCGAGACGGCCCGAAAGATCGTCCACATCCCCCACGCCCTCTATTACTGGCGTTCCAGCCCCGGCAGCACGGCCAGCGACATCTCCGCCAAGACCTACTGCATCGACGCGGGCATTGCCGCCCTCAAGGCTCATTACGCCCGCTGCGGCGTGGCCGTGGACGATGTGTCCCTCATCCCGGGTACGCCGGGCTACTACAAGACCGACTACACCATCGACCATCCGGGCCGGGTGAGCATCCTCATCCCCACCTGCGACCACATCCGCGACTTGGAGACCTGTGTGGAGTCCATCTACGCCCGCACCACCTACCCGGATTTTGAGATCATCCTCATCGAGAACAACAGCAAGGCCCCCGAGACCTTCCGCACCTACGAGCGGATGCAGAAGGAGCACCCCGATAACCTCAAAGTCGTCACCTGGGAGGGCAAGGGCTTCAACTACAGCGCCCTGAACAACTTCGGCGAGAAGTTCGCCACCGGTGAGTATCTGCTTCTGCTCAACAACGACACCGAGGTCATCACCGCCGCCTGGCTGGAAGAGATGGTCATGTACGCCCAGCAGAAGCGGGTGGGCTGCGTGGGCGCAAAGCTGCTCTACCCGGATGACACCATCCAGCACGCCGGTGTCGGCTTCGGCATCGGCGGCGTGGCGGGCCATCTGCACAAGTACTATCCTGCCAGCTCCGACGGCTATATGGGCCGCCTGAACTATGTGCAGGACGTCTACGCTGACACCGCCGCCTGCCTGCTCATCCGCAAGGAGATCTACGACGAAGTGGGCGGTCTGGACGAGAGCTATGCCGTGGCCTTCAACGATGTGGACTTCTGCGTCCGCGTCCGTCAGGCAGGCTACACCAACGTCTTCACCCCGTTTGCCCAGCTCTACCACTACGAGAGCAAGAGCC
>OGEU01002590.1_pt1 | contig 12733 bp, 7 predicted proteins | sample 1570651 | NCBI WGS metagenome assembly OGEU01 (sample SAMEA2582129, study PRJEB24529) | metagenome | biome: Human gut stool | place: China | collected 2011 | reverse complement strand
TTGTGGGATACAGCTTAGTTTCCTGCTTTCCATCCGTTACACGCGTTACTTTAAGCCGTTTTAAACCATTCTCTGCATCCTGCCATTCTACTCTAATATTCCCGATAATGAGCAAGATTTCTATATTGGCAAATTTGTCCATGAGTTGGAAAGTGGCAATATCAATGCTTTTCTAACCCGCCTTCAAGCCTTCTTTGCCGATATACCTTACGAACTGAATGACCAGACAGAGCGGCATTACCAGACTGTTTTCTATCTGATATTCAAACTCATGGGACAGTTCACACAAGCAGAAGTACGCAGTGCAAAAGGACGGGCTGATGCAGTTGTCAAAACACCGAAGTATATTTATGTATTCGAATTCAAACTAAATGGCACAGCCGAGCAAGCATTACAGCAAATCGAAGATAAAGGATATCTTATCCCTTATCAGGCAGATGAACGGGAAGTCAAAAAGGTTGGAGTAGAATTCAGTACTGACACACGAAATGTCAGTCGATGGCTACCCGAGGAATAAGAGAGTATAATTACTTCTTCCTCATATTTATCTACAAATGATTCATATTAAACCTCCCAACACTTCCACCCTTTGTTGGCACAGATATACACAATGTACGAACGAACATGGTAATTGGGGAATTTTCTTTTTGTATCTGCGGCAGAACCTTTCACTTGCTCTACGTGTTCTACCAGCGGTTCGGTGAGCGCAAGCATACGGTCGGCATCTTTGGAACGATAGTATTTAAATTCCACCACGCGATCGTCCGTGTAATAATCCGTGCCGGGGATGCCGATCATTTCAAAATCCGAACGACCGACGGAGTTATTTTGTTCGATGGCAAAAGTGTAACAATGGCTCAAATAGCGGGAGACAAGCTCGTAGAAAGAACAACGGATAAAGTTCTCGTTGATCTTATCGAAAACCTGTGCGGGGAATTGTCCCAGATATTGCTCGAAATAGTTCTGCACAAGGGGTTCAAAACTACGATTGGAATCATAAAGTTCATAAACCGGGACGTAACGACTGGCGTTACCTTCGATCTTGTTCAGTTGGTTGTAATAATCCATGTAGATGCTGAGCATGGTCATGTTGGGGAGCACCATGCGGTATGCACTCTTCAGGGTAGTCATACCTAAGTAGAACAGGCTGACGGGATAGAATTCTTTCTCAAAAAATTTCTTCTTGTTGAATTTGCCGGACAGATCTCTGACGTTGTATGACAATTCACCGCCTATCACCAGGGCATCGAGCATCTCTTTGGCGTTGTTCTGCGAAAGAGTCAGGCGGCGAATCCAGTTGATGTCCGTACGCAGGTTCTCATCGATCAGTTCGGAGGGAATACTTCCGGCATTAGCGGCAAATTTCTTAAAAAAATAAGTTAAGATAGTGGAGTTAAAAAGACGTTCACCGACAGGGCTAAAACGATAACCGTCGTAGTTGTTCACAATAAGCTGCCAGATTTCCTCGAAGCGTTCTTCGCTTGCACCGGGAGCATATTTATCAAGTACATAGCGCAAGTATGTTTTCGTTTCTTCATAGGTGAAGCCGAGCATATTCAAAAAAACGGGTTTGAATGTGAGGATTTCCGCAATGTTGTACCCGCTGGTCAGGTCGTCCATGATGACAGGCAATACGCCTGTGCAGAAACAAGTGCGAATCGTGCCTTCGCCGATACCCGCTTTGATAACTTTAAAAAAGGTGAGAAGAAAACTATCACTAGTGGTTACTTCCTCATAAAGTGAGTCATTATAGGAAGTAAGCAGTTGATTGGTGAAGTTATCGTATTCGTCAATCAATATATATGCTTTAGGCAATCCATGTGAGCTGATATAACCCAAAAGTTCCTCCAACATCTGCACAGCATTTCCTCGAGTTGTAAACTGAAAATCACCAAACAGGTCTCGGTTATGTTCTACCGTAACTTCCACGGGTCCACAATTCAGGTCATTGAAGTTCTGTACCACCCCTTCCATATCATCCGCCATCACCATAGCCGAGAAGTCATAACGAATCACCAAATATTGATTATGTTCTTCCGTAGGATGTTCGCCAATCCAGGTGCCGCCAAAAAGTTCTTCAAAACGATTCGCTTTCGTACGGTCGTAGTAGTGGACCAACATGGAGATGAGCAGACTTTTCCCGAAACGACGGGGACGGAGAAAGATGGGAGCATTATAGTCTTCAAGCCCCGGAATGTAATTTGTCTTATCAACATAATAAAAGCCACGTTCACGCATTTCTGCGAAGTCGGCCACTGCGTATGGAATCGTTATTCTTGCCATAATCGTTGATCTTTTCTTTCGGTAAAGACAAAAGTACTAATAAATTAGTACCATAAAAAAGATAATGCGAAAAAGATAAATAAATACCAAGCTCAATTATGGCTATATACATAAGTCTTTGATGAAAAAGAGGGCAAAACAGAGAAAAAGATCAAAGTTATGCATTTAGCATGTATAGCCCTATACACGAAGGCTGCACAACTCTATACATGATGCATGTATAGAGCTATGCAGCCTTTCTGCATAAGCTGACAGAGCAATGCTCCATCGTCTAAGAAACATTTATGTCACAGGGGCGGGAGCCTCTTCCCCCTCTGTCGCCGGAGTCGGAACCGCCTTCTACATCAGGTTTCGTGCCGGCGTAGAAAGTAGCGATAGCGATTCGAGGCGACCGCTCTTATCGTCTTTGTTGTCAGCTAACCAGATTTTATAAAGAATATCTAAATAAATTTATCCATCATTTCAAAAGGCATTACAATTCGTTACTGCTTGCAAAGCTACATTATTTTCCATACACAAGATGCAATTAAAATAATGTAGCCTTTTCTTTATGTTCAATCCATGTACTTATTTACCAATCTTTCTGAAACATATAATAATCTCTTACCGAGTATGGTACTTCTGTTTGCGCCATTGTGGAGCTTGAAAAATCTTCTGGCGCAGGATATTTACATAAAATCCATGTCGCCCAAGGATCATTCCATACGCTCTCTTTTCCATAATCCATATAAGGGATATCTGCTCCCACCACCACATCTGTTCCACTAAGTGGAGTAAACCGCATCATGTTCATATATTCGCCTATTATGGAATTTTCCATCAAGTCCACCTGTTCCTCTTGAGACATGGCGGCTATATCCCTGAGAAATATAGTCCCATATTTCTTTTCCGGAATTCCAGCTAAAGGACGTATGGTAGCATCAGGTTCGTAAGGTGCTAAAAAGTCTTCCAACGAACTCCAAGCGTAATCCAGATAGTTACCTACACTGATGCCCGCTTGCTCATCACAAAGTGCTTCGGTAGTTTCACGGGTATCAACTAACGTAAGCAATTTACCCGGCATCGCATTTTTCAATGCTTTTATCAATTTGGCATATGAAGTGTCATTTATGGGTGCCACTCCCTCTTTGCCATAACCTGCTCCTTTGTCCCAAAGATTAATACCATCTAAATCATAAAGGCTGACAGCTGTTTGTACTTGTGCCGCAAAGTCACTAATTTGTGCATCTGTCAAGTTTGCGAATCCCAATCCGGTTCCGCCACCCATAATGGCAAGACAGACTTTCAACCCATTCTCTTGCATAGGCCGCAGATAGTGACTATGATTTTTCAGTACATACTCCATATCAGTCGTATAGGTCAGTGTCGCGTGTCCTTGTACTTCTTTCAAAAAAGCCGTACGTACATTCAAAATATCCAATAAGGGACCTTTATAAATGTTCGTTTCCTCAAATCCTTCACTCATATCAAAAAAATCGACACTAAGCGAAAACTGAGCTGCATTCAAAGGATTCATGACTTCCGTGTCTATGTAAGCTATTACAGTGCCCGGCTTTTCTCCTATCTCCTTTTGATCTTCAACAGGACTAATGATGTAATATATCTGATCAATAAGTTCCCCTGTTTCCACCTCAACAGCCTGAATCGGGAAAAGATAAGTATAGTTGCTACTTAGATATTCTCTTTCAAAAAGCAATTCGACCTTCTCTGACTTCCGTTCTCCCGCCCGTATAGTTACAATGGCTTCTTTTCCTCCGTTTAGCGATAAGGTATTTCCTAATCCGTTATTCCCTGGAATATTAAAATCAGAACCTTGAGTCTTTATTTTATACTCTCTACGGAATGTCTCTACTACAAAGCTTGTATAACTGCCACCATTTTTCATCGTTTCATTATTTGCATAAGCATCCTCCATAGCAATCTTCAAAGTAATATCCTTTTCAAGTGGCTTTGGAAGGATAAGGCAAAGTTCATCTTTCCTTCCTAAATCTGTTTCATCACGTCCTTCCAAAGTTGGATCTCCGATACTGAGCAATACAATCTTACTCTCCGGGCAAAGCGTACTATTCAAAGTACCCTTACCATTGGCAGTTTCTACACCTTCAGTTGACTGTCCATGTGTAACATCGGGATTGATTATCATAGCATCGTCCTGACAAGACAAGAGCATTAACAGCAACCCCGCTACAGTACACATATATTGTATTATCTTTTTCATCACTTATCTCCTTTTTAGCTTATTGTTCATTGTTAATCTTCGGAACCTCTATTCCGCTAGGCCATAATTCGGCATCTGTTTTACTATAAGCTTCCACGTGGTCGCTTGCTTTCCAATAAGGAACCACTTTCGCATTGTTCCCATGTCCAGTCCGGTCTTCCACTTCCAACCCTGTTCCCTCATCGAACTTCCAATAGGCACACAAAGTAGGTTCTTCGGTCGGGTTAGGAATATCATACATATTCTGACAAATCTGCTCTTGTGTACGGGCTATGCTCCAGATACGGGCTTCACAGATTTCACCGTTAAACTGACGACTCAAGTCGTGTGACTCTGTATAAGAACGACCGAAGTAGAAATTGTGATCTCCACCATTTCCAAATTCATCATCAGGCACTTTATCACCCAAACTGATGCTAGTCAGGTCACTTTTACCATGATTGGTACTAATGCTCTGCAACTGCCCGTTTACATAATAAGCGATAGTCTTAGTAGCCAAATCCCATGTCAACGCCACATGATACCATTCACCGGCTTGCAGTTGTTTGGTCTTGCTCGCTTCGGGAAATTTACCAAAAGTTGTCTGTACCTGCAACTGCTGGCGAGGGAAGTTAGCGTCTCCCAAACGCATTTGAAGATACATTTCAATGCCCATAATGGAAGAGATTTCGGTGCCTTCGTCAAACGTGTTCACCCGTATAATCGCCTCCATCGTCACAGCGCTTAGATTATTCACAACATCCGCCGTCGCACTTCCCTTATCAAATCCTGGAACGGTAACATAGACATTCTTGAGATTCATTGCCGTTGTTATAGCACTAGAGCGACGCACCAGATAATACATTGTGCGTGAGCCGTCCATTACTCCCACTCCTTCAGCCCCGCCAATAGAAAGCGGACAGAGGTAAGTGGCGTCAATCTCCAGTTCGTCGAGTTTCAAGAATCGAATACTGATGTCTTCCGAAGTCGTTTTTCCGGCAGGAATTGTAACGGACTCCTGCGATAATTGATAATGTTCGGCAGACAACATCTCATAATGAGTGTCATTCTTCGCATTATATACACCGACTAATGAAGGATCTACCTTTAAACTTACCTTGGAATCATCCCCTGCAGGATATGACAATTTCACTGTAAACGTTTTCGTCTGGCTCGTTACTTTACGATTAAAAGTAAAAGTTTCCGTATTCTTACTAGCAGCCACATTCAGGTATGCCGAATTATCGAACGGTGACTTTTCGCTGTAATCCGTATTATCACAGGCAACCGGCAGAAATAACAAAACTGCAGCTGCAAAGCACTGATAGAGTTTATGTATTCTCATAGCTTACATCGTTTAATGAACCGAAGTAGGATTCAGGAATTGAATGCCTCCACGGGTCTGTTTATAAATAATATCAGTATCGTAGTAATCGGCAGAGATATTGTAAATAGCAATACCTCCCAATGGCGTTTCCATATTGAGAGCACCGTAAGCAGCACCGGCGATGGCATTGCGCGTCACTCCGTTATAGTCGGTCAATGTACCGTCAGGAGTGACAGCCAACAACAGACGGTCCGGAGCGGCCTTGCCATATCCGGTGGCATAAAATACGGAGGTTTCTATATCATATTCATCGGATGCAGCGGAAATATCAAGTACGAAATAGTTGAAAAGGCTGCGCTGCGCTTCCGGCAACAAGGAAGGGGTACCTTCAAAAACTAACAGACACGGTGTCTGTCCCAAAGCATCCAGTAGCGACTTTAACGCCGAGACGTCTACCGCAGAGCCTTCCGAACCGAGGGCAATCCCGTCAAATGTCCCTGTACGCACTGCCTCAACAGCAGAAGTAATAGAGGTATTCAGTTTATCTTTAGCCGTGCAATCTATATAGTAAAGCACTTTCGTACCATAATCCTCACGTACCAACTTCATATCCTCCCGGTCATATTCGGAAAGACGGTCTGCATTACGCATCGTTACTATATCGATACTATCCGGCAACGCACGAAGAAAATCCTTCTCACCGATAGATACTTCTGGAGCATTATCTAACCGGGCATAAACGACAGCGTGTTTCGTTGCCTTATACGCACGTAGATTCTGCGTATATGCCGCATATTCTTGCGGATTCTGTTCCTTAAACCCATTCACCTGACTATCGTGTATTTCCATTTCCGTCCAGTCGTCGCAACTGATGGTGGCAACCGACAGGAAAGTAGTCAGTAGGCATAACTTAAAGATTGATTTATATTTCATAATCTCATTGATTTAAAGGTTCGTTCTAGTTTGAAGATTGACTATTCTCAATGGAATGGTCTTTCTTATCCCACCAAAGTTTAGTTCCTGCGGCATCGGGACCATTCAGCATTTGTACAGCTTGATCTATGTATTTCGGATTCCCCGTATATTCATCGGCAGGGAAAGGCAGACGACGGGGACCGATCGTTACATTCACACTATTGTTGGGGTCTTTATTCTCCACGGCAGGCAACAACTTCGGGTAGCCCGTACGACGATGTTCCGCCCATGCTTCCAGTCCCAGCGAGAATATTGCAATCCATTTTTGAGTAATGATACGCTCCAGGTTCCGTTCGAAATACTCCGCTCCAGGTTCCCAGGCAATCGTAATGGTACTTACCGCCGGATGGCTATACTTAATATCAGCCCCGTCCATCGGGTTCACATAGTCTATAGGCTTTTTCTCCGCATCCTTCACATATTGGTCCGCTCCGGTGGCTCCGCCACGCTCTTCGAATGAAAGGGCAATAGCCTTTTCATACAATGCCTGCGCATCGCCTCCCATATTCCAACCACGCAACGCGCCCTCGGCACGAAGGAAAGTCACCTCCGCCGCATTCATCCAGAGATAAGGATCGGTGCTGGAAATCACCTGCTTTGAGTAAAGGTTAATCATGTCGTCTTTCTTCTGGGTAAATATGCCGATACGTACACCGTAATAATCGTATACATCGACTTTCTCGCCATCCTGATCGACTGTTTGCACACCTTTGACAAACATCTTATCCAAACGCGGATCTTCATAACCTTTCATAATAGAAACTAAATCGGCACTGATACGATAGTCATTCCAGTTATTAAATAGCAACTCCGAACGGTTCTCCGCCACATGAAGCATGGCGTTGTCCTCATTCGATTCAATCACTCCGGCTTCCACAGCCTCCTGCGCAATACGTTGTGCTTCAGTAGGATTGACATAGCTCATACGCATGGCAATACGAAGTTGCATGGAATGTACAAACTTACGCCATTTGGAAATATTTCCGTAATACAGATCTTCCAATTTGCGGAAAGCCTCGGACGACAAGTCTTTATTTTCTTCCAGCACTTTATCCGCTTCTTCCAGTTCTTTCAGCATCTGTGTATATACCTGCTCCTGCGAATCGTAAGGGACAGCCAGGTCTTCACCCGAATTATCATTATCCATCATCTTCGAGTAAGGAATCGGACCATAAATATCCGTCACACGATGCATGATACAGACACGGAGGATTTTACCGAAAGCTAAAGCCACAGGATCATCCGTCTTGTTCAGCATATCACGATACTGCGGATACATATCTTTGATCGGATCGGCAAATGGAGATTTCAGCCATCCCTGTTCGGGATTGAAAGTAGAGAATTTCATCACCCAAGTGTCTACAATTCCTTCCAGATAACCACCGTATGCTCCTCCTGCCATGGCATCCATAAACTGGTAAAGGTGCTCACGTGTAGGGATAACCAACCCCTGCATTCCTTTGAGCGTAGCACCTACAATATGATTCTCACGCTGCATTTCTTCTCCGTCCGCTTCGTACATACTCCGGTTGATGTCGCTGTCGAAACAACCGCCCAACGGAAGCAGAAATAATGAAAGGATCATTATCAGAAGAATGTTATATATTCGTTTCATGTCCATCATAGTATTTAGAAGTTAATCTTTATGTTAAATCCTATATTCCGGGTACTCGGCATCATGAAGTAGTCGATTCCCTGATAATAGTTGTTCGTAGTAGCTACTGCTTCAGGATCGAAAGGGGCTTTACAGTAGATCATCCAGAGATTTCTTCCCACAAGGGATACATTGATATCACAAACATTGCCCAGCCAGCGGCGCGGAACGGTGTAACCGATATGTGCCTCCTGCAGACGCAGGTTGGTAGCACTATAAGTATAGTAGGTAGGCAATCCGCTCTGCGAAGCTACTACCTCATAGAAACTCTGTGGATTCACCCGGCTGCGCCCATTCACCCACACCCCTCCGGCATCACGCGCGGCAGCAGAGGTTTCAGATACTCCATAGAGATCAAGATAGGCCTGTGTTGCCGAATAAACGATTCCTCCCAGACGGGCTGTCAACAGGAAACCGGCATTGATACCTTTATAAGAAAAGCTATTATTCCAAGCCAGATTTGCCTTAGGAAGTACGCTTCCCAACTTGATATCACCTGCATTGTCGATGGCTGTCACATTGCCGCTATCGTCGATCAGTATATTACCGTTAATATCACGTTTCAAATCGGCATGTGTATAAAGATCACCCAAAGTACCACCCTCTTTCAGGATAAATTTCGCCTTTCCGAATCCGCGTCCTTCATCGGTTTTGAGTTCCAGTTTATCGACGTTGTAAGTTTTGCCCGTTTCCGGGTGAACATAATCCTTCACTAGTTCGACGATTTCATTCTTGTTGGCCGAGAAAGTAAAGCTGCTGTCCCAGCCGAAATCTCCCCAACGATGCCCATAAGACAACATAGCCTCGAAACCATAGTTGCGTACATATCCGGTCTGTACATACAATTTGTCATATCCTGACGAAACAGGAAGCCGAGGATCAAATGTCTGATTATAAGTATTGGCGTAATAGAAAGATCCGCTCAATTTGAAATCTTTAAACAGGGTTGCATCCAGACCTACTTCCCATGAGTCAGTACGCTCAGGGTATAGTTTACCAATGGGATAATTCGTCTGCGATTTCCAGTCTTGCTTATTGGCATCATACGAGTAAGTAGGATAGGTAAGAAAACGAGGATAAGGATTACCTACGGAACTGAACGATCCACGTACTTTAAGATAATCCACCCAATCAGGCAGTTTCAACATTTCAGTGATGACTGCCGAAAGTCCTACGGAAGGATAGAAGAAAGAAGCCTGCGGAGAATGCGTCAACTGGGAAGCCCAGTCGTTACGTCCTGTCACGGTGAGGTAGAGCATACTTTTCCACCCTACTTCGGCACTGGCAAAAATAGATTCGGTCGCTTCGCGCCAACCCACCTGCGTAGCACGTTTTTTTGCGTTGTCAAGGTCGTAAACATTGAACAGATTAGGAATACCAGTTTCTCGTATAGGCCCCGCATAGCCCAATTCCTTACTAGTCACTCCACTATAACTGGCACCAATATTGGCAACTATCGTAAAATCCTGAATACGTTTATTAATATTCACCAACACATCGGCATAAGTCTGCGAATATTGTCCGTTATTTACTGTATAATGGCCTTGTGAACTACCGTCAGTCAGCGTGTTGCTACTGCTTGCATAAAGCTTGCCTTCATATTCGCTATGAGTATTGTCGATGCGGACACGCCCTGCCACGTTCAGCCAGTCAAGAATCTGGTAACTCAAACCTGCTGAAGCCATATAGCGTTTCTTATTGTTGAGACGGAGATTACGGTAAGCAATCCAATAAGGATTCTGCATACGAAGGTCACCTTCGCCCTGCGGCCAAAACTGTACGCTAATTTTCCGGGCTTCATCCCAACGCTCGAAATTCTTCACTATAGAGAAATCATCCCCACGAGGGAAAAGATAAGCAGAAACCAACGGATTGGAGTACTGCCCCTGATTGGTCATATTACGGTCGTTCTGAAGAATATAGCTTGCACTTACATCCAGTTTCATCTTGTCATTCAAGAAACTGGTCGTATTGCGGAAAGTAAAATTATATCTGTTATACCTATTGTTGGGAACCATCCCTGCCGAGTTGACGGCAGCTGCAGAAAAGAAAGTCTGATTTTTATCCGTTCCGGTAGACAGCGTAACGGAATTTGTATATACCGCACCCGTATCAAAGAAATCATCGGGTTCATATCCTGTTTGAGCAGCCGAGTTCAACTTCGGTCCCCAGCTATAAATATTGGAATTTCCCGCTTTTCCATTGCTACCCGTACCATAACGTCCTTGGAATTCGGGCATCTTAAAAGCATTCAACCATTCAATGCCACTTGATACACCTACTTGCAGCTTACCTACCTGTCCTTTTTTTGTAGTAATCACAATCGCACCGTTTGCCGCATTACTACCATAAAGGGCGGCAGCTGCCGCTCCAGTCAGTACGGAAATGCTTTCTATATCTTCCGGATTAATATCAGCAATTGCCTCGGTGGCCCCTTTTGAACCAAATTCCGTGTCACCTCCGCCACCGAAATTATACATCGGAATACCGTCAATCACAAACAAGGCGTTAAGACTCTGTTCAATAGACTTTGTTCCACGCATCACCACTCTACTTGCCCCACCGACACCGGAAGAGCTCGTATTGATAGTAACACCCGCAACTTTACCATTCAAGCTGTTTACAAAATTAGCATCCTTAATTTGGGTCAGTTCGTCGGACTTTACTTGTTGTACGTTATAGCTCAACGCTTTCTGTTCGCGTTTAATACCAAGTGCGGTTACAACGACTTCACTCAACAGTTTTGTATCCGAAGCCAGTTGCACGCTATATGTATTCTGTCCGGTTACTTTTACCGTCTGTGGAGTGTAACCTACATAACTGATACTCAACACACTTCCTGCAGGAGCTTCGAGCGAAAAGTTACCGTCTATGTTTGTGATAGTTCCAATGCTTGTACCTTCCACACGTACATTGACACCAATCAACGGTTCTCCGCTATCATCCAGTACGCGTCCGGTGATACGTTTGGTGGAAGCAGTTTCGGTTGCTTTCTGTTCTTGTGGAACGATGATGACATATTTTCCTTTGAGCTGATACGTATATCCTGTACCTTTTAGGATTTCCGTGAGAGAGTTCTCCAACGTGGCTTTTTCCAACGCCAAATCGATGGAGGGTTTGTTTTTCAACTGCGACTCGTTGTAACCAACGGACAGTTTCGTTTGTTTTTCCACTTCTTTCAATGCCTCGATGACCGATATGTTTTTCTTATGGATCGTAATCCGGGCATTACTACTTTGAGCAAAAGTAGGGGTAGAAAGGAGCAGACAGCACAAAAAAAGCATAAATACTCGACTGATTGCCTGCTTATTGGCTATAAATTCATAAATTTGCTGCATCTTCTTAGTATTAGTTTATACAGATAAAGTTAGATTCTCGAATTTAGTAGCGTCTGGTTAACGCTAATAGTAAGAATTCCGATTTCACATCCGGGGGAAGGTTGCAGCTTCTCCCGGATATTTTTTCCACATAGGCTCAATGTATTTTAAGGTTAATATTCAGTGTTTATAAGTTCTATTTTGTTCCCCGGTGCCGAAGCATGTCTTCCCCGGTACCGGAGCCTATCTTCATCGGTGCCGGAGACGCCCTTCCCCGGTGCCTGAAATATAGCACTTGTCTCCCACTATTTTATAGTCCAGATTTCCCGTCACACGAGCGATAATATCCATCACTTCTTCCATAGAAGCATTTTGCCCGAAAGTAAGATTGAACCGGTCTTCTTTCAGACTACGGAAACTATAAACAAAGGTGTAAGGGTATTTGCGTTCGAGACGGGTGAAGATTTCTTCCAATGTCATACTGCGGAAAACGATTTCGCCACGTTGCCAAGCAGTGACATCCTGCATATCAGGATGAAGTACGTTTCCGGAGCGGGTACGTTTGTTATAAGCCAGTTGCTCGTTCGGCTTCAAGATCTCCTGCCCCTGCTGATTATTGTTCTCTACCAACACTTTTCCGGAAATCAGGGTAGCTGTCACTTCCTCTTCGTCGGGGTAGGCTGTCACGTTGAATTCCGTTCCGAGTGCCGTCACCTGAAAGTCCGAGGACTTCACGATAAAAGGATGCTCTTCGTCACGTTTCACCTTGAAGCCGGCTTCTCCCACAAGATACACACAACGGGTATCACCCTTAAATTGCTGTGGATAAAGTAAAGTGCTTTGGGAATTAATCAATACCTGCGTACCATCCGGCAAAGTGATGTTCCGCATCTCGGCGGTAGGAATATATGCTTGCAACAAATCTGGTGCCTGCCGGTTCTGCAAAGCCAGATAGATAGAAACGGAAGAAAATGCAATCA
>OGEU01002587.1_pt1 | contig 12750 bp, 10 predicted proteins | sample 1570651 | NCBI WGS metagenome assembly OGEU01 (sample SAMEA2582129, study PRJEB24529) | metagenome | biome: Human gut stool | place: China | collected 2011 | reverse complement strand
TTTCCCTCAAATCTGCTGGCATGTACATAGATATCCGTCTGTGCGAAATAGGGATAGGGATTTTTCTTCGCCCCCAAGAGGATAAAATCTCTGGTAAGCCCATACTGATCGATCAGCTCCTGCAGTTTATCCCGCAGATTTCCTTCCCCAAGCACATACCAGCGTACATTGCCTTTCTTCTCCTTCAGCAGTTTCATGGCTGCGATAGATACTTCATATGCCTTCTGTGCCGTAAGCCTTCCCACGGTCAGAAGCCTTGTACCGGTAAATCCATCGGAAAATCCGCCCTCCTGCAATGCCTTCTTACAAATCTTCTCCCGGTCGAGCAGGTTATGGAAAATCTCTGTTTTCTCCTTACATTCCGGATAAACCTGAAGAAAACTGTCCTTTACTTCCCCAGATACGGTAAAGATCCGGTCAAAGTCAGGGTAGCAGTCCCGGTCAAGCTTTCTGGTATAACCCGCCCTGGCATAATCCACATGAAGAAATACCGCCTTTTTTTCTGCATTTACATAGTCCCTGACATAATATGCCGAACCTCCCTCCAGATATGCCACCGCCAGATCGTATTGTTCCGTTGTTCTCCACGCACCGTCTGCCATGACTTTCCATAATAATTTATCCACGCAGACATTTTTTCTCTTCTTCATTTCCAGAAAGTTAGAAATGAGATAGGGCAGATTCCGAAACAGGGACGCATGTGACAAGGCTCTTGCCATTACTTTTCCCGCCAGAACCTTTTTTCCTTTCTTATCCAGAACCGGCTCCGTGGAATAATGCTGATTCAATAATTTTACATGGGCGGGAAGCTCCTGTATCAGTTCCCCCTGTCCCATGAGAACAAACAGCGATACCTCATATTCTTCCGGCGAAAAACGTGGCAGCAGTTCCAGCAATGCCTTCTCTGCACCCGCACCCCCAAGTGTATTGATGACAAACAGCTCTTTTTTCATTCTTTCGTTTCCTCCGCTTTACTCATTAATTCACTGATTTTTGCAAGAATCTGCTCATTCTCCTGATTCAACAGCGATACCTGCATGGCGAGTTCCTGATTCTTCCGTATTAACAGCGATACCTGGATGCTGATGAACCAGGCCGCTTCGATCACGCAGAAAATAGTAATCATGACCAGAATAAGACCTCTCAGGCTGATATAACTCCCCCATTCTGTCGGACTTAAAAGGATTCCTGCAAGAATCAGCACCACAGAAAAAAATCCCCATAACATTCCAAAATGTTCCGTCAAAATACGCTTTGCCAGGGATGCAAAGGTTTTTCCAAGCAGTACTATGCCGAGTACAATCATAAATATACGCAATATCATTTCCATTTTAATTCTCCTCCTTCCGTTCTTCCGCTTCCCTTCTGTCATATACCTTAAACGGCGGACATTTTTCATTCTTCCGCTTTAAAAGATTTCCATTACAGAATACATGCACATCCATATGTTTTTCCAGCCATTGCAGTCTCAGATATGCCACGGTAAATCCCAGGAATGCCCCCACGACAAGTCCGGTGCCATACCACATATCCGGCAGATTCACGGCTATCATGCTTCCCAGTGCCGTACATCCGCAGAACACAATGCTGGTAAGCACTGATCCGGTAAGATCATTGAAATAATACAGGAAAATGATCTCCGCATATAGAAGGAACATGATAAAATATCCTGCTGCCAGACACGGATAAATCCTCATAATCAGACCACCAAATCCGAACTGCGGAAGGAATATGATACAGATAAAAAACAGTACCAGTGAGATAATAAACTGGATACGCGTCAGGTTCATCAGTTCCTCTGCCAGCTGGCGGAACATTCTCTTCTGTGTCAGTTCGATATCCATCCCCCTGCCGCCGATGACGGCCTCCGAATATGCCTTATATCTTTCGTGAAAATGCATTTCCACCCTTGCTATAAATATAACACTGGATGAAATATTTGTAAACATGGCAATGCAGGTTGCCATATCGTAAGAGGTAACGCAGACAAAGCTTTTCGCCACCACCATATGCAGATCTGTAGTCCAGAATACAAAGTTATGTATATACATTCCCAGTGTATACAGGAAATTGGTAACGATGAGCTGCCAGTATCTCCGGAAATACTGGAGAACATATTGATAATTTCCGCTGTTTTTCTTGAAATAACTTTTTACTGCGGAACATTCCAGTGCGGCTATCAGCACGAAGCCGAGTACCATGCCAAGAAGCATGCCAAACGTACATTCCACATCCAGAATCCGTACCACAATAACTGATATCAGGATTGCCGTAAGCATACCCAGCAGGAAAAAATAGGAAATCTTTTTATAATCTTTGCATATGGACAGGTACAGCATGGAATAAAATACGAGTACCAGTGCCATATATCCACAATATCCGGTAAATACATACAAAATATCCACTTTTCCGACCACGTATTCGTGGATACAGAAAATCAGTCCCGGTACGGCACTTACGGCAATGTTTAATCCCATTCCCAGATAATAGCAGGGAAGAATATCCTCGTAGGTTTCATTATAGATTACATCCGACAGATATCTTGACAATACGGAATTAAATGGGGATGTCGTAAGCAGGGAAAATATGAAAATATACAGGATGGTGCAGGCGAACAGCTCCCTGCGGGCATAGACCGCCCCAGAAAAACCAAGCAGCTTCTGCATGACGATCAATGCCGCAATTACAACAATCATGGGTGCTATTGTTACTATGGTACTGTATGCCATTCCTGCCAGATTTGTCGTTAATGTATTTTTTCCATAAATATGATTTAACTTTACTCCAATTCCAGCCATATTTTTCTCCTCTTTCTTCTGCTAATCCGCAGATTCCATTATCTCCTGATCAATTTCGCTCATAATTTTCCTGATTTCAAATTTATTATAGATTTCGGTATATTTTTTCTTCATGTCTTCTACCTTATATCCGTCCATTACCCGCCGGTAACCGTTTTCTCCCATCAGAAGCCGCTCTTCTTTGTTCTGTGCCAGTTCCGTAATAGCTCCGGCAATTTCTTCGATGTTCATGATATGGGTAAGGATTCCTGCCGTTCCGTAGGAATCGCCTGCTCCATAGATGAGTTCCCGGCAGTTTCCCACATCCGTGGCTATGACTGGCTTATGTGCTGCAAAACTTTCGAGAATAGTCAACGGCTGACCTTCACTGATACTGGTCAGCATGGTGAAATCCATCTTTCCGAGATAATCCTTGACGTCGATTCTTCCCGTAAATACAATGTCGCTTACCTGCAATGCCTCCACCAGTTCAAAACATTCCTGCGCATATTCCTCATCTTCCTCACATGGCCCCATAATCCATAATTTGATATTCGGAACTTCTTTTTTGGCAAAAGCAAATGCCTGTATCATGGTTTTTACATCCTTGATCGGAGTAACCCTTAATCCCGCCCCGAGATAAACCCATTCTTCCTCTTCCTCTGATTTTCCCGCCAAATCCGCCAGCCGCTGCGTATTGATTCCGTTTGGTGTAATGCGGATCTTTTCCCGCGGACACCCAAGTTCGATCTGCAGACTCCTTGCATGGTCGTACAGACAGGTTACAAGGTCTGCTCTCTGATAAGCCAGCCTTGACATTTTCTTAAACTGTTCTATCCAGATATTTTTGTAAATGCCCTCCACCCAGGTTGCCTTTATCAGTTCCTCCTCACGCTCCCTGGTATAGATTCCATGTTCGGAAATCAGTAGTCCGCTGCCGTGGAAATGCTTTGCCATGCAGCCCAGCACACCGGCATACCCGGTAGCCACGCAGTGGTACAAATCCGCATACGGCACTTCCGTTTTCATCACAAAAAACAATGGCAGATAGATGGAACGCAATGTCCAGAGGAAATCCGAGAATACGATATTCGGATACTGGATCTTATAACATTCCATGGTAATATGCAGAAAATCCGGCCCCATGAGCAAATCGTCAATGGAAAATTTCTTTTTCTGAAACAGATCAAACAGGACATCCCAGTCCGCCACACGGTTTAATACCATATTCCGCATGGCGGCATACTCTTTCTTATTCAACCGCGCCAGATGTTTCTCCCTGTGCTTTTTTCCCCAGTCATAATCATCCAGATATACTTCGTACACTTCCGTCAGATTCGAAGGAAGTTCATAGGCAAACTTCCCCCGGACGGTACGGTTTGCCACAATCGCCAGCAAAATAAATTCCACATCCGGAAATGATTTAATCATGCTGTTAATCCATCCGGAAACACCGCCTACCACATAAGGATAACAGCCCTCCGCCACAATACAGATCTTCATATCCATTCTCCTGTCTATTTTATTCTGGAATAGTTAATTGCGAAACTCATAATAAGTATCTATTGTATATGCAAATTGAACAATTACTAAGAAGGTACTATGAGGCGGTCGGTACTTAGGTCAGGCACTAAGAATAGAACCAATTTATTGGGGAAATTCTTAGTGCAACATTAGTGGCTGACCTTATGTATCCGCTACCAGCCGAATGTAGCGAGAGCGTGCCTTCGTGTCATTGTATCATTTGCATATACATTTATAAATATTTAAGTGTTTCGCAACTACCTATTATTCTGGAAGGTAATAATACAGTTCCTGCTTTTTTAGTGTTATTGTCACATCTTCCTGCTGCGCCTTTATCAGCCATGCATTATCCTCAAGCTTCGTCCATTCCGCCCCGGAAGTATCTGCGATTTCTTCCCCATGTGTCCGGAGAATGAAATAACCGGGTTCACCGGAAATATGCATGGATACCATATCCCCGTTTCTTTCCTGCTGATAATCCATGTTCAGGAAGTTTCTTACCCTTACATCACTTTCCGAAACCGTTGTTGCGGAAAATCCGGAAAATCCTTTCCAGTAGGTATTCAGATTACTTGAAAATTTGTCATACATAACCTGCCAGCTGTCGGTTTCCGTCTGCGGCCATGATATTTTCTGCATATCCAGCATGATATTGCAATATGCCAGTGCACTCTGCAGACTCCGCATCCGCAAATCTTCCGTATAGGTATGTGATACGGCATCATTGGTTGCCATCTGCAATACAACTCTCTCCCCGCAGTAGGATAATACGGGACGTTTCTCCGTATATTCACATACAATGCTTGTGACATCGGATAAGAGTGGACGGCTCAGAAGAGATAAGACTCCCGTAATCTTTGCTTCATTTACAAATGCTGCCCCGTACCGGTAGGTACTGTTCTGGGAAGCAAAGAATTCTCCATCCCTTTTTATCTTATCCGCAAGCGACACACCTTTGATATATTCCAGTGAAAATCCTGCCTCTGCACCGACTTCCTTGAACTGTTTGAGATAGAATATCAGCTCATTGCTGTCCGGCTCAATCCCGTCAAGATAGTTAAACTGTGGCATTACAAAACAGGTTAGTTTCAGATTATTCTGGTCAGACACGGCTACCAGCCCCGGCCACAGGATATCCCGGTAAACTCCGACCTGTGTTCTGCTGTACATCTGTTCCATCACCTCGTTATTCTCCGATGCAAAGCCCGGGAAATTTACCACGGAAAGATTCTGTGCATTTACCACCGGATAAACAGTATATTCCTGCGTTTCCGTCAGTATGCCATCCAGTATGCCGATTCCGGTATTGCTGTCCAGATAATTTCCGCAGACTGCGAATACCTTTCCCTTTCCAACCGCATTTCGCCAAATCAGTGCCGGCAGATTCTCATTCTTCACATCCGTTCCCTGCATAAGGCCTACCATATATACCTTCGTCCCGCTTCCCGGAATGTACCAGGGAACATTCAGATTCAAATCCTGATTCTCATCTGCCTCCTGTTCATTCTGTGCCTGATAGGTAACTTCACCACCCAGAAAGAATTCTTCAAATATCTTAATTCCGCTTATCTGCGTTTCTTCCGCCACTATATGCTCAATACCGAGCAGTTCTGCCAGTTCTTCGGATTCCGGCAGAACCGACTGTTCCACCTCTGAAAATACGATCCCTGCTCCCTTTTCCGCCATCTGCCGGAGCTTTGCAATATCCTCCGCTGTCTGATACGATCCGGATTCAAGTACAATCATCTGCGGCAGAACCTCCGGAAGTTCCGGACAGTCCGCTACCTGTGCATACTCTGCCATACCGCTTTTGGTATACAGACACCACTGACTGACGGTATCTTTCAATTCTTCATTTTCACTTCCGATATAAATGACATACCTGCTGCCTGCTTCCACCGTTCCCGTCAGATCCACTTCATCCGCTTCCCAGGCACTGGCAGAATCTTCCCCGCTCTGTGCAAGTTTATCATTCTTATTGTATTCATTTTCACTATCCTTCATCAGCAGCGAAAACTGGAACAGGAACAGCAAAATTCCCATCATAATCACAATGCTGAAAAAATTTCTCTTCGATACCATGCCATCACTCCTCTGTAACCGGATTCTCTGCCATATTATACTGATAATTAATTGCAAAATTATATAAATGATACATATTCTGTGTAATCTTATAACATACAAACTTATCTGTTTCCAGATAAACCTTCATATCTTCCGGATATAATCTCTGGAATTCCTTTGCCCAGTAATACATTCTGGACATTGCAATCCATCTGCTTTCTCCCTGATACACACCGAGTCCTTCCCCGTCCGGCAGCGGCATCGCTGCACCTGCCGCTGAAATCGTCTGCCCGCTTCCCTCATAGGCAACCGCATAATCTAACGGTACTTTTTCAATAAAGAAGTAAACACTCTTTGTCGGAATGGTCAGTTTTGCATTTCCTCCCATGTTTTCCATTTTATTTAAAAACGTAATAATTTCGTAATGATATCCATGATCCAGCCCCATCTGTGTTTCATCATTTGCCGAACAAATCGTCCAGGTAAAATCATCCTCATCATGAATAATATTCGTCAGGCAGGTAATCGCCTCATTGGTTACATAATCCGATGCGAAAGCCGCATGTTTTATCTGGGGACTTTTTAAAAATCCTGCAAAAATACATACCGATAAGGCAAGGGAAGCGAGGTTTCGCATCCATCCAAGCTTCTGGAAATAAAATACAAAATACAATATGGCATCCGCACAGAATACAAAGGCAACCGGAAGAAGATATGCAAAATACATACTGCACCGTGCCGCGTCCATCAAGGTCGGCAGTCCCAGATTTCCTGCTGCCAGAAGCAGTGCCATAATTCCCATGAAGATACCGGTTGACCATAGCATACCTCCATAACAGCGTATCCGTAGAATCCAGAAAATACTTCCTTCTATTAATAAGAGCAGAATCGCATTGATTAACAGATAACCGCTTCCCGCATCGGCATTTGCCACCAGCAGTTCTCTCATGACCGGTGCCAGAGTATCGGATATCTCCGATGCTTTCCGCTGCAGCTTATGCAGCTTCCATTTTAGTCCGGATCCGGTAACCTTTGTACTTTTCCTGTCATTTGCGATATTTTCCTCATCCGGATCCGTCTGCTTTTCTCCGGTATCTTCTAAATCTTTCTGCGTTCCTGCGGATGTATCCGTCAGATTACCTGTACTTCCGTCCTGCCTGGAGTCCTGCTGTTGTTCGTCATCCGTTCCCTGTGTAGTTTCCTGTTCCCCGGTATCCTTCTCCTCATCATCTCCGCCCTGGATAACACTCATGCCCCAGCGGAGTGATCCCTGAAGTGGTGTACCGGTAAGATATGCTGCTCCCATTGGAAGTACAGCCATCATGACACTGATCAGTCCTGCCGCCATAAGCCGGAAGAAATATGCCTTCCGGAATAAAAAGCCGGCATATCCGACTGCGATTCCCACACAGAACAGCCCTGCAATAATTGTTCCATAGAAATGAATGGCAAGTGTCAGCGAAAAACTGATGGCGAACCATGCAAGACAGAACAGGGAGCTTCTGCCCTTCTTATCCCCTGCCTGAACCTCATTCTTTCTTTCTTCAAAAAAAGCAAAGGCATAATACACCGCCGGCAGAATAAAGAGCATTCCGAATTCCTGCGGAAGTGAAGAGAAATATCTGCTGTATGTATGTACGGAAAACCAGTCTGCCAGAACATAAATCAATGTTCCCACATAAGGAAGGTATCTGCTTTTACAGCAGAGTTTTAAAAATGCCAGCAGCACCAGATGAAGATAAATATTCTGAACCAGCGCGAATAATCTTAAGAGAACGTAGGTATCCACACGGAATACGGTGTGCAGGTAATAAATAATACAATGGAATCCAAACGGATACACACCATCAGAAAAGACTTTTCCCCGGCTCATATCGTTGATCCATTCCATATGAACCGGGATATCCGATGCACCATATCCATATTCCAGCAGCAGATATCTGCCATAAATCCACAGAACGGCTGTAAGAACGGCCGCAATCCAGAGCCACTGCACCGATCTGGACACGATTACCTTATCTATTTCTCCTGCCAGCCACTTTAATGCCCGGACAAACCGGTCCAGACCACGAAAACACAATGTTTTTAATCCTACCTTGCCTTCACTTAACCTCTTCATCTGCTGAAAAGTGTCCGATACCCGTTTTTTCAGTCCGATCCCATTGATTCTGTTCCAGACCACAACCGCCGGTACAACCGTACAAAGCGTCAGTGTCCACCAGTTAGAGATATGCAGAAGCTGCAGGACAAGTACAATATTAATCAGGTAAAAATTTCCCGCCAGAAAACTAATCAGAAACTGTTCCGTCAGTTTCTTTCCCCGGAGCCAGGCACGAAAAACAAATGCCGGAAACAATACCGTCATAAGGGAATAGGCTGAAAAGATACCTGCAAATTGTAAGATTGTAAGTATTGTCATCGACATAATCTTCGTCTGCTCCTTACTATAAAAATACCCGAATCATCTCCAATGTTTCATTGTCAATGACAATGTTGGATTTCTTCAGTTCATCCAGCACCTGGAAGAAATTCTCCCTGTCCTCACAGGAAAAGTATAATTTTAACCTGCAGGTATAGGAAGAAAGTACACCCGGATACTGCACTGCCGCCCGTTCGCACCATTTCCGGCATTTTTCATAATCCCGGACATCCAGAAGCCGCATGGACACTGCTTCATAATGGCTGCTCATCATTTTCTCTTTGTCCTCTTTGTATAATATTTCACAAACCTGCTCCATCAAATCTGTCATGGATTTCTGTTCCAGTCCCGTAAATACCTTCTGTTCCAGCACCTGATTCATATAGTCAATCAGCTCCGCCGCCAGAAGCACCCGGTTGTCACTTCCCTGCAGAATTTCCTGATATCTTTTCTGGACATTCGCCCGGAAATCATTCAGAATATCCTGTAATACGGATGCCGCATAATGTGCCGTTTCGGAATCTTCACTATTTAATGCCATCGACAGTGATGCAAGGGAATTTCTTACATCTCCCCGCACAACATTCAGCATCAGCTCTCTCAGATTTTCTTTATCCGTAATCGCCAGTGCTTCTTCTACGGACACCAGATTCCTCTCCCGCTCTTCATCGGGATGCAGATAGGTCTTTACCCTGTCCTTGCTGAAAATAACATCGTCCAAATCCATCGCTTGTGCAAAAAACAGCCGGAAGAATAATTCACCGAGAGCCAGAAAAACGGCACCGACTACCGGACACAGCAACATTACCATTGCTTTCATGGCAATGCTGAATTTTTTCTCTTTCTTTCTCAGATATCCGGCAATCACATAAATCAGAACAACCAGGATATTGACTGCAAGAATAATCAGAACAATCCTTTCTTTTCCTGTCATAATTCCACTCTCTCCACAATCTGGCTCTTATAGCCTTTTTCCGCAAATCTTTGCACAACGATTCCTGCCTCTTCCCGGTTTGTATTTGCAAGCAGGACATACAATCCTCCATCTTTCAGATTTCCCATATAATCTGACTGACGCAGATTTCCTTTCAATACTTTCAGGTCATCCTCGAGCTTCCCCGCAATCCTCCGGATCACAAGATTCTTCCCCTCATCATCAAGAACCGGCTGTTCTTCCCTGCCGACTTCTTCAAATACGCGATATGCCAGTCTCATAAAGCTTAATGCATCAATATTCATGATGCCGCCTCTCGGATGTGCCGCACATAAATCTCTCTGCGTCTGCATGGTAAACTGCTCCGGTACAAGAACCAGATAATTCTTTTCCGGGTGTTCCATTGATTCATTCACGATCTGCTGATAAAGATAATGAGATTTTCCACTTCCTGAATTTCCCAAAATAAACTGTAGTGACATTCATTTCCTCCAAATGCTATGGTATACAGAGCATCTGCCACCGGCAGTTTCTTCTGCATACTTTGGTATAAAAAGCAGATACAGACCGGTCACTCTTCCCACACCGTTCCTGCATCTGCCCATTGTCCGCAATCACTTTGTATCGTTCCTGTATCGATGAACTGCTTTACTTTATAAGACTTAACAACTCACCTTTTGATACTGCACCGATCTGTCGGCCTGCTTCCTCACCGTTCTTAAACGCAATAAAGGTCGGGATACTCATTACTCTGTATTTCTGTGCAATCTCCATTGCCTGATCGATATTGATATTGCACACTTTGATTTCCGATTCCTCCTCAGCAATCTCATCCACGATCGGACTCATCATCTTACAAGGTCCACACCAGTCTGCATAAAAATCTACCAGTACCGGCTTTTCCGCCTGAAGAACTTCCTGCTCAAAATTTTCTACCGTTAACTTAACAACTGACATCTTTCTTTCCTCCTATAAACGAATCACTAAGTTACTTTCCTGCATTTTTCTGCATTTTAACTTTTCTTTTTATTAATCTCCAGTTTCACCTGAAAATAAGCACTTTTTTCTAAAAATCAAATACCATCGGATCATAACTTGTTCTTTTATTTTGATTCATTGCATTCATCCTTTTCATATCTTCTTCCGTAATCTCAAAATCGGATATCGAAATATTCTGCAATAACCGTTCTTTATTTGTCGACTTTGGAATCGGGATAATCCCCTGCTGGACATTCCAACGCAACAATAACTGAGCAGACGTCTTATTATATCCCGCAGCCATCCTGCCAATCTCCTCCTCGTCCAGATTTCCCCGCAATAAAGGCCCCCATGCCATGACCTGAATCTCATTTTCTCTGCAAAATCCGAGTAATTTCTCATCATGCATAAACGGCGTATGCTCAATCTGATCGATCATCGGTCTGACTTTACAATTTGCCAGCAGATACTCCAACTGGCAGACTTCAAAATTGCATACACCTATGCTCCTGACCTTTCCATCAGTATACAGCTTTTCCATTGCTTTCCATGTATCAAGCATTCTTTCCCGGTTCTGTCCCGGCCAGTGTACAAGAAACGAATCCAGATAATCTGTCTTCAGGCGTTCTAAAGACTCTCCAAAGCTTTCAATCGTCCGCCCATACCCCTGGTTACAATTATCTACCTTGCTGATCAGGAAAATATCCTGCCTGGGAATCCGGTTCTTCTCTAACGCTTCACCCAGTCCGCTTTCATTTTTATACATCTGAGCCGTATCAAATAAGCGATACCCCTGTTCATATGCATATCTTACTGCATCGTCCATTTCTTTTCCCGCATTCATCTTATAGACACCAAGACCCATCTCTGGAATTTCAACACCATTATTTAATCGAAACATAATAAGCCTCCCTTCCATTTTGCGATACGACTACAGTATAACATACTTTTTCTTGCGGTTAAATCTTTTCTGTATCTTACCATATCCGCAATGCGTTATCAATACGAATATTATTTTATGATGCCAGGGTCAAAAGGTCTAAGCCCACATGAGCTTGCTCATAGGTGGGTGAAAGACCTTAGGACCCGCCCCGATATGAGCATAAAAGTGGGATGATAATCCCACGATATGCGAATATTGGGTAGGATTGTGGGAGTGCGTAGCACGGAGCAATCCGTAGGCATCAAAGTCGGGGGCTTTTGACCCCGACATAATTTTATAATTTCATAATATTTCCAGCACTTTTTTATCACATTTTCGTCCTAAAATAACATCTGACATTAAGGGGAGTCTGTCAATCGAATTGAAGGGAGTATAAATTCTATGACAAATGAACAATATCATACTTTGATCCATCCTTATACAGATGCCATGAACCTGATCCTTACCCGACTGGAGATTTTAAATCACTGTGCCGCTGACAATGAGGATGTCCGGCCAATCCATGGAATCACCCACCGGATCAAGGAAAAAATAAGTATGGAAAATAAATTAAAAAAGAAACATTCTAACGGAAGTGTGCAGGATGCACGCACATTACTGAAAGATATTGCCGGTATCCGCGTTATCTGCTTTTTTGAACGCGATATTTATCAGCTTGCTGAATCATTAAAAAAGCAGACTGACCTGATCCTCGTCTGCGAAAAAGATTATATCCGACATCCAAAACCGAACGGTTACCGGAGCTATCATCTTGTACTGGGAGTTCCTATTTATTCACTGGATGGCATGGAATACTATCCGGTGGAAATTCAGTTTCGCACCATTTCCATGGATTTCTGGGCTGCCATGGAACACCGGATCTGCTATAAATCCCAGCCCTTTGATGAACTCGAAATGAAAAGTGCTTTCCGGCAGTATGCAGAAATACTTGATGGGATTGAGAAATCCTTTGAAGTGTATAGTGAGAATTGTGGGTGAAATTTGTATTTGTTGAGGAGCATATATCCCGGCAGTAAGAAGTTTTTTTGACAGAAGAGCGTCCATATCCGCACTTGCTGTTGCATCGCAGTGCAGGACCCGCTTTACCTCAGCCCGTTGACAACTTGTAACA
>OGEU01002586.1_pt1 | contig 12753 bp, 17 predicted proteins | sample 1570651 | NCBI WGS metagenome assembly OGEU01 (sample SAMEA2582129, study PRJEB24529) | metagenome | biome: Human gut stool | place: China | collected 2011 | reverse complement strand
ATAAGCAGTCGTAGATAAATAATCAGAACATACCCATCTATTTTCACCTATTCTGCTCCAGTTTGCACTTGTTTCATAAACTGTTACTAATTCTCCATTTTGCAAACTAGCAATTTTGTCATAATTCGTTCCTGGTCCAGATCTTACATTTAATCTGCTAGAAACTTTTACATATCTTGTATATGCTTCAGTTCTTACTTCACTATCTGTAGAGTTATTTGTATCTACTTTATTAGTATCATATTTGTAACAGAAAAATTGCTTATAATTAGCATATTTTTTGAAATTATCTATACTGCAATAAACTGTGTTACCTTTAACCTCTACTTTGCCTCTGCGCGTTGATGTTTCAAACTTTCCCGAATACAAATATGGATCGTATATTTTTAGTGTATCATTGTCTACAGCATAAATTACTATATAGTGTCCGGCCAGAAGTGAAAAGTCCGGTTCCGACCGAACATATTATGTAATTATTATTTCTTAATTTATTTAACATTGTTTCAAAATTTGATGTTTCCTGGTATTCAATATTAAATTCATCTGCAATAGCTCTGTATGCTGACCAATACGTACCGTTATTTGCTGACCTATAGCCATACTTTACAAATGTATCTGCTACATCTGTTACTGATACATTTCCAACTATGCTATCAATTATCATTGTAGCACTTGCTACACCGCATCCGCTTGAACCTATTGTCTGTGAAGTGTTTCCTGTAGATGTATATGGATGATATCTCCACCTATTATCTATTTGAGAAATATATGTTAATTGAGGTTGTCCTTTTGCTTCCAGATTCCAACTTTCAGCTTTCCCACCTTCATAAGCTATTTCTCCTTGAAGTTCAAAACTTTCATCTTCAACTTCTTGTAATTCAAGATTCTGCTCATCTGATTCTTTCAATTCTGGTATTTCTATAGATGATTGATTTAGATCTTTTATTTCGTCTTGAATGATGTTTAATGCCTCACTTATTTTGTTTTGGTCTATTTCTCCAGTCTGTTTATATCTTAAATATGTTTCAAATATTAATATAAAAACACTTAAGATTACTAATATTATTCCTAATATTTGTTCTTTTTTCATAATGTATCCCCTTCCTTTTTAATCTATAATTTCGAATTTCTTTACTCTTTCCAATATGTCTTCAACAAACGAATTTCCTTTCAGCAAAAAATAGATATCTGCACTGTGATTTATACTTTCTAGCTGATATTTTGTTATCTGCTTTTTATCTTTGCATCTGTCATATACTGCTAATATATCATTTCTTAAGCTACATTTTGTCGCTTGTATCATTGCAATTGAAAAAGAAAAGAAGGCTATTGCTAGCCCTCCGAGAAATGTTATTAAAAACCAATACTCTTTTAAAAATTCAAGAATTTGCATTATTCTGCCTCCTCTTTTGTTTCTTCTGTAGTTTCAACTTCTGTGTATGTATCTTCAACTAATAATGTTAATTCGCTATATTCTTCATCTGTTATTTTACTCATTGCATAAAATACATTTAATTTGTTTTCTATGTCTGCTTTTTCTTTATAGTATTTTTTAACAATTAGTTTCTTTAATAATTCTGTTATCATCTTATTCCACCTCACTTTCTACTTCTTTTTGCAAGTTATCTAGCAACATCGCACTTGTTTGTGTTGTACTTATTAATTGCTTTATCTCATCTATTTGATTTTGTAAATTGTTATTTTGAGTATTTGGGTCTTTTGCATATTCTACATTCATAATTGGACCTGTTTCATCAGTGCTATAAATATGTGTTATGTTTTTATATGTGTGCAATGTTTCTTTTATTTTTTTAGCTACTACTTTTTGCTCGTCTGTAAAATCAAGCTCATCTTGTGTAAATATTTGAAAATATAAAACAAGCGGATTTCCAGAATTATACATTTCTACTAATTTATTTTTCCAAGCTTCTAGAGTTGTTATTGTTGAGTTTGAACCAAGACAAAATCTAAAATCCACATGATCTGGTCTTAAATTTGCTATGTCAAAACCAATTTCATCTATTCCCCAAATATTACTTTTTTGAGTAAAATAATTACACAAAGCTTTTAAATTGGTTGGTATGCCAAATTTAGATGCAATTTCGTCAGGCGAAATATAAAAAGTAGGATATACATTTCCCGATTGCAACCAATTTTCTGTTCCATCAAATATTAATTTGGCCCATTTATGTACTTCTTTCTCATTTACCCAATCAAAATAGTCTCCTTTCAACATTTCTTGCTGAACTGGCATTGCTATTGATTGAGATTGATGTTTGACGTAAGCTGTTGCTACTGTTCCTTCTTCTACTTGTATACTACTTATAATTTCTTGACTAGACAAAGTATCATCTGTTTTTTTGTAATAAAAAATCATTAAATATTTATCTTCATTTTTGCTTGTTATTGTTAATTTATTTGCTTGTCGATTTGATACAACATTAACTGTAAGCCCAACACGCGGAACTTCTGTAGATGTAGCAATTGTGAATCTTGCGCTTATTTTTTTTGATACTGTATACGCTGTGTTACTTTTAATTTGTATATATAAAGACTCAACTTCACCTTCCCAACTCTGCACTTTATTTTCACCATTAATATAATATGGTACAATTTTATATTGATTCAATAAATTCTTATTACATATTACTTCATTAATATTATCTTTAACTGTTGTAATTTCAGATGGAAATTCCAATGATGGTGTTGCTCCGTATTGTTCGTAATCTACTGCCTTATTTGATGAAGAAACAATTGGATATATCGTCTCATTATAAGTTTTTCCTGTGTCCGCCTGAGGTGCTCTAACAGCTGTTACATTTGTTTCTTCTTCAATTGTCCATATATATTTGTTTTTTGTCGGATTAATACCTATTGTTTTATTGTATAAATTTACATCTTTTATATAATATGTTCCCGGCTTTAAAGTAAATAAAGTTGCAGCATTCTCGCCATATGCACCTAAAAAGAAGACATTGATGGCATTTGATGTAGCTGTTCCCGTATATTTAACACTTCCGTCTGCATTTATCTCACATGTTATTCCGTTGCTTGTTCCTCCTTTTGCGTTTCGCATATCAAGTAAATTATATCCTTCTCTTGTTTCTTGAGAATGATTTCCACTAATCCCAAACTTCTTAAACCTAGCCCCAGAACTATCTTCTAAGTCAATGCTTTCTCCGCTTTCTTCACCGACTAAAGCGATGCTTTTTATATCATCTCTTAATCTTTCATTTTCTGCTTTTATTTCAATATTTTCTTGCTTTAATTCTTCTATTTCACTCGCATTTGTTTTTATGCTTTCATCTTGCTCTGCATTCTTTTGCTTTAATTCTTCTATTCTCTTTTTATTTGTTGTGTTGTCTGCTTGTAAAGATTCTATATTATTTGAATTTTGTTTTATCTTCTCGTTAATTTGTTCAATATTTTCATCAATTTTACCCCAGTTATCATTCAAATATTCTTCTATATTAAAAGCATTTGTGTTTTCTAAAACATCATCGTGTTTTTTCAATTTTAAATTTGTTGTTTCACTCATTATGACCTCCTTATCCACATATAACCGACAATTTCGTATGGTTGCAAATTGTTGTGTGGTTGATTTCCTCCAGTAAACTCATTCCAAGTATATTCGTTTTCTTTATTTTCTATCGTTCCAACTTTATCGTTAGCCCTTAATATTTCTCCCCAAGTATCTGCATCTGTGTTGGACCCTACTTTAGTTTTGATAAAATTATTATGTGTATGAGAAGCTAATTCTTCAATTGTTAGTATATGTGCCGTTTCTCCACCTGTTTTTCCAATTTCATTAAAATTCTCATCATCTTCATCTAACCCAACCAAAACTTTTCCTTTTAATCTCTCCCAAGTTCCAAATTTTAAAATTTCACTTGGATTTGTATTGTCTTGAGTTATATATGTAGAACCAATCGGAAATACAAGTTTCATTAATTCTATTTGCATATTATTTAATACTGTGTCACTTAAGGCTGGTTGCTCTCCGTTTTTAAAGGTTGTATATCCCATTATTTTTCCTCCTTGTCTTTTAATTCTCTTATTTCTTTTTGCAGCTCTTCTACTTGTGTACTTAATTCTTGTATTGCTTTACAACATAAACTTGTAAATGAATAATTATCTACACCTTGATTATCAAGACTTGTAACTTCTTTTGAATAATTGAAGTTGTCTCCAATTACAAATCCGATGTGTTTTTTGTCTGTATCTTTTTCATTTCTCAGATTATATTTGTATATATCAATTGTTTTTAGTATATTTAAAGCATTATCTTGTAATTTTTCAAAATTCTTTTTATTTTCTTGTAAAGATGTTTGTGTTACATACGGTGTTGTAATATGGTCTTCGTACATTGTACTGCCTCCAACTGTAATAGCATCCGGCAACATTGCAGCACTATGTGAACCTTTATTTACACCTATACTATCTGATACCATATAAGCCATATAAATTGTATTTCGCGAATCGTCTGAAAATACCCTTACACCATCATTCAATGTATTACCCCACATCTTTAGATTTCCGCCTTGAATTTGTGAATTTTTCATTGTTGCACTGTTGCAAGTCATATTTCCATTTGTATCAACATTAAAATTATTGCTTGAAATTGTTGTGTTATCTCCTGTCAAACTGATATTTTTTCCGTCGAAGACTGATTTTTTTTGCTTCAATTTGAACTTGTTCAGCACTTTGATTAATTTTTGAAATAATTTCATCGTTTCCAACCTTCTTTCTAACTTCACTGTTGATTTCTTCTGCTTTTATTGTGATTGCACTATTCATTTCTTCTGTTGTACTATATCTCTCTAACTTTTTATTAGTTTCTAATGTTATTGTATCCGCAGTTTGTTTTATCTCACTGTTCATTTCAACTTTAGTAGCAAATACGTCTGTATAATCACTCTTTATTGCCCATTTTGCATTTATTCTTGCTGTATAGTTTTGAATTGTTATTGTATTATTTCCTTCTTTTAGCAATATTTCAAGTTTTCCTAAATCTTCTATTTTTTCTTTCGCCTTTGTTGTTCCGCTCTTATTTACTCTTCTTATTACTTTAGCTTGTCCATTTGCTAATACAAATTCATCACATACTTCATTGTTTGACCTTAATACATCTAATATGCCTAGTTCATAAATAGTTTGATTATTATCCTTATCAGTAACTGTTATTCTGCTATCTCCAAATGAATATAAGTCATTGTTTGGATACAATGTATCGTCAGGATATAAATAATTAAATACAATGTTGTTTCCATATATATGTAATTCAAGTAATTTTCCTTCCACACAATTTGCCAATGCTATTGTTTTTATGCCTTCAACGTCATTTGTTAAATCTTCTATACTACTTACCTTATCACTTATACTTTCTAATGTTTGCTCATGTTTTGTTAATTTTTCAGTATTTTTTGTTGTTTCTTGTGCTAATTGTGTTAATTTTAAGTTTTCTTCATCTATTTGACTTTGTATTTTCCTATTTATAACTTTCTGACTTTCCTTTTTGACTGTTGTTTCTTGTTTTTGTTTTATTGCTATTTTACTTTTTATATCAGCTATAAATCGCTTATTTAATGTCATTTCGCCTTGATAAATCACTTTTTTGCCATCGATATTAATGATATCTCCAATGTCAATCGCTGGATTTATTATTGTTGTTCCTTCAAAACTATAAAAATCCAAATCTTTTATAGAGTCATATATTTTTTGAATATCATCTTCTTCACTAATAAATAAATTCTCTTGTCTAAGCCAAAGAGTATCTTTTGTTTCATCTCCTACTTTAAAGGATTCTGTTCCATTCTCATAAGCAACCCTTGATATTTGATGTTGTTCTCCCCATTTATATGTTTTAAATAACCTTTGAGGAATTATCTCTTCATCTTCTCCAAGTTTTTTTATTTGAATTTTACCAGTTCTACCTGCACAACAAAATCCCCCAGCTTTTTCTGCTATATAGCTCATATATTCTCTAGCTTTTACTTCATTGTCATAAACATATATTTTTTTATCAGAATTAAGAAAAGAGCTTGTTTCTAATTCAAGCCCTTTCTTTTCACATATATCTTCTGCTATTTCGCTTAGAGTTGCATAACCTTTATTTTTCATCAATTTACTAGCATCATAATATCCGTCGTCTGCATCTAATTTTATAATGTTATCTACAGCTTTTATATTTATTATATTGTTATCCTCATCATCGTAGTCATCTACATTATAAATTCCGTATCGGTATCATCTCAAAGCTATCATCATGTTTTGCTAGACTTTTTACTTGCAATTTATTAAAATCACATACTAACATTCTATTTAACTCTGCAACTGTTATAGCATGATTTACTAAAATACCATACTCTATTCTTATTGTCTTTGCATTCGATATTCCAGAACTTTTATGTATTTTCATTTCTATATATTGACTTGGAACACTTCCTAATTCTAGTTTTTCATCAAATAATTCTCCACCTTTTTTGAGGTCCAATAAATACTTTGGATTTAATAATACATTATCTATATAAATATTAATTACCGTTAGTGCATTGCTTTTATATATTGTTTTTATTGCTTTTTCTGTTAATCCTTTATACATCATTTACCTCCAAAACAATTTGTTTTTGTGCTTCCGTTAGTTCCTTTTGCATCAAATTAAATGATGTTTTCCATTTTGTTTTCTCTGTTGCCGTTCCTTTTTCTGTCGTTACCATATCAACTTTCCTTTTTGAAACTCTAAACTTAGCTCCTTCTAAAAAGCCACCTTTTACAACTGGAACTTTAATATCCAAAATAAGTGGATTTTTAAATGTTTTCTGGCACAATTCTTCCGCTTCTTCCTCTGTATTAAAATCCCAAGACATAGAAAGCTTTAACATTCCTACTGCAATAGGATTATCAATCAAAGAACCATCATCGCTTGATGTATAGCTGTCTTTGTCTGTATCTTCTATGTCTGCACTATATGTGGAAGGTGTTGGCAAATTTTTTTCTTCTCCATGTTCTCTCCATAACATAATTTTATCCTCCTACTAAAGCTTCTAGGTCTTTTCCTGTCCTTCTTGTTCTGTCTCTTAAATCATCTAGTAATATTTGTCCTAGTTTTTTGTCTCCTACTTTTACAGTTAAATAAATTGGTCTATCATTGTTGTTTCCACTATAGTTAGATAACACATCTTCAAATGTATCTCGCATTATGTTTTGCGGTGTAAAAATTTCTGGGTTGGTTCTAGCTCCCGAATATTCACCTGCTAATACTGTTGTGGCTTCTGTTAACACACCACCTTTTGCAAGTTGTGGTATCTGTGGCACATTTATTGTTCCTATCCAGTTGAATGGCGTTAGTCCCATTATATTTACATCTTTAAGTTTTTTTAAGGCTACATTTAATCCATTGAATGGAACACTTATTACTTTGTTTATTCCAGATATAATCGCATTGACTATTGATTTAAGACCACTTAATATACCTTCTTTTATACCATCAAATATTTTTCCTCCTGTGCTAAACACATTTTTTACAGCCTGCCAAGCTTGACTAAATTTGTCTTTAAACCAATTTGGTATATTCCCAAATATAGATGTAATTCCGCTCCAAGCTCCTTGTGCTCCATCTTTTACTTTGTTCTTTATGTTTTGCCAAGTTTCAGAAGTTTTATTGGTTACTTGTTGCCAAATATTGCTTATGGAATTTTTAATGTCCGTAAATTTTTGAACAGCTGTACTCTTCATATCCTCCCATATTTGTTTTACATTATCTATTAAACTTGTTATTCCATTTAATAAACCTTGCATTATAAAGTTTCCTAGTTCAGCCATTACTGTTGATGGTGAATGTATCCCAAATGCGTTTTTGAATCCATTAATAAATGGTTGGAATATATGATCATTGATCCATTGTCCTATATTTGCTATAGCATCTACTATTCCTTTGAATATTCCTTCTACTACATTTCCTCCACATTCTTCTATTTTTTCTTTAAAAAATTCCTTTGCTTTATCTAAAGCTTCATTTATTTTTTCTCCTATTATCATTCCTAAATTAACAAAGCTTGCCAAAGCACTTCCCAACATTTCAAACATTGAGTCTACAATTCCATTCCAATCTATGTTTTGGCAAAAATCAATTAATCCTTGAACAATAAAACTCCAATCAAAATTTTTGAAAAATGCTGTTATTCCATTTAAAGCTCCTTTTATGCCTGTGCTTATTGTGTCCCCCAAAGCTCCCCAATTTGTATTTTTAAAAAATCCATTGATTGCATTGGCAACGGCACTCCCTAAACCTGACCAATTAAATGTATGAACAAATGATTGAGCAAGATAGATTGCAGTATTTATTCCTTGTGCCACGGTATTTCCAACTTGGTTCCAATCTGTTTCTGCTATAAATCCATTTAAAAATTGTGCAACATTAGTTCCAATTTTTTTTGCTGTATTTTGAATTTTATCCCAAGGAATACTGTTCATTGCTTCATTTAACTTTTGTCCAATTATCGAACCAACTTCATACCAATTTCCATTTTTTATAGCATCTAGCAAACTATTCGCTGGATTTAAATTTGACATATCTCCCACATTAGGGCTTGTATTACTATTATGATCTCCAACATTGTTTATTTCGCTATGGACATTTGACAATTGTTTACTTGTATTTTTAGCTTGTTTCTGTGCATTTTTAAATGCATTTGCACTTGCATTGGCAAATATATTTACACCTGTTAATGCATAAACAACACTTTGAACTGCTTTCATTAGTTTGTATACTAAATTTGTTACAAATTGAATTACAGGAGCTAATGCACTTCCCATTGCGTATTTCATATATTCAATATTTGCACTTAATTGTTTTGCTCCAGCATTTTGGCTCGATAGCCACGAACTTGCACAACCACTTAAAACCGAATATATTCCTCGTAACGAAAATAAAGCCATAGCATATTTTAAAACATGTCTTAGTCCATTTTTAACACCTGTACTCAGCCCCTTTATGTTGTTTGTAATATTTTGAGTTATCTTTGGTAATCCTTTAAAATTACTATTTATATTAGATATGCTAGGTTTTACTTGTTCTATTTTTTGCTTAAATGCACCAAAAAAACTACCCAATCTATTTTGAGTAGTTGCTGTTTTATTTGTTTCTTGTTTTAATTGTGTCATTCTACTTTTGGCTTCTTCTAATTGTTTGTTATACATTTCTATTTCTGTGTATAATTTTTGTGCCTGACTATTTAACAATGTAAAATCTTTATTTGCTCCCAACGCATTATTAACTGTTGTATCCATTGCTTTATCATTAGGATTTATTCCCTCTGGTGTTACACTTTTTCTTGTATCATCTACTATTTTATCAATCTTTGGATTTATTACGTTTAATTTCATTTGTCGAGCATTTATTTTTTCTTGTAAACTATCTATTTGTTTTTGTATTTGAGATATTTGTTTTTGCGCATCTTTGTTGTTTACTTTAATTGCTATTTCGTTATTTTCAGAGGTCTTTTTTAAGTCCTGCATTTTCTTTTTTATAAAATTAACTGCTTGATGTAATTTACTTGTCATCGCCTTTGTGTCCACTTTCGAAAAAGTTTCTTGGACCTGTTTCATTTTTTCTTTTATTGCAGATAACATTTTTTCAAATTCTTTTAATGCTTCTTCTACTTTTGCAGTTACTATTATTTCTATTTCTTCAACAGTAATACGTCATCCCTCCTTTCTTGCTTTTAATTTTTAGCAAAAAATAAAACACCTACCTACAAGTAAGTGTTTTATTTTTTCCAATTATTTCCACAATCTTGACAGACACACATTGTCTTTGTTGTGTTCTTTATCTTTTTTCTTTTTCCTATAAATATTGCTGCTAGCAATGCTGGTATAGTTAAAAGTGTCCATTTTACTGGTATCCACCACCATCCTACGCATAACCACCAAAGTAAACCATGATGTTTCGTCACTAATTTCTGTTCATTAATTATTTGAAAATTCACATTTTCACTTCCACATTTTGGACATTTCATCACTTTTCCCCCTTTTCAAAAAGAGTATATTACAAAAGTTGTCAAAATGCAACAAAATATTATTATTTTTTGAATAAACCTTTAAACATACTTTCAATTGTCACTAACTTCGGTCTTTCATTAGACATACTGTCTGCCATAATTAATTTATTTGTGGCTGCTTCTTGTATTTGAATTTGTCTTTTAAAATCATCTTTCATCTTAATCACATTCATACTGCAAAACAAATATATTTCTTTGTATCTCCCATTCCAAAATTGGTCTGGTAACATACCAAAATAATAAGCCAATGGTTCTAATGAAAGTATAATTTGAGCTAAACTTTTAGAGCTTTGCACATTGTCAATCAAGTCGCTTATGCTTGAGCTGTTATTTGTGATGCTATCTCTTTTTCTGTTATTTGCGAAATAGCTTTCTCTGCTGACATCTTGATTAACGCTTCCATATCTATTCCTGATAGCGGATTGGAAATCTTCTGTTGTAAGTCCTCTTTGCTTGCTTTGTTTCTGAAAAAACCCTCTTCATTTATTGCCTCTGCTAATTCCATATATATATCTGAATAAGTCTTTCCTTGTTCTTCTTTGTAATCATCTATAAAATCATATACTTCGTCACTTGTTTTAAAAGGTTTCATTCCTGCTTCATCTTCCGCAAATGCAAAAATGATTTTTGATAATGAATCCAAATCATTTTCATTCATTGCTTTAAAATACAAATCCTCAAAATTCTTTCCTTTTAATATATTTGATATGTTTACTATTTTTCTTGTTGTAAACACTAATTTTATTATTTTAAATTTTGTTACTAATTCCATATTTCTCTCCTTTGCAAAAGAGAGAAGGCTTTTATTTTATTGCCTTCTCTTTATTTGTGTCTATTTGGGCTTGTTCTGAGACGACACTTACATCAGAACTAGGCTGTGGGAAAGCCGTCGCTTTCTTCCACATCACTATTTTTATATATTGTCACTGTTTCTTTTAAAAACTCTCCAACTGATATTTCTCCCATTGTAACAAACATTTGTCCTTTTAATGTTCTTACTAGTGGTTGACTTCCTGCTGGTGCTGTATGTGCTGGATTTTGGAAAAACCAATATAAATCCTTGTTCATTAAATTTCTTAATTTTTTATGTTGTGTCTGTGTAAAGTATATATCTAATTCAATATTGGATGCTTTTTTTATTCCTGGTGCAGAAAATTCATAATCTAAATCTAATGCAGAACCTGTTACTGCATCTGGTGCTTCTTCTAATGCTGGTATTTTCTCAGTAAAAGCCACCTGTGTTCTTTCTCCCGTTTTTGTTTCAGCATACCAAACTTTTACCCACTTACTGATATCAGGCATTTGTTCAGCTGTTGTATTTATATCTTTTATTTCATTACTAGCCATTTAATTTCCTCCTATTATCTTATAAAATCAAATGAGTTCATTATTGCATTATAAATAACCTCAAATGTTACTGTTATACCATATTTTTGCAGTATAGAATCATAAACTGCAGGGCTGGTATTGGTCCTTGTAAAATTTAATTCTTGAAGTTTTGCGCTAACTTCATCTGTCATTTGCATTGCTTGACGTTGTTTTTCGTTCCAGCAAGTTATCGATATTTGAAATGTTGACTTTATCGGAAATGCATTTTCGGTTTTATTTACAGACTTTAAAGGTGTATGTAATTCCAAGCAAGGGAATTTACTTGTTGTAGTCGGATTTGTTAATATTTGTTTATATTCTAGTACTTCTAGCTTTTCATAAACTAAATCAGAAAACTCTTTTATACTTAAATCTCTCATTTACATATCTCCTTTAACATTTCATCTAATTTTTTCTTTATTATTTCTGTATTTTCATTTCTACTTTTAAATTCAGAATCACTTAAAAAGTGATTTGCTTTTGAGCCTACTGCAACATAGAATTGTTCTCCTTTTATGGTTACAATTGGATAACTTAATGACCTACCGACTTTATTCACAGGTATATACCATTCTGTATAACCTGATTCGATAAAGTGTTTTGTTGTACCTATGTGCTCTTGTTCTGCATATTGTCCGAGTTCCAAAATATTCAAACCATAAATAAGATTGTCCATTTTCAGTCATAAATTTAGAAGGGTCTGCATAAACCCTTCCTTTTACTTCTTTAGTAGACATATCAATCATTTCAACTAATATACCATTTGAATTATGGCCATTCTCCAACCTTATTGCATATCCTTGAATATTTTTTAATATATCTTCCGTTGTTGCCTTGGCTATTTGCGGGATTTTTTTGGTTATAGCTTCTATATTTTTAAAATTATGTTTTACTTTTATATTACAATTAAAATTAATCATTTCTGCATCTTCTCCAATATATATAATATTGTACTACCTATTTTTAGAATATCTGTTACATAATACTCTGGAATAAAGTCTTCTAGATTTGATATATCTTCAAATGATATTCCATCGCCTTTATTTATAAAATATGGCAAATTATATTTTTTTGATATTTCTTCTAAAAAATCATTCGGTGTTGATGTCACTAATATTATGTTCGACTTGATTGTCTGATTTTTTAAAGATTTTATACATTTTTCCAAATAAGCACTCTCTTTATACGCACATATTGCAAATGTATGGTTCATACTATTTTTCCTTCCTTTCATCAAAAAACGGAGAGTATCTCCGATATTACTCCCAAACAGTGAAACTTCATTCCTTGAACAAATATCCATGTTCCACCTCTTTGTACAAAATTC
>OGEU01002584.1_pt1 | contig 12757 bp, 9 predicted proteins | sample 1570651 | NCBI WGS metagenome assembly OGEU01 (sample SAMEA2582129, study PRJEB24529) | metagenome | biome: Human gut stool | place: China | collected 2011 | reverse complement strand
ATTGTTTTTTCAACCAATTCTTGGTTGTCTTCAATACCACGAAGGATTTCGCGAATAGCGTTTTTAGTTTGGCGTCCACGAATGTTTGCTTCATCAAGATATTCTTCGATGAATTGTTCGCGAATTTCTGGAGTAGTCAATGACTCAGCTGCCAATTTTTCAAGATAAAGTACTTCGATTCCTTCGTTACGAAGCGCTTGAGCAAAATTGTCGTGTTCTTTTTGTGCATCTTCCAAGAATGGAATATCATCAAAAAGAAGACGCTCTAGATAGTCAGGCATCAAGTTTTCCAACTCTTTACCTGGACGGTGCAACATTACTTTTTTCAGTTTTCCAATTTCTGAGAAAACATGAATTGGTTTAGTTGACATCTGTCATCCTCCTTTTTTCTTTGAGCTTGTTCACAAGCTTATTACAGTTGTTATTATAGTCTTTAATGATACCGCTTTCACAAAGGATTCTACTTTTTGAATGCAAAGAATTTTGCGTTTTTTTGAATCTTTCCTATTTTTTAGTTAATATGAAGCGTTTTCTTTGCATATTTTGCCTTTTATATTATTTTTATGAATATATATTTTTTTGTAAAAAATAAAAAAAGATCAACAAATTAGTTGATCTCTTCAAAACTTTTTAAAAAGTAGGCTGTATCTAGAAAAGTTAGTTGTTTTCTCTCATACTGGATCTTATGAGAATCGATGAGTTTCTTTAAAACTTGATTGACTGTTTCTCGAGTTGTTGCCGCTAATTTGGCCATTTCCTTCATACTAATTGGAAATGGAAGTTGATTTCCAAGGCTTTCATAGTCCTTGCACAGAATGGCTAAGGATTGAATCACACGCTCACTGGCACTAGCTGTCACGACATTGCGCAAGCGCAACTCTTGAAATTCTAAGATGGAGGAGAGCTTTCTCATAATAAAGAGCAACTGCTCCTTGCTCTCTTGGGCATATAATTCATAAAGATTGACGGGGATCACGAAACAACGCAAATCCGTCACCGCACTAGCTGTATAGTGGTAACGCTCATCCTGGAACATCCCACCATAAGGGAACAAAGCCCCCTTCTTTATATAATCCATATAGGAGAATTGGTCAGACGAATCAAATTGCTCAATACGAGCAAAGCCTTTTGCCAGAAGAAAAATGCGCTCCCGCCTATCTCCTGCATAAAACAAAATTTGTCCTTTAGGGATATCCCTGGCATGAATTTCAACAGCTAATTTATCAAATAGCTCCACTGGTAGCGCAGAAAAGGCTGGATGCGAGCGGAGCAATTGGTAATCTTCCTTTGTAATCATGTCTATACTTCCTCTTATTACTATTATTAGTATAACATACTTTTTATAGAAAAGGGAAAGAAGTCTCTTTAGAACAGAAAAGTAATTCGAAACACCAAGTGAATTTCATCCTACTTTGATAGAATAAAAGGCCTGAGCAACCCTCAGACCTTTTGTCGATTATTCATTCATATTGACACGATGCCATTCATTGATAACATAAGCCAATTGTCCCAATTGATAAAGACCAACGCCACTGATTTCAGAACTTTCTGGAGTCGTACCTCCAAGTCCTGCAGTGTAAATGGCAACCAAATAAGGAGTCGATTCCCGGACAATCGCATCCACATTGAGCGCTTCCGCAACATAGCCCGGTTTTTGTTGAATGACCAAATCCGGTAAGAATTTCTTATAGTACTCACCTGGGAAAGACTCCCCAATCAATTCCAACAAATCTGCATATTTTTCTTGATGATTCCAAAGATATTGCAAGACATGGATATAATAATCCGTTGTCGTTTTATTATCTTCGCTAAAGGTTTTGACTTCTGGTGAACGGGATTGACCATAGCGACTGAATAGCTTCCGCGCTTGCTCCATGCCACCCAATCGATCTGCTAAGGCATAAGCTGGGGTATTTTCAGAGTAAACTAATGAATAGCGTTGCATATCAGGGATAGACATGGCTCCATCAAAGGCAGCAACGTAATTGTCATGTTCCCCTACATATTCATAGTAGGTATTGTTAATGTCAAACCGATCTGTTAAATTGAGTTTCCCCTTTGTGACCTCATCCACCACCAACATGTTCAAGGGTAGCTTATAGGTACTACCTGCCGTCATTGGTTGAAGATCATTCATGGCAAATTGCTCTCCTGTAATGGCATTGCGATACGTGAAGGCAACTTGTGACGGATCAATTCCACTTTCTGCTAGGAAATCCTGGACAACTTCTACCAAACCCTTATTAGCATAATCATAAACAAGGCCATAAGCACTCATCGTTTCCATGTCTGCATCTACTACTGCTTGCTTAGCTTCAGGAGATTTGACACGTGGTTTTTTCGTCTCAGGGGTAGAATTTTCGATATCTTGTTCTTTTGCTTCTTTTGTTTTCTTTGCTTTTTTTTCAATTGCTGATGCTGTTGGTTGCGTAATATGCAAGTAGCCCAGTGCGCTTGTTCCCACTAAGCACAATAGAATACTGATCGCAATCATGATCGAGCGTAGATTAAAATATTTTTTCATACGAGATTAATTATAAAAGATTCTACTGAAAATAACAAGAATTATCAGAAATAGAAAACGATTTCTTTTTAAAAAGTTTATTTCTTTTCATCAAAGGCTTATTTTCGTTTAAAGGAGCCCATAATTAGCTTAGCGATCTCACGCGCAATCGTCCGGAATAAGGAACTCAAGAAGGAATCCTTAGCTTTTTCAAGACTGGATTTTCTTGGGCGACCTGGACTGCGCTTTTGCTCTGCTTTTTCCGCCGTAGCACGTTCTTTTTCTGCTTCTTTTTTTTCCTCTTCTTGTGCTTCCTTGCTTGCTTTAGCTGCTAATTTTTCATAGGCAGATTCTCGATCAATCGTCGTCGCATACTTTTGATGGAAAGGCGATGTCGTGATCAAGGCCAATTGTTCACTCTCATTTAAGAGGTCAAAACTCGATTGAGGAGAGAGAATATAAGCACGCTCAACCACACTAGGCTGTCCCTTTTCATTCAGGAAAGAAACCAAGGCTTCCCCTGTCCCTAACTCAGTAATCACAGTTTCTGTATCAAAATCTGGATTTGGACGAAAACTTTGGGCAGCAACCTTAATTGCCTTCATTTCTTTTGGTGTATAAGCTCGAAGTGCATGCTGAACACGATTTCCAAGCTGTGCCAAAACAGATTCTGGAAGGTCTTGAGGATTTTGGGTAATAAAGTAAATCCCTACACCCTTAGAACGAATCAGGCGCACGACTTGCTCGACCTTCTCAAGAAAGAGCTTGCTTGCATCCTTAAAGAGGAGATGGGCTTCATCAAAGAAGAAAACCAGTTTTGGCTTTTCGGGATCCCCAACCTCGGGAAGTGTTTCAAAGAGACGAGACAACATCCAAATTAAAAAGGTTGAATACAATTTTGGTGAATGAAAGAGCTTTGTAGCCGAAAGAATATTGATATACCCACGCCCTGATGCATCGAGTTGCATAAAGTCATTTAAATCAAGTGCAGGCTCTCCGAAAAACTGATCCGCTCCTTCTTCTTCAAGAACCAAGAGGCTTCTTTGGATCGCACCGACAGATTGTTTGGTGATATTACCATATTGGGCAGAATAGTCTGAGCTGTGTTCATAGACTTCCTTTAAAAGGCTTTGCAGGTCCTTCAAATCAAGCAAGGGCCAATCTTTCTCTTGAGCCACTTTAAAGACAATTGCAAGAATTCCTGATTGAGTTTCATTCAAATCAAGTAGACGAGAAAGAAGCAATGACCCCATTCCTTCGACAGTCGCACGAACAGGATGACCAGCTTGGCCAAAGACATCCCACAATCGAACAGGGAAGGCTTGCGGCTCAAACGGATCTGTGAGACCAAGCAGTTTGTAGCGTTCTTCCAGTTTTGGAGTCCATTGCCCCGCTTTGGCTAAACCAGATAAATCTCCCTTGATATCAGCTAGAAAGACCGGAATGCCCTCTTTGCTTAATTTTTCTGTGAGGACCTTGAGGGTAACTGTTTTCCCTGTCCCTGTTGCTCCTGCAATCAAGCCATGACGATTCAACATCCGTAAATAGATAGGCGTCTCAACTGCTCCTTTGGTAATGGTAATACTAGTCATTTCGTTTCTCCCTGAATGTTTCAGTTTTCATTTTAACGGTCATCTTTTCCTTGCCTAGGCCCTTCAAACTGGGCTTCTGATAAGTAAGACACACTCCTATTAGTGTATCATTTTCCTGTCTAAACGCAAGAAATTATACTCCGATTTTCCGGATACAAACAAAAAAATCTATAAGAGCCAATTGTCGCTCTTATAGATTCCTTTATTTTATTATTTTGCTGCTGCAAACAAGTCATTAACTTTATTCCAGTTGATCACTGAGAAGAAAGCTTTGATGTAGTCAGGACGTACGTTACGGTATTTCACGTAGTAAGCATGTTCCCAAACATCCAAACCAAGGATTGGTGTTTTTCCTTCAGAGATTGGTGTATCTTGGTTTGCTGTTGAAGTCACTTCGAGTTTGCCTTCTTTGTTGACAACCAACCATGCCCAGCCAGAACCAAAACGTGTCGTTGCTGCTGCTGTGAAGGCTGCTTTGAAGTCTTCAAATGAACCAAATGTAGCATCAATCGCTGCAGCAAGTTCTGCTGAAGGAGCTGTTTGTTCTGGAGTCATCAATTCCCAGAAAAGAGCGTGGTTCAAATGACCACCACCATTGTTGATCACAGCTTGGCGAATGTCAGCTGGAATGGATTCAACATCAGCTAACAAGCTTTCAAGGTCTTCTCCAATTTCAGGATGTTTTTCAAGAGCTGCATTCACATTGTTTACATATGTTTGATGGTGTTTATCATGGTGCAAATGCATGGTTTCTTCATCGATATAAGGTTCCAATGCATCATAAGCATATGGTAATTCTGGTAAAATGATAGCCATTTTATGGTCCTCTTTTCTTTATTACTGACTTGATGATAACGTAAACAGCTAAATTATTCAACTAATCTGCTTGCGATTTCATTCATCGTTAGACGCTATTAGCTACTTTCAACAGGGCCAAATCAAATAAGTAGTCTTTTTCATATGTTCCACTTTTAATCGCATAATCCGTCTCGATGAAGGTCATCATAGCTTGCTTCAAAAAGGACAAGGAAAGCCTGCGGCTATCCCGTAAGGCAAACTTCACCTGATAAGGATTGACCTTGCGTCCTGACAACTCCGACAAGCTCGCTACAATTTGGCTTTCGGATTGGCCTTCTTCTGAGAAAATTTTAACTTGAGAAAACATTCGGAATTGTCCCAACAAAATAGCGATCAATTTTATTTCATCTTCTCCTTGTAAGCGGAGATCCTTAACCAAATTCCGGGCTTGATCGATTTGGCGTTTGAGAATCATCTGTGTCAGATCAAAAATATTATCTTGCAAGGACTTTGGAACAACCTCCTCGATATCTTGGAGGGTAATCTGACCATCTTCTTTATAAGCCTGCAACAGAGCGAGATTCTTCTGTAACTCTCCAAAATCATAGCCAGATTTTAAGAGTAGCTGGTCCAAGGAATCGCCCACAAAGTTTAAGCCCAATTCTTGAGCCTGACTAGAAAAATAACGTTTTACCTCTTGCTCTTTAGGAGTGGTCGCTTCAATGATTTGGGCATCCCGTTTTAGGAGTTTGACCAAGCGGCGCTTACTATCTAATTTTCCTTCTGCAAATATCACCAAACGGGTCGATTCAGAAGGATTTTCCAGATAGTTTTCAAATTGCTTCAGATCTTCATCAGTTAAATTGCGTTTTTTGGCAGTGGTCAGATCCAATAAGTGATCCAAAATCACGATTTTTTCATCTGCAAAAAAGGGAAGACTGACCAAATCCAGCTCGACCTCAGCATAGGAGGCTTCCTTCATATCAAAATAAGAATAATTCAAATCTGAGGGATCATAGCCTATTTTTTTTAAAATGTCTTTTTTTAACCATTCAAATTGACCTATATCCTCCCCTGTCAAAACAAGAATAGGAGGCAGAGTTTGAACCGTCAGATGTTTAGTGTCAGTAATTGCTTGCATGAAACTCTCTTATCTTTATCAGTTTAGTGGATTTCGTGTTCAGCAGCCATCTTTTGTTCCAATGGTGGTTTTTCATCAGACAAATCAGGTGCTGCTACAAAATTAGGAATTTGCTCAAACGAGTTGCCTCCAAAGTTCCCCCCTGTCGCTGTGACCTGTGGTTCAGAAGCCACTCCCATAGGAGTTTCTACTGGTTGTGGGAAGGTGTTTTTCCCTGGAAGCATCATGAGAATCAAGAGAGAAATAACTGTAATCCCCCAAAGAAATAGGAAAATATCTAGCCCCGTCAACAAATAGAGCAGAACCGGACCAATGTTCAAAAAGATCCAAGACCAATGGATTCCCGCATCCCGCAAGCGACGTACACAAATGGCTTGACTGGGTACCAAAATGAGGAAGTAAAAGAATGCTAAGACAGCGAGCGCCCATAAACCTGTCTTAGAATGAACAGTTGAAAAATTGAGCGTTTCTTGAGCATTTTGATGGGATAAAGAGGTCACGATGTAAAAAACCCAAAGAGGCAAAGAAATCAGGGAATTCCAGAAAAAAGCTAGCCAAAAATGGGCCCGCCTGGTCTTACTTGAAAAATCTGCATACTGTATCCAAAATTGCTTAAATGCGTTCATACGATTCTACCTTTACATTGATTTCACTTTCTATAATAGCAATTTTCAGCATAGAAAGCAAACCTCTCCTCGTCTCTAGTGGACCGTTTCTACCCTCCAATGGTCCCATCCAATCAAGCGAATCGCTCCCCTTTCATCGGTACGAAGATAAGAAATAGAGCGTTCCTCTAGACGATCGAGCAATTCTTTATGGGGATGTTGGTAGCGATTTTTCTTTCCAACAGAGATCAAGGCCAACTGAGGATGTAACTGATCTAAAAACACATCACTAGAGGAACCTTTAGAACCGTGGTGGCCTACTTTCAAGACATCTACTTGTAATTGTGGATCGTTTTTCAATAGTTTTTTCTCTCCAGCTTCTTCCAAATCACCCGTGAACAAAAATCGTTTCTGATAGAACTGCCCATAGAGGACAATCGAATCATCATTTTTACCATCCCCCACTTCATCAGGAGATAAGACTTCTAGATGATGATCAAAAATAGGTAGTTGATCTCCTCTCTGGACTACTTTAATCGGACTATGAAGCTGTTTCAATTTCTCTCGAAATTGAGAATTAGTTAGACTACCTGGACTGACATACACTTTTTTAACTGGGATTTGTTTGGCAACCTCCACCATATCGCCCATATGGTCCTGGTCTGTATGAGTCAAGACCAAAGCATCGAGTTTTCCAACACCTCGACTCTTGAGATAGGGAATCAAGGTTTGATCCGCATTGGCAGATTGACTGCGCTCTTGCCACTTTTCTCCACTTTTAAAAGTGACACGTCCTCCGACATCAATCAATATGGTTCTTCCTTTCCAATCGCGTAAAAAGATACTGTCTCCTTGACCGATATCCACCATGGTGATCTCATTTTCTAAAGGATGCTTGGTCCAACAAAAGATGAGTAGAATCATACCTATTAACAGGAAACGATGTTTTTTTTGCTTTCGAAGATCATACAAGATCCCTAAAAGAAGGAAGAGAGCGATCAGAGCTGGTCCCGTCGGCTGACCAAATACCAAAGGTAGCGACGTGAGCTTTGAAATCCAACGAATACACTCCTCTATGAGAAGAAAGAAACTGTTAAAAATTGTAAGGGGCTTTAGAATCGATAAGATAAATAGCACCGTTAAACCTGGAAGAAGGACAAGGTCAAATAAGAAAGAAAAGAGGAAGGTTAAAGGGAGTGACCAGGGTTGAAAGACGCTAAAGTAATAGGTCAAAAGGGGCAAAATCCCCAGGCTAATCCAGAAACTTTCCACTAGTAGCTTTTTAAGTCCTGAATAAGAACTGGTATCTACCAAGGTCAAAATAAAGGCATAGGCACAACTCAAGACCCCTCCAGCTGTCAGGAGAAACTTGGGCATGAGCAACATTAAGATCATCAAGGTCATCGCCATATTCTCCATCCCTCGGACCCCCTTTTGAGAGAGGATCTTCTGCAAGAGGCTGCGAACCACTGAAACAGAAAAACCTGTCAAGCCAGCATAGACCAAAGAAATTGGAAGCATCCAGATATCGACTGTCTCTTGCGAGATTCCTAGACGTAAGAGAGCTTTCCGGATCCCATTGATGAAAAAGCCGACCTGCATCCCAGATAAGGCGAATAAATGGATGATTCCCAAACTCGTGTAAAGCTGATCCATCTCTTCAAAATCCGTATCTAAATAACCAAAAAGAAGGCCGGTCATATACTGGTTCATCGGTTGCGGAAAGTGCTCCTTGCTCCAAACAATGGCTTGGCGCCTCCATTTAGATAGCCAGTCAAAAACATTCCACGTTTGGATGGGAACCGCAGATTGGATCGCTTCAATTTTTATTTGATAGTGAATGCCCTGTGTTTCCAAATAAGACCGGTAGTCAAATCCTCTAAAATTTCGCTGCCCTTCTGGTTCTTCTATGACACCTTTATATGTCAACTCCAGCAAGTGGGTTTGACTTTGCCACTGCTGTTTTTCTTTTTCTGATTTTAAAGTGTAGAAGACTTGGTAGGTCCTTCCCTGATTTTTAGCACGAAAAGACAGGGCGTCCCCATTGATCTTGATGCTATCTGGAATCAGGCGTAAGTGGGATGGGGGCTGACTTTCTGCTTGTACTGGATGATCCTGTAGTCGCTGAAAGACAAAGAAAGCCGCAAAACAAAGGGTTGCTAAAGCAAGCCCTAGCAAACTTGAGCGCTCCCCTTTATAGTGATGAACTGCTAAAATTCCCACTACTACTAGACCGCTGATCGAAAGCCAAGATGGTTGATAGATACTAAAATACAGCCATAGGAGCAAAAAGGCGAGATGGACAAGCGAAAAAGGAAGGTCTTTAATCCACCGTGAAAGCATCTCTTAGTTTCTCCAGTGTTTTCTCTCCGATTCCTGAAACATTCTTCAGATCATCCACTGATCGAAAAGGACCATTTGCTTCGCGATAGGCGATAATGTCCTGGGCACGTTTCTGTCCAATGCCTGATACGGTTTGGAGCTCTGACTCGGTCGCTCGATTTAAACGGACCTTGCCTGTTTTTTCTGCTGGCGCTGACGAAGTTGCAGGACTTTCTGAACTTCCAAGTGCTGGAACATCCTCTCCTTCTTTAGCAACATAGATCACTGCTTCATCGGAGAGTTTTTGCGCCAAGTTAACCGATTGACTATTGGCATCTGCTGTCATCCCGCCTGCCTTATAAATAGCATCGTGGACTCTGCTATTGGAGCGCAACTCATAGACACCTGGTTGTTTGACGGCTCCTTTGACATCGACCGTAATGATCTCGGGTGCATCAGACACAGAAGTCGCCGTCTTTTCTTCTTTGGAACTAGAGGTCTGCACCTTTTCTTTGCTTGAAGCTGAACTAGAAGCCTGATAAAGATCCGGTATAGTGGATGAATTTGACTGAGGTCGATGAAAAAGAAAATACCCTCCAAGTAAGAGTCCGATAGCAGTAAGAGCTAAAAAGAGCTTATATTCTTTGATTTTTTCGATGATATCCTCCATAAGAAACCTCCTCTCACTTTTATTATTCGTAAAAATAAAAAAAACTGAGAAAAACTCTCAGTTTTTTTACTTGTTTTTCCGATGTTTGTCTGGATCCCATACAAAGCTTGCTAGGTAACTAAAGAGCAAGGTCAAGATGCCCACGACTAAGACAAGGGGAATCAAAAGGATTTTTAACAAACGAATCAAGATAAAAGGTTTTGTTGGGGTGTTGATCGCTTGTGCTTCCGCATCCAAGCGGTCAAACTCCTCTTGGATACGGCGAGCAACTTCTGCCACTCCTTCGTCATTCATCTTTTTAATATCCGAAATATCAATGGGATGTCCAAAGTTCATATCAATGCGTTCACCCGTTGCCAACCCTTTCAAGTCTCTTGGACCAGTATAAGTCACTGGCATGATACGGACCTTAGCCATTTTGGCAATGATGGCAACACCGCCTTTGACGTCTTGAGAATGACGGCTTCCACTTGGAAACATAATCAAGGAACGGTTGCTCTTTTTCAGCATATTGACAGGATACTTAATGGCTTCTGCTCCCGGATTTTCACGGTCGATCGGAAATGCCCCACACATGCGAATCCACCAGCCAAAAATACGATTGGTGAAGAGTTCTTTCTTCGCCATAAAGATAAACTGCTTTGGCTTGGTCGCAAAGGCCATATAGACTGGATCCCACCAGGTCCGGTGAGGCGATACCAATATGTAGTTCTCTTCCTGATCTGGAATATTGTCCTTATGATGGTAATGGGCATTCCCATTTAAAACCCAAAGAATAAAGGCAACAAGGCCACGTAAATAGGTATAAAACATAGTTGTTCCTCAAATCCATTTCATTAATCTCTACAAGATATTCCATCCTGTAAAACGTTCTTTCTTATTATACCGTATCCTGATTTTGACCGCAAACCTTTTTTAGATAAAAATTGTCTCAGCGGACCGATTCTAGATAGTCTTTTTCGCAAAAAAATGATATCATATTGTCTATGGAAACTATTGATTTAAAGGGCTTGTCCCTCAGTGAAGTCCGCAAGAAAATGGATCGCGGACAAACCAATGATTTTACAACGAATACAAGTACCAGTACCTGGCAAATCATCAAGCGCAACGTCTTCACCTTGTTTAATACCTTAAACTTTGTGATTGCTGTGGCCTTGGCTGCTGTACAGGCCTGGAGCAATATGATCTTTTTCGCAGTCATTTGCTTCAATGCCATTACAGGGATCATGACCGAGATGCGCGCCAAGCGGATGATTGATAAGCTCAACCTCATGAGTCGTGAGCTAGTGACTGTCATTCGAGACGGGGAAAAAGATGCGATTCCACCAGAAAAGCTTGTTCTAGGTGATTTAATGCTCTTATCTTCGGGTGAGCAGATCCCTAGTGATGCCGAAGTCATGTCCGGTATTGCAGAAGCTAATGAGGCTATGCTGACTGGTGAGAGTGATCTGGTCTTAAAAGAAGTTGGTGATGAACTGCTTTCTGGTAGTTATATTGCCAGTGGTCAAGTCTATGCCCGTGTCAAGCGAGTTGGAGCAAACAACTATGCCAACAAACTGATGATGGAAGCTAAAACCTTGAAGCCTATCAATTCGCGTATTCTTTATAACTTAGCGAAAATTTCTAGCTTCACTGGTAAAATTATCATCCCATTTGGCCTTGCCCTCTTCTTTGAAGCATTGTTGATCAAGATGCTGCCAATCAAAGATTCTGTCGTGAATTCTTCCACAGCTCTCTTGGGAATGTTGCCAAAAGGAATTGCCCTACTGACGGTTACGTCTCTTTTGACAGCGGTTATTAAGCTCGGTATGCGCAAGGTTCTTGTCCAAGAAATGTACTCAGTAGAAACCCTGGCGCGTGTGGATACCTTGTGTCTAGATAAGACCGGTACCATCACTCAAGGGAAGATGACAGTCGAAGCTCTCCATAGCTTATCTGATCATTTTTCTGAGGAAACAATCAAAGTTATCCTTTCAGCTTACATGCAAAATAGCGAGGATACCAATCCTACTGCTCAAGCTATTCGCAAGGCTTATGGGGAGTTGGAGCATGCTTATACTGCGGAAAACATTATTCCTTTCTCAAGTGATCGGAAATGGGGAGCCATGCACCTATCTAACCTTGGAACTGTCTTTCTCGGTGCTCCTGAAATGCTCCTTAAAGAAAATCCAGCTGCTGTCGTCGAAGCACAAGCTCGTGGATCGCGCGTGCTCGTCTTGGCTCACAGTTCAGAACTGATCAGCATGCAGGAATTGAAACTGCCTGAAAATCTTGAAGGGATTGCAGTTATTGAGATTACAGACCCCATTCGTGAAGGGGCTTCAGATACTCTTGAGTATTTGCGCTCTCAAGGAGTGGATCTCAAAATCATCTCCGGTGATAACCCTGTGACGGTCTCTTATATCGCTCAACAAGCTGGCTTCAAAAATTATGAGAACTACATCGATTGTTCAAAAATTTCTGATGATCAATTAGTGGATCAAGCAGAAGAAACAGCTATCTTTGGGCGCGTATCTCCTCACCAGAAAAAACTGCTCATCCAAACCTTGAAAGCAGCTGGTCGGACGACTGCTATGACAGGAGATGGGGTCAATGATATCCTTGCTCTTCGCGAAGCAGACTGCTCCATCGTGATGGCTGAGGGAGATCCAGCAACCCGTCAAATTGCCAATATTGTTCTTTTAAACTCTGACTTTAATGACGTTCCAGAAATTCTTTTTGAAGGCCGTCGTGTGGTGAATAACATTGGCCGAATCGCTTCAATCTTCTTTATCAAAATGATCGATTCCTTCCTCTTGGCTATCATCTGTATTGCCAGTGCTCTCTTCTTTAACGTCAACTATTTGCTGATTTTCCCTTTCATTCCTATTCAAATCACCCTGATCGACCAATTCGTCGAAGGTTTCCCACCATTTGTGTTGACCTTTGAACGCAATATCAAACCGGTTGAAAAACACTTCTTGAGACGTTCCCTTCTGTTAGCCTTACCAAGCGCCTTGATGGTCGTCTTTAGTGTCTTGTTTATTCGCCTTTGGGGAGCAAGCCATGGTTGGTCTGCAGCCGATATGTCTACTGTATCCTACTACTTACTTGGCTCCATCGGTTTCCTATCCGTTATCCGTGCTT
>OGEU01002583.1_pt1 | contig 12757 bp, 9 predicted proteins | sample 1570651 | NCBI WGS metagenome assembly OGEU01 (sample SAMEA2582129, study PRJEB24529) | metagenome | biome: Human gut stool | place: China | collected 2011 | reverse complement strand
TGGCATTTTTACTGAAAGGGGGATAGATTTTATGACAGCAGAAGAATACAGAGCATTGCTTGATACTGATTTTAGTGATGTCAAGATTAATGAAATGCCCGATATGGCATCTTATCATGCTGATCTGAATGATACGATTGAAAAGAGACAGCAGAAGTTTATAAGAAAAGTTGGAAATCCCTATATGATGAGAGTGGGGAAGATGAAAGTTAAAGTAAGCTTTGCCAATAATGGAGTTTCCATAGAAGAAGCTTTCAAGAATATGCTGCTTACAGTTTAGAATCTTTTTTCAGAATCATATGGAAAATGAAAGGGAGTTGTGCTATGATATGTTCAAGGACTAAATGAATATGGCATAACTTCCTTTGATATTTTAGTTGGGTACATCTGACGTAGAATATTTAAAGGAGTGTTGCGATATGAGTAAACAAATCTCAAAAATCTATCATGCAGCCATCTACGTTAGATTATCTAAGGAGGATGGCGATGTTTCTACCAGCGCAAAAGCTGAGAGTAATAGTATTTCAAATCAAAAGGATTTCATCCGAAATTTCCTTGCAGACAAAAAAGACATTAGAATAGTTAAAGAATATGTGGATGATGGTTATTCCGGCTCTAATTTTGACCGTCCGTCTTTTCAGACGATGATGGAAGATATTAAGCGAGGAGTAATTGATTGTGTGGTGGTAAAGGATCTTTCACGTTTTGGACGTGAGTATATTGATTCAGGTCGATACATCGAAAGATTATTTCCGGCTCTTGGTGTAAGGTTTATTGCAATCAATGATAACTATGACAGTGTGACTGGAAAGTCACAGGGTGATGAGATTATTATTCCGTTTAAAAACCTGATCAATGATGCATATTGCAGGGATATCAGTATAAAGATACGAAGCCATTTGGATGTAAAGAGAAAAAATGGTGAGTATATCGGTGCATTTGTTCCCTATGGGTATGAAAAATCGGATGATGATAAACATAAGCTGGTTATTGATATTTATGCAGCCGGTATTGTGAAGGAAATTTTTCGGCTAAAGCTTCACGGAATGAGTCAGGATGCAATAGCAACACAGTTGAATAATGAGGGTGTGCTTGCACCTATGGAATATAAGCAGAGCACAGGGAGCGGTTATCAGACCGGATTTTTACAGAATGAAAAATCGGTATGGAGTTCAGTCACGGTCCGCAGGATTCTTGAAAATGAGATTTACATTGGAAATCTTGTTCAAGGCAAAAGAACGACACCAAATCATAAAGTGAAGCAGGAGGTTGTTAAGCCGGAATCTGACTGGATAAGAATCGAAAAAAATCATGAGCCGATTATTAGTGACAGGGATTTTGAGATTGTTCAAAGGTTGTTGGGAATGGATACGAGAATATCTCCGGATTCAGATATGGTCTATAATCTTTCAGGTATTGCAGTATGTGCAGACTGTGGTTCACCAATGACAAGAAAAATTACAACAGCAGGTGATAAGAAATACGCTTACTATATCTGCTCTAATCATAAATTGACAAAGCAGTGTTCACAGCACTCAATATCAGTATCGTTATTAGAGGATACGGTGCTTGAAATGTTAAAGCTTCATATCAAAAACGTAATGAATCTGGAAGAAATACTTGATTATATTGGAACAATTCCTTTCCAGCAGCTTGATGTAAAAAGTCTTGAAGCAAGAAAACAGAAAAAACTTGAGGAAGTTGAGAAGTGTAAAAGACTGAAAACTTCACTGTATGAAGATATGAAGGACGGAATTCTTACTAAAGAAGAATATCTTGAACTTCATGAGGCATATCTGAAAAAAGCAAAAGAGGGAGAAGAAATAATTCGCCAGATTGAGAGAGACATTGCTTTAATTTTTGAGGAGAAGGATGATAAGCATCTCTGGATGAATTATTTTACCGAATACAAGGATATTAAGGAACTGACCAGGGACGTGGTTGTAAAACTGATTTCTGAGGTAAGGGTTTCAGAGAATAAAGAGATTGAAATCGTATTTGACTTTGATGATTGTTATAAGAAGTTATTAGAATCAGTCGAAAAACTTGGTTATCAAGTAGATAAAGAACCGGGTGGACAATTAAATATCAGCAGAAGGGAGGCTGTGTAATATGGCAAGAAAAAGCAGAAAAAATATGATGCTACAGGAAAACACAGCCTTACCGGATAAAGAGAAGAAGGTACTTTTTAAGGCTGGATTATATGCAAGACTGTCCCATGAAAAGGAAGAGAACATTGAGAGAGGGACAATCGAAACACAGATGGAACTTATGAAGAATTATGTCAAAGATCACGAAGATATTGTAATTGAAGAGGAATATTATGATGCTTCCTTTACCGGTACTAATTTTGAAAGACCGGATTTTAAGCGAATGCTTGAGGATGCAAAAACAGGAAGAATTAACTGTATTATTGTTAAGGATTTATCGAGACTTGGAAGAAATTATGTGGAGATGGGGAACTACATTGAAAGAGTGTTTCCTTTTCTCAATGTAAGATTCATTGCTGTTACGGATGATTTTGACTCGTTCAGACCGGGCACAGACCTTATGATGCCTTTGAAAAATATCGTAAATGAGTTTTATACAAAGGATATTTCCAAGAAAGTTTCAACTGCACATCGTAGAAAATGGACTACTGATGAATATATGTGCGGTTTTGCTCCATATGGATATCTGAAATCCAAGACGGAGAAGAACAGAATTGTTGTGGATGAAGCAACTGCTGGAAATGTCAGGCTTATTTATAAATTGTTTTTAGATGGCAAAGGTTACACACCAATTGCAAAATATCTGAATGAGCAGGGAATAATGTCACCATTGATGTATTTAAAATCTCTTGGTTATCAGCAGAATGTAAGAACCAATGGTGTATGGACCAAAACAACAGTCAAGTCAATACTGACAAATCAGGCTTATATTGGTTCGGCGGTGCATGGGAAAGTAGTAATTGAGAAATACAATAATATTCCACTCCATGCAACAGATCCAAGTGAATGGGTCGTTGTTGAAAATACGCATGAGCCGCTTATCGACAAAAAGACATTTGAAAAGGCACAGGAAAGAGTAAAGGAAATCTCGGATGCTTATTTTGCAAAAGAGTTTACAAAACACCCACCTAATGAAATGAATCTGCTAAAGGGAAAAATCGTATGCGGAGACTGTGGCAAGGGAATGAGACTTTCTCCAAGAACAACAAAATCGTATGTATATTTTTGTGGAACTTTTTCAGATGGTATTAATCCGGCATGTTCAAGACACAAAATTGATCAGGAGGAAGTCAACAAAGCTGTCTTTGCTCAGATTTCAAATCATATGCGTTGCTGTATTGACGCATTAAAAGTGATACGGGAATTAAATGCAAGAAGCAGCGGACTGAAAAAATACGATGTGTATGAAAAAGCCATTACCAGACAGCGCAGGGAACTGGAGAAAGTAAACCGCAAGTTCTCTGAGTTATATGGAGATTACTCAGAACATTTGATTAATGAGAGCGAATATCTGACATTAAAACAGCAGTATCTTCTAAAAAGCGAAGCTTTGAAGAAGGAGATTGATAATCTTTTAGTATCTCAGAACCTGTATTCAAAGAATTATAAGATTGATGAAGACTGGGAAAACCTTATCAATAAATATCTGAAATGCAGAAAGCTTAACAAAGAGCTGGCAGATGCATTTGTTGACAAGGTACAGGTGTTTGAAGATGGCAGAATTTCCGTAAATCTGGTTTATGATGATTGTCTGGAAGAACTATTACAGGTAAAGAATAAGAGAGAAGGTGATTTGTATGAGTAGGATAACTGCTATGTATATTCGCCTTTCTATGGAAGATGAGGATGTATCATTAAATCAGAAGGAGGAGAGTAACAGTGTATCCAGTCAGAGGGAATTGTTAGAAGCATTTATTGGCAATCATTCGGAGCTTAAGGATACGAAGGTACAGGAATACTGTGATGATGGATTTACCGGAACAAAATTTGAAAGACCGGATTATATGAAGCTTATGGAGGATGTCCGGGCTGATAAAATATCCTGCATTGTTGTAAAGGATTTATCCCGACTCGGAAGGGATTATATTGAAGTCGGTAGTCTTCTGGAGCAGATATTTCCACTTTATCAGGTACGGGTTATTGCAGTTAATGACAATTATGACAGCGATAATTATGATGGTTCCACGGGCGGTATGAATGTTGCGTTTAAGAATTTAATCTATATGCTTTATAGCAGGGACTTGTCCAATAAAGTCAGCTCTGCAATGCATACGAGGATACTGAAAGGTGAGAACATCAGTGGTCAGTTAAGGTATGGGTATGTCAAAGACCCAAATGATAAGCATAAGATTATTGTCGATCCGGAAGCAGCAGAAGTGGTTAAGCTGATATTTGAACTGACCGCACAGGGCAAAAGCAAAACGGAAGTGGCAAATTATCTGAATGCTCAGGGTATTGATACACCATCCGCATACAAAAAGAGAAAAGGAAGCAGAAACTTTTTCCATGCAGTTGAAGTAAAAAGTCTGTGGAGTACTTCTTCTATCCGGGATATATTAAACGATGAAGTTTATCTTGGAAAACTGATATGGAATAAAACTAAGAAGAGGATAGGTAGCAATAACACTTCAAGCTATGTTCCTAAAGACGAATGGATGGTGATAGAAAATTGCCATGAACCCATTATTACTCAGGAATTATTTGATATGGCACACGCTAATTCAAAAAAATGTGTTCGTTCAAAGCGTGGTAAGAGAAACTATAATCCATTTTATTATTGTGGTGTGTGTGGCAGAGCTTTAGCACCCAGCAAAAGGGTAAAAGGTGACATTCTTCTTTGTTACTCGTCCAGAATTGAGGAAAATTCTCCATGCAAAAGCAACAGGGTGGAAATTGCCAAGGTTGAAGATGCAATCATGAAAACTGTAAATATGTATGCAACAGTTTATCTGGATGAGAAAGGAATAAAGAGAGCCGGTAAATCGAAAGAAGTATCTCCGGAAGAAAAGATTGCAACACTTGAAAAGAAGGTGAAGAGCCTCAGCAGTAAAAAGATGATGTTGTATTCTGATTATAAGGATGACAAGCTCACAAGAGAAGAGTATGTCAAGCGTTCAAAGGCGATGGTGGAGCAGATTGATGAATTGCATCAGGAAATCGAACAGCTTAAAACAGAAATACCGCCAGAAGATAATTCTTCTAGTAAGTTTGAGACACAGTTAGAAAGTATCATCAATATGGAATCTTTTGACAGAGAGAAAATCCAGAAGGTAATCAAAAAAGTGATTATCAATGGAGAGGACAATATAGAGATTGTATGGAATACAGATGATCCATTTTTCAAGTAAGATGGATGGTTACAGAGTTTGGAGTGCCGAGAAAATGTGGCACTCCTTTCTTCTGCAAGTATAAATATTGCTTTCAATATACTGCAATAGCAGGTATAATGGGAAGTGATATTTGAGGGTACAAAAAATCAATTTTTTTTTGGTCTGGAGTTGACACGAGCAGGAAATGGTTTTCCGGAGGTGTCGTTGCTATTACCTTTGTGTGGGGAACTGGATATTACTGTAAATGAGCTTTTATCCGGAGAAAGAGTTTCTGAAGAAGATTATCGTAGAAAGGCGGAAGAAAATATGGTGAATTTAGTAAAAGAAGCACAGGAAAGTAAGAAAAAAATAATTTTATCAGCAATGGTGGCAATGTTAGTAATTGTTGCAGCAACACCATTATTTGTGGTGTCAGGAGCTCTTGTAATGGAAAACTGGTTGAGGATTCTTTTAATTGTGTTAGGTACGGCAGTAATTATAATGGGTATTGCGATTGCCTGCGTTCTTGACCGTGATGCAGGAGCGTATGAATGTCCGGAATGTCATGGCAGATTTGTGCCAGAGATGAAGGATTATATTATGGGACCACATACTATCCGAAAAAGAAAACTAACCTGTCCACGATGTGGTGCACGTAAGTATTGCAGAAAAGTGTTGACAAAATAAGATGGATGCACAGCATGTGAAGTAGAGATAAGTGATATACAAAATTATGTCCTGAAAAATGTAAATATTAGCAAATTTATCACCTGAAAAATGTGGAATATAATTATGGTACAATAAAAAAGCTAGAAAATATAATTTCAATCTTACAAAAATGTAAGAGATAAAGGGAAAATGTAAGCAGAATCCATGGCTGACATTTTCCTTTTTTGCTATGATAATGGAAAAGATGACAGAGCAATAAAGTGAGGAGAAAACAATGGCAATCTTAGAAGTAAATAATCTGAAAAAAGTTTATACAACCCGCCTGGGTGGAAATCAGGTAGAGGCATTAAAGAATCTTTCCTTTTCAGTGGAAGAAGGAGAATATGTAGCAATCATGGGAGAATCCGGTTCCGGAAAGACTACGCTTTTAAACATTTTGGCAGCACTGGATAAGCCCACCGGTGGACAGGTCATATTAAATGGCAAGAACATTGTGGATATCCGGGAAAAAGAGATTTCCGCATTCCGGAGAGAAAATCTTGGATTTGTATTTCAGGACTTTAATCTTTTGGATAATTTTTCATTAAAAGATAATATCGTTCTTCCGCTGGTGTTATCCGGTGTGGATTATAAAGAGATGGAGCGGCGCATAACACCGATTGCGGCGCAGCTTGGAATTCTTGATATTCTTGGAAAATATCCTTATGAAGTATCTGGCGGACAGAAACAGCGTGCGGCGGTAGCAAGAGCCTTGATAATCAAGCCGGAGCTGGTACTGGCAGATGAGCCTACTGGAGCACTGGACTCCAAAGCAACGGAAGATTTATTGACATTATTTAATAAGATTAATGAGCGGGGGCAGACAATTCTTATGGTAACACATAGCACTAAGGCTGCAAGCCATGCAAGAAGAGTATTGTTTATTAAAGATGGGGAAGTATTCCACCAGATTTACCGTGGTAATTTAACCAGTGAGGAATTGTATGCAAAGATTTCAGATACACTGACGATGCTTACGACAGGTGGTGAGAAACATGAATAAGGGGTTATATGGAAAACTGGCAGTAAATAATATAAAGCACAACAGACAGTTTTACCTGCCGTATCTGTTGACCGGGATGCTGACGGTGGCATTCTTTTATACCATGTTGTATCTGAATTACAATCCGGGACTGGACGAACTGCCATTTGGTGCTGTGGATGTAAAGTTTGTGCTGGGACTGGGTGCAGTTATCATTGGATTTTTCTCTGTGATATTCCTGTTTTACACCAACAGCTTTATTATGAAACGGAGAAAAAAGGAGCTTGGTATTTATAACATTCTTGGAATGGAGAAAAGGCATCTGGCAAAAGTAATTTTTCTGGAGACGTTTTTTTCGGCAGTGGTTGCCATCGGTGGCGGACTTGTTGCAGGAATTGCTTTCAGTAAACTGATGTGTATGTTATTGTACGCCATGATTGGATACCATGCAGAAATTGTTTTTTATGTATCAGAAAGTGGCGTTGTAAGTACCATCCTTTTGTTTTCCGGTATTTTTATGCTGACCTTTATATATAATCTGTTTCAGATACAGCTTGCCAAACCGGTGGAATTGCTGCATGGAAGCAGCCAGGGCGAGCGGGAGCCGAAGACGAAAAAGCTGATGGCAATAGTTGGAATTGTAACACTTGCAGCAGGCTACTATATGGCAATTACAGTAGATAATCCGGTAACTGCAGTGCTTCTGTTCTTTGTAGCGGTAATACTTGTAATTATCGGAACCTATTTTATATTTATGGCAGGCAGCATTGCAGTGCTTAAGTTCTTAAGAAAGAGAAAAAGTTATTATTATAAAAAGAAACATTTTGTGGCAGTCTCTGGTCTTATTTACCGGATGAAACAGAATGCAGCAGGACTGGCAAGCATCTGTATTTTATCCACGATGGTACTGGTGGTAATTTCTTCAACGGTAAGTATGTATGCCGGACTGGATGATGAACTGGCAGCCCGTTATCAGGGAGATATCGGAGTATCCATTATCAGTGAAAATCCGATTACAGAAGGTGATACGTTGCGGGAGTTAGTGAACCGCACCATCCAGCAGGAGAACCGCAGTATAAAAGAAGAACAGGGCATGATGACGCTGACATTTTCCTGCATATCAGAAGATGGAAATCTTGTAATTCGAAAACATGATGATGAGGGCGATTATAGTTCTGATATTATTATGCTCCGCATGATTACAAGGGAAGATTATGAGGAAGCTTATAATGTAAGGGTTCCGGAGCTTTCGGATCACGAAGTGGTGTTGGTAACCAGTGATGGCTATGATAAAGATACGATTACGGTTGGAGATTATACTTATCCTATTTTACAGAAACAGCATTTTTCTTCTGAAAATGGACATTGGATGGATAATCAGGTCTATTATATGGTAGTAAACAGCGTAGAAGATATGGCACCGTTGTATGAAGCACAGAAAGAAATTTATGGGAAAAATGCCAGCAGCTATTATTATTCTCTGTATATCGACATCGATGGAAACAAGGAAGAAAAAATTGCCTGTGGAAATGCAGTATCTGCGGCAATTGGTGCATCCGGAATGGAGGAAGGGCATGACGGTAAATATTATATTATGATAGAAAACAGGGCAGAAAATGAAGATTCCTTCCGGCAGATGTATGGTGGCTTTCTGTTCCTTGGCATTTTCCTTGGAATCCTGTTTTTGATGATTACCGTACTTATTATTTTTTATAAGCAGATTTCGGAAGGATATGAGGATAAAGAGCGCTTTGCCATTATGGAAAAAGTAGGAATGAGCAATGAAGAGGTAAAGAAAACAATCAGTGCACAGATCCGGATGGTATTTTTACTACCGATTGTTACCGCTGCGCTACATGTGCTGGCAGCGTTTCCAATGATCCGGATGATACTGGCAGTGATGAATCTGAATAATGGAAGACTGTTTGCGTACTGTCTCCTTGGTACGATTGCAGTATTTACAGTTATTTATCTGCTGGTATACAAGATGACCTCAAGAACCTATTATCGAATTGTTGGGCATCAGATTGGGTAGAGACTCTAATAATATCAAATAACCGTAAGAATCTGCTGCCGGCAGTTTCTTACGGTTGTCTGGCAAAGAAGAGAAAGCTCCCGCTGTACTATGGTGTCATTGGAGCTTTTTTCTCTGGTGTGTATTTAGCAATTGTTTTTAAAAGAAGTTCCGTATCCAGCGGTTTGGTGAGATGTTCATTCATTCCTGCAGAAAAAGTCTTCTGCCGGTCTTCTGCAAAAGCATTGGCAGTCATGGCAAGAATCGGAATGGTTGCGGCATCTGCACGGTCCAGGGAACGGATGGCTTTCGTAGCCTGGTAGCCATCCATAACTGGCATCATGACATCCATCAGAATCAGATCGTATTCCTGCGGAGAGGAGGCTTCAAATAAGGTCAGGGCTTCCTTTCCATTGTGGGCTTCAGTAACCGTTGCACCAGCATCCGTCAGAATAAATTCCGCAATCTCAAGATTAAGAGAATTATCTTCTGCCAGAAGAATATGATAGCCGGAAAGAGAGATTTCTTCATCGGAAGTTTCCGCTTCAGAAGTGGAAGCGGCATTATGGTCGATACAAAAAGGAATCGTAATCCGGTAAGTGGTGCCAATATCCTTTTCGCTGGAAAAATCAATGGTTCCGCCCATTTTATCCAAAAGATTCTTTACAATTGCCATGCCAAGTCCGGTACCGTTGTAAGTAGAACGGGCATTATGGTTTTCCTGAGTAAAAGGTTCAAATAAATGCTCCTGAAATTCTTTGCTCATGCCGATTCCGGTATCAGAGCAGGTAAATTCAATCCAGGCAGTATCTTCCGTGAAACGTACTTCATGACAACTTAGAATGACTTTTCCATTTTCCTTATTATATTTTACTGCATTGCTTACAATATTCATAAGAAGCCGCTTGATATGAATAGGACTTCCGATGAGACAGGAATGCTGGACAGAAGGAACTCCGGAAATAATTTCGATGCCACGTTCCGCAGCCTGCTTTTCTATGATGGTGGTGATATCATTGACCAGGTGTAGAACATGGAACGGGCGGGATTCTAAGACAATTTCGCCTGATTCCAGTTTTCCCATATCAAGAACTTCATTTACAAGTTCTAACAGCAGACCAGAAGACTCCTGGATTTTTTCGAGACATTCCTGCTGTTTGACAGGGTTATCTTTATAATGTCCGGCAATTTCCACCATACCACGGATTCCGTTAATCGGCGTCCGGATATCGTGACTCATCCGCTGCAAAAATTCAGTCTTGGCAAGGTTGGCACTTTCTGCCTTTTGGGCAGCCTCCTTTAGTGATTCCTGATAGAGTTTATCCTTCTTCAACTGGGCTTTCTGGTAGCTCTGGTCAGTCTTCCAGCGCAGCATCTGGAAAATCAGAAGAAGGCAGATATAACTAAACATATAATAAAATACTTTTCGCGGAGTCGTTTCAAAAACTGCATGCTCAGGCAGATAGACGTAGATATAATAATTCTGTCCCTGATCTAACATACCAAAGACATGCTTTGGTGAGGAGACTGTATTATGAACATGAACCATCTGTCCACTTACCGCTTTTTTGTTTATATTCTGTAGTACTTCAATATCATTAATATCTGTTCCTTCGAGTTTTTCTTCATTTGAGGCAATCACTTTATCACCACTGGTAATGACAATGGTGCTGTTACGGCTGATACTGTAGCCGGACAGCAAATTCTGAAAAGAGATACTGTAACTTTCAATATAATCAAGTGGTGTATGGTAATAAGTTACAATAATACCAGAGGTATCGGTACGTCCTACCGCTGCCAGGTCGATATAAGAGCCATCTTCACAGTTGATTCTGGAAGAGTATGTTTTTTCCGGATGTATGGCAACATCCAGAAGAACTTCTTTTTTCAGCGTATCGGTTAGGCCGGCACTGCCAATGGAATCAGTACAATATTCAGAGGTTACAGTTCCGGTTTCATCCAGAAAAATAATGCCGGTAATATAAAACTCTTTTGTAAATTCTTCCATGGAAGCTTTTTCCATGGATGTTGTGCCATGCAGACAGTTATCCGTAGAAATATTGTGGGCAGCCTGCTGACAGCATTCAATAATACGCATCAGGCTCTTGGTTTCGGAGGCTAAATTTAAATTGCTGTAGGTGGAGCATTGTTTCTTCAAATAATTAACCGTATCTGCAAGGTGTTCTTCTGTGGATTCGATATCATCGTTTGCGGAAGTAAAAAATACCAGAAGGAAGAACAGGATGCCAAGAAATATTGAAAAAGGCCAGAAAAAACGCAGTCTAAAGGGTTTGTTCTTATTTGACTTCATAATTTTCTACCTCCAGATAAGTACTTGGATGTGCTAAGTATTTTCCGATGATTTTCTCAGAGGTTCCATCTTTTTGCATTTCCTCTAAAGTATCAGACAGTTTTTCGTTAAGCCCGCTGGTATCATCAAGAGAGAAAGCCACACCCAGTCCGACAGTAAGAAGCGGTTTATCCAGAATGCGGTATTCCACATGATAATCAGACATATATTGTAAAATAGAAGTTTCATGGGCAGCAACCGCATCCACATAACCTTTGCTTAACATTGGGTAAATCAGCTCACGATTCTGCATGGCGAAAAGCCCGTTAATTTTTGGAATGTCGGGGTCGGTCTGGTTGAGAAAAATATCTTCCGGTTTCGTGGTAGCCTGAACGGCGATGTTTTTACCGGCAAGATCCTGCAGTGTGTAAATATTGCTGTCCGGACTGACTGCAACCACCTGCTGGCTGATCATATAAGGTCCCGCCCATTTGTATTCATCCATTCGTCCGTCCATGCTAAAGCAGCCCCATGCACAGTCGATACTGCCATCCTGCAGAAGCGCTTTTTTATTTTCCCAGTCGATGGTGACAAATTCAGCCTGATAGCCCATTCTGTGGAAGGCTTCCGTGGCAAGTTCCACATCAATGCCGGTTGGTCTGCCATCTGTTCCGCTATAATTAAAAGGCGGATAATTGTCACTGCCGATTACAATAGTTGGCAGCGAATTTTCCTGTTTTGTGGAGAGAGTATTTTCTGCTTTTCTACAGCTGCATAATAAAATTGTAAAAATACAGAGAACAGCCAATAGCTGTTGTAGTTTTTTCGAACCATTCATATAATAGAGTCACCCCTGAAAAAAATCTTTTTACTGTGTTACTATTATAAAGTAAGAAAGACGCAGATACAACAGATTACAACAGATTGCAATAGAAAATCACTTGAACTTTCGACAAAAAAATTGTATATTTGATATAGAAATGCAAATTTTTATCTGAAAAGTTTAAACAAGTAGAAATGCTAAGGGATATGTTAGAGAAGAGGGGAATTAGGATGAAAGAAGTTACAAAACAGGCAGAGGAAACACAGATTAGCCATAAAACACTGAGACTGATGATCGGAACACTCTGTTCTGTCATCGGAACGCTGCTAGCCCTTTATGTGGGAGGCTGGCTTATGTTATGTAAACCAATACAGGGGGTGGTTTCTGCATACTTTGCAGGAAATCTTACAATTGGAATCATCGCACTGGCGGTATTCAAGTGTCTGTTGTCTGTAACAGTGGCAGGAGCCATCTGGTGTGGTGGATATATTGCTAAGTGCAAGTTTATTGGACATGAAGATTATTAATGAGCAGATTCGAAAAGGATAGGAATGAAAAGGCATGACGGATTAACGTCATGCCTTTTGAGTTATAGGACAACATGTGTTGATGAAAACCGCTTTCAAGCCTTGAAAATAAAG
>OGEU01002581.1_pt1 | contig 12761 bp, 14 predicted proteins | sample 1570651 | NCBI WGS metagenome assembly OGEU01 (sample SAMEA2582129, study PRJEB24529) | metagenome | biome: Human gut stool | place: China | collected 2011 | reverse complement strand
TCGAACCGAGTTGAGCGATTATCTGATGCTGAAATACGACAACTCGTGGGGACAGGATACTGCCCACACCTTTATTATGGAGAATTCAAACCTGATGGACGGCTGGCGCATTCTTGACGAACAGAAAGACGCAAGCTAAAAGCATCGCATTCGTTGGGAGCCGTTTAGTCTGACAGATCATTCGCCCTCTGATACCAAAAAGACGCTGCAACCTCTTACCCAGAGGCGGCAGCGTCCTTTTTATATTGGAATGTTTGGTTCGCAGGGGGAACTCCGGACTTATGACAGGGTATGTATAATGTGCAGAGCCATATCAGCATTTTCTTTGTCCACAAACACCTCTGTGACATACCTCGGTTTTATGCCGAGAGTTCCAATTCTCGCTTGGTCAAATGTGTTATGCCGATTGACATCTTTGGATTTGCAATAGAATTTGATTCCAGCTGCCGCCAACGCATCCGTGATGCGATTGCATTGGTAAGGGTCAGAAACTGTTGCGACTAGCGATTTGAAAAAATGTTCTAACATAAAGAGACCTCCTTGCATACCCTCTAAAAGTAGTTTTGGAGCTGGGGACTGGCTATTATGTGATAAGCCTTTGGAGTATGCCCAGCTTGTGCTGGGTAGTGAGATTGAGCATCATCTCTCGCTCGGCTTCAACCATGGCAGAGTAGAAAATTGACCTTTAATTAAAATATCCAAGGCAAAACAACAGTCCTCTATCATTCATTTAATCGATTCCTTTGAGTTTTCTTTGTATAAATCATCTAAAAGCTCTTTTTGTGTTTGCTCTACTGCTTTGCTATAATGTTCTCTAGCTTCCTCTCCTTGTAACGTTTTATACCCGCCATTTCCGTCTGGAATATCAACACGAACAACATTTTGCTCATCTAATTCGGATGCTGCATTAAGTGCATCTTCAATTTCTTTACTGCCCATAATTTGTGGAGCATCAGTCGTTATTGGCCTGCCCAATATTATAATTAGTAGCACCGCTATTACCGCAAACATTAACACAATTTTTCCGACTCTCATCCGAAACGCTCCTTTTTAGATTTATTTCTCATTGCGGGGCTTTTTAATTTTGCAATTCACAATCCGACTTGCAAGATAAATTATCCAAAAAGTAAGGATATAATTGTTAGTTATAAACTTTGTAAAGGTCGCTTGTTCCCCTAATCTTATTTCAACAAAGTAAAATATCAAATACTGCACAATTAGCATACCACCAACGTCTACTACCAGTTTTTTCACTATCTTCGGCTCCTCTCTATAAACCCTTTTATCCGGATAACGCAGCAAATCACTGGTTTGTTGCAAGATTTTCTGTTTTTATGGTTATAATCATGCAGCCGCTCCCTCATTTTTCAGTAGATTCTTCCAGATTCTTTCGGTACTGTGCCGGGCTGACACCATACTCTTTCTTGAATACCCGGCTAAAATAGAGCGGGTTATCATACCCTACGATCTCTGCAATTTCTCCAATATTGTATTCGGTGTTCTCCAATAAGCTTTGTGCATTTACCATCCGAAGGGACAGGATGTATTGTGCAGGGCTTATTTTCATGTACTGCTTAAAATTACGGATAAACCAGTTCGTACTGATATGCAGCGATTCTGCGTAATCGTCCACACTGACCTTTGTATTATAATTCTCATTAAAGTAGGCAACGGCGGCTTCGATTTCTTCGGGGATGCTTGTAGTTGTTTTCTCGCTTTCCTGCTGTTGCCTGCTTACTAAAAGCAGAATGATGTTGAAGAGAGAAGCAATATAGTCTTCATAGCCATATTCACATTGTTGCAGTTCCCGGATGATCTTTCGGAACAGCATTTTGTAATCCGGCAGTGTGCCGCTGTAAAAAACGTGCTTGTCCAAGGGGATTCCGTGATAGTTCAGGACGTTTTTGACATCGTATCCTGTAAAGTGAATCCAGAACACCTCTGGATGATCTTCTACATAGTAGACATACTTCTGGATTTCTTTCGGCTGATAAAGCACCATGTGTCCAGAAGTCACCACTTCCTCAACACCATCGAACCAGAAGTGTGCTTTACCGGATGCCACATAGAGGATTTGATAGTCTCTGCGGCCCTTTGCCCAAAAAGTAGGCAGCTGAGAGCGTTTTTTCAAGCGATAAGTGCCGCAGCTGCCTACGACCAGCGGCTTTGAGTAGTCTTTGAAATCCAAACGGGAGTTGTTCAAATATCCTGAGTTGAAATACATCCCTGCGTCCTCCTCATCTTCAGAGATTTTACAGTGATTTGGGAAATGTTCTATCAAAAAATTACAAACTCTTTGATTTTGTGCATATTTTGTTCCATCTTGTCTATATCTTTTCGTCCCATTAGATTCTATAATATTTTCAGACGAAACGCAAGAGATTTGGGCAACTTGCGTAACGAGAATTCCAGTCTGAAGTGCGCAGCAGATTGGTCGCGCCCACACAAAGCAAGCAAGATGGGAGAAAGCACAATGACTGAGAAACGTTATCTAAAGTGGTATAATAAAGTCGGCTATGGTTCAGGCGATATTGCAGGCAACGTGGTGTATGCATTCCTGTCCTCTTTCGTCATGATCTATCTGACCAACACCGTTGGCCTGAACCCCGGTATTGTCGGCACTCTGATTGCAGTTTCCAAACTGCTGGACGGTGTGACGGACATTTTCTTTGGTTCTTTGAGTGACAAAACGCATTCTAAGATGGGCAAAGCCCGTCCTTGGATGCTGTACGGCTACATTGGCTGTGCCATTACGCTGGTGGCAATTTTCGCCATCCCGACCAATCTGGGACAGTTTGCACAGTACGCATGGTTCCTGATCGCATATACTCTGCTGAACGCTGTATTCTACACTGCCAACAACATTGCTTACTCTGCACTGACTGCTCTTGTCACAAAGAACAGTGCCGAACAGGTCGAGATGGGTTCTTGGCGTTTCATGTTCGCCTTTGCCACCAGCCTGCTCATCCAGTCCATCACGCTGGGTGCTGTTACGGCATTGGGCGGTGGTGCTGCCGGTTGGCGCACTGTTGCAATCATCTACGCCATCATCGGTCTGCTTGTCAACACCCTCTCCGTTTTCTCCGTGAAGGAACTGCCGGAAGGCGAATTGGTGGATACCACCGACAAAAAGGAAATCGAGCAGGACGAAAAGTACAATCTGGTTCAGGCTGCAAAGCTGCTGGTTGGTAACAAATATTATATGATGATTTGCATCACCTACATTTTGCAGCAGATCTACGGTGCCATGATCAGCATGGGCACCTACTATGCAACCTATATTCTCGGCAACCAGAATCTGTTTGGCGTGTTCTCTTGGGCAGTCAATATTCCTCTGATCCTCGCTCTGGTATTCACCCCGACGCTGGTTGCCAAATGGAGCGGAATGTACAAGCTGAACGTCATGAGCTATACTCTGGCAACTGTTGCCCGTGCTCTGGTCGCTGTGGCAGGTTATATGGGCAGCGGTAATGTTCCCCTGATGCTGCTCTTTACCGCAATCGCTGCTCTGGGTCAGGGTCCTTGGCAGGGCGACATGAACGCCGTGATCGCAGCCTGTTCCGAGTACACTTGGCTGACGAAGCACAAGCGTGTGGACGGAACGATGTACTCCTGCACTTCTCTGGGCGTAAAACTTGGCGGCGGCCTGGGTACTGCCATCACCGGCTGGCTGCTGGCAGCAAGCCATTTTGACAGCGCCCTGACCGTTCAGCCGGATTCCTGCATCAATATGCTGAAGATCATGTATCTGGTGATTCCGTTTGCTCTGGATGCCATCATCACCTTCCTTCTCTCTCGTATGAAGGTTGAAGAAGCAAATGAAAAGCTGCGTGCAGCAGTCTGATAACAAGCCATTATCATTTCTCCTTCATCTGCTGTTCCCCGGAGGAATCCAGCGATTCCTCCGGGGAGGCTGGAGAAATATTATAAAATTTTAAAAGGTAAATGAGGAAATACTATGGCTGCATTTGATTTTGCAAAAGTAAAAGACCCCACCTTTTTCAAGGAAAACGTGCTGAATGCTCATGCAAGTTTCCGTACTTACGCTTCCCGCGAAGAATATCGGACAGGCTCCTCTTCTTTGGCGCTGAAGCTGGACGGCATCTGGAAATTCGCCTACGCAAAGAACTACACCAGTGCCATCCCCGGCTTTGAAAAGACAGATTACGATTGCAGCGGCTGGGACGACATTCATGTTCCGGCACACATCCAGATGGAGGGCTACGACATTCCCCAGTACGCGAATGTTCAGTACCCGTGGGATGGCCGTGAAGAAGTACAGCCGGGCGAGATCCCGCAGCGGTTCAATCCGGTGGCAAGCTATGTAAAATACTTCGAGCTGCCGGAATCCATGCAGGGCAAGCCCGTCCACATCGAGTTCGAGGGTGTGGAAAGCGGCATGGCTCTTTGGCTAAACGGGTCTTATGTGGGCTATACCGAGGACAGCTTCTCCGCACACGCATTCGATCTGACTCCCTATCTCCAGCCGGGCGTGAACAAACTTGCTGTGCAGGTGTTCAAGTGGACTTCCTCCAGCTGGTGCGAAGATCAGGACTTCTTCCGCTTCTCCGGCATCTTCCGCAGCGTGTGGCTGTACGCCATCCCCACCGTGCATCTGGAAGATGTATCCGTCAAAACGCTGTTTGCCGGGGATGATTTTACTCATTCCACGCTGGAAGTTGCATTGCAGGTGGAGGGCAAGGGTGCAGCCCGTCTGACCCTGCGCCGCAGTGAGCTGGAAGTGTTCTCCGAAAAAATCGCACTGAACGGCGGCTCTGCGCTGTTCAGCCATGCGGTGGAGAACCCCCACCTGTGGAGTGCAGAGGACCCGGCTCTGTATGTACTGGAAATCGAGCTGCTGGACGATGCAGGCCATCTGGTAGAGGTGACCGGGCAGAAAGTCGGTTTCTGCAAGTTCGAGTTGAAGAACAATCGGATGCTGCTCAACGGCAAGCGCATCGTGTTCAAGGGTGCCAACCGTCATGAGTTCAGCTCCATTACGGGTCGTGCTGTGGGCGTACACACCCATGAGGAACTGCTTCGGGACATCATCACCATGAAGCAGAACAACATCAATGCCATCCGCACCAGCCATTACCAGAATCAGGATGCACTGTACGACCTGTGCGACGAGTATGGTCTGTATCTGATCGCAGAGAACAATCTGGAATCCCATGGCACATGGGACATTCATCAGGCTGGCATTCGCGGCATCGAGGGCGTTTTGCCCAACGATAAGCCGGAGTGGAAAGCCGTCCTGTTTGACCGCATGAATTCCACTTACCAGCGTGACAAAAACCATCCTGCTGTTCTGATCTGGTCTCTGGGCAACGAATCGTTTGGCGGTGAGACCCTGCTCCAGATGGCCGAGATGGTCCGCCGCTTTGATGACACCCGTCTGGTTCATTACGAAGGTGTGGTCAATGATCCCCGCTTCCTCGAAACCACCGATATCGAGAGCCATATGTACAGCACGGTGAAGGACATTAAAGAGTATCTGGCACAGGGCGATAAGCGGCCTTATATCGAGTGCGAATATTCTCATGCTATGGGCAACTCCAACGGTGCTTTATACAAGTACACGGAACTTGCCGACCAGAAGGACTGCGGCTATCAGGGCGGCTTTATCTGGGATTACATCGACCAGTCCATCTGGAAAAAAGACCGCTACGGCAAGTGGTTCCAAGCCTACGGCGGCGACTTCGGTGAGCGTCCTACCGACTATAATTTCAGCGGAAACGGCATTGCCTACGGTGGTGATCGTGCTCCTTCTCCCAAGATGCAGGAGGTCAAGTTCTGCTATCAGAACATCGCCATTTCCATCGACAACTCTGGCTTCGAAGTCTGGAACAAGAACCTGTTCACCTCTACGGGTGCTTTCGACTGCGTTGCTCTGCTGCATCGTGATGGAAAGCTGTATCAGCAACAGGAACTGACCAATATTGATGTTGCTCCCGAAGAGCGTTCCAGCTTCCCGCTGCCGTTTATGGTTCCTGCGCTCCCCGGTGAATATGCAGTGACCATCAGCTTCCGTTTGAAGGAGGACACCAGCTGGGCAAAGAAGGGTCACGAAGTCGCCTTTGGACAGGGTGTGATCGCTGTGGTCCGTTCCATTCCCAGCAAGAAGGTCACGCCGTTTACCGTTACGCACGGTACACACAACATCGGTGTCCGTGGTGAGAATTTCGATGTTTTGTTCTCCGATCTGAACGGCGGTCTGACTTCCTACCGCTATGCCGGAAAAGAGATGATTCAGGAGATCCCCCGTCCCAACTTCTGGCGCGCTCCCACCGACAACGACTGCGGCAACAACATGGGCGGCGTTCGCGGTCAGTGGAAGCTGGCAAGTCTGTACGCTACCGCCAAGGGCATCGGCAAGGAGATTCCGTCTGTTCACGGCGGCACCATTCTCCAGAACCCCACCTGTGAGGTGGAAGCCGACAGTGTGGTCGTGACCTATCTCTATAACCTCCAGACCAGCCCCGCAGCAGAGTGCAGCCTGCAGTACCGTGTGTTCGGTGATGGCCGCATCCAGACCACCCTGCACTATGACCCGGTGGAAGGACTTGCAGCAATGCCGGAGTTCGGCGTACTGTTCAAGATCGACGCTGACTACGACACGGTGGAGTGGTACGGAAACGGCCCTGCGGAGACCTACTGGGATCGTCAGCATGGTGCCAAGCTGGGCATTTACCAGAACAAGGTCGCAGACAACATGGCGCAGTATCTTGTGCCGCAGGAGTGCGGTGCAAAGACCGCTGTGCGCTGGGCAAAGGTAGTGGACCGCAAGGGTCGCGGGCTGCTGTTTACCGCAGATGCCGCAAAGCCCATGTTCTTCTCTGCGCTGCCCTACACTCCCCATGAAATGGAGAGTGCCAAGCATCCCTACGAGCTGCCCCCGGTCCATTACACGGTGATTCGTGCCATCGGCGAGCAGATGGGCGTCGGCGGTGATGACAGCTGGGGTGCCAATGTCCACCCGGAGTATATTCCTGATGTGACTAAGCCTGTGGAGTTCACCTTTACGTTCCGTGGCATCTGATGATGGGCCGCAAATGAGGTGTTCTCTGTGAAAAAAGCGAAAGATCAGCCTGAATCTGAACCAGCCGAACCAGCATCCCTTGTTGGAGAGCGGATCAGAAAGATCCGCAAAGAAGAGGGGTTAAGCTTAGAGCTTTTTGCTTTATGTTGTGACATGAATGCCGCATACGTTGGGCATCAGCTTATCCGCAGGGTAGATGTTTATCGTGGGTATCAGCTCAACATTACTTTCAATTTCGACCTTACGCCGTACATTGAAGGGGATGATGCAGCAGCCTGCTGAAAAGCCGGGCGGCAACCATTCCTTTTTGAAAATGGTGTAAAGTCAAAAGTTATGGGTTGTATCGAAACCGCCTGCAAAAGCCTGAAAACGGTGCAGGCGAAGCAATGCAGTCCCAAAAACCGGCTTCAGCAAAAAGAAAAGCACCATACTTCCTACGAAGTACAGTGCTTTTTTGGTGGAGATTACCGGGATCGAACCGGTGACCTCTTGCATGCCATGCAAGCGCTCTCCCAGCTGAGCTAAACCCCCAGATGTTTGTTGTCGTCCGTGACGACGCTAATAATTATAGCAGGTGAGGATGGGATTGTCAACTGTTTTTGCAAAGTTTTTTGCAAGGTTTGTTCTGCTGTGCACTTTTTGCCGCAGGGTTTCCCTTTTGGGCCGTTCTGTGCTATGATAGAGAGGTACCGGGCGGGGCGCTCCCCTGCCCACAGAAAGGGGTGGTTCTTATGAGCGAAGCAGAGGTCAGTCAGTTTCTCTGCGTCCTCATCAAAATGGGGGAAGCGCTGCAGAACAGCGGGGCCGAAGTGTTTCGGGTGGAGGACACCCTCAACCGCATTGCGGCGGCATACGGGGCTGAGGAGGTCGATATCTTTGTCATCACATCCAGCATCGTGGTCACGCTGACCATGCCGGACCTGCCGCCCCAGACCCAGACCCGCCGCCTGCGCAAGAGCACCGGCAACGACTTGCTGGAGCTGGAACAGCTCAATGCCCTGAGCCGCCGCATCTGCGCCGAAAAGCCTCCGGTGGAGGAGTTCCAGCAGCAGCTCAGTACCATTCTGGCACAGCCCGGGGAGCCCCGGCTCCATCTGGCTGGAAGCGTGCTGGGGGCGGCCAGCTTTGCGGTCTTTTTTGGCGGGAGCCTGTGGGACGGCGTGCTGGCGGGCGGGGTTGCAGTGTTCATCTGCTGGATGGAGCGGTGGCTTGCCCCGTTCTGCCTGAACGGTGTAGCGTTCCAGTTCATTGCGTCGTTTCTCAGCGGCATGGCTGCTCTGCTGTGCTGCCGGGTCTGCCCGCTGCTCCATGCGGACATGGTGCTCATCGGCGTCATCATGCTGCTGGTGCCCGGCATTCCGTTTACCAACGCCATCCGGGATATCCTGCTGGGTGATATCATCTCAGGCTCGCTCCGGCTGGTGGAGGCCGTTCTGCTGGCGGCCATGTTGGCGCTTGGCATGATGGCAGCCATCTGGCTGATGGGAGGTGCCGCATGACGCAGACGATCATCCAGCTCCTCAGCGGGGCATTGGGCTCCATCGGGTTCGGGCTGCTGTTCCACCTCAACCGCCGCTACCTGCCTGCGGCAGGCGTGGGCGGGCTGCTGGCCTGGCTGGCCTATCTGCTGGCCGCACCCGCGGTACACGGCACGTTCCTGGCCAACCTTGTGGGCGGTGTCTGCGCGGCCCTCTACGCCGAGTTTATGGCCCGGTGGTACAATGCCCCCTCTACCCCGTTTTTCATCACGGCGGCAGTCCCCCTCATCCCCGGAAGCACCCTGTATTACTGCATGAACGCAGTGGTCTCCAGCAATCTGCTGGCCGCGGAGCACTATGGCGAGCAGACCTTTTTAGCCGCATTCGGCATTGCAGGCGGCATGGCCATTGCCTGGTGCCTGGCCGATCTCAGCCGCAAGCTGCATGCCCTGCTCACGGGCCACAACCCCGCAAAATAACACAGAAAGAAGAGAATTATTATGGATTTTTATGGAACCATCGGCCCGGCCTGTGCGGAGCTTTCCACATTACAGCAGATGGTCCGCGCCGGAATGACCGGCCTCCGGATGAACCTTTCTCACGGCTCACTGGCCGAGCACGCCGACTGGCTGGAGCTCATCCGGAAAGCAGGCATCCGCACCCTCCTGATCGACTTACAGGGCCCGGAGCTGCGCATCGGGCGGCTGGCGTCCCCGCTGACGCTCTCCGAGGGGCAGCAGGTGTTTCTGGGTACGGGCGGCATTCCCTGCCCGGCCTGCCTTTTGGACGCCATAACCCCGGGGCAGAAACTGCTGCTGGACGACGGCAAGCTGCTTTTGCGGGTGAACGCTGTGGACACTGCTCTCCACTGCACCGTACTGCGGGGCGGCCTGCTCCAGAGCCGGAAGAGCATCGCGGTGCCGGGCGTGGAGGTTTCCTCCCCTACCCTGACCGATGAAGACCTGCAGAACCTGCGCGTCGCCGCCGACTGCGGTGTCACAGGTGTCATGCTCCCCTTTGTGCGGAGCGCAGAAGACATCCGCACCCTGCGGGCCGCGCTGGAAGATGCCCACGCCGGGCAGATCCAGATCTTTGCCAAAATTGAGAACCTTGCCGGTGTCCGTACTTTGCCGGAGTTTCTGCCGCTGGTGGATCAGGTCGTTATCGCCCGGGGCGATCTGGGCAACGCCATGCCCCTGTGGGAGCTGCCCCGCTGTCAGAAGCAGCTGGCCTCCCTCTGCCGGGCCGCGGGCGTGCCTTTTATGGTCGTGACCCAGATGCTGGACAGTATGCAGACCCGGGCGGTCCCCACCCGCGCCGAGGTCAGCGACATCTACAATGCCGTACTGGACGGGGCCGCAAGCCTGATGCTGACGGGCGAGACCGCCGCCGGGCAGTACCCCGTGCAGGCCATGGAATACCTTGTCAAGACCGCACAGACCGCGCTGTAAATTTTTATGATACGATGAAAGGACCTCCGGCGAGATTGCCGGAGGTCCAGCTTATTCCAAGCAAAGATCCTTTGCGAAGCCCGGTCTATTCTTCACAAATCGTTCATAGAATAATCGTATCTTCATTGATTTTAACGAAATTTCTTTTTGATTTTCATACAATTTCGCAATTGACAGAATCCCATGCGGTCCGATACAATAAAGCTAGAACGGCACCTGATCTGGACGTGCCGATGATCATTCCTGCACCCCAAAAATGACAACAAAAATTCTGAAAACGACAGGAGGCATTTACGATGAAACACCTAAAAAAACTGGCTGCTCTTCTTCTAGTGGGCGTTCTCGCCTTGTCCCTGCTGACGGCCTGCGGCGGCTCTGGTTCCACTTCCCAGGACGCACAGGCGGAAGCTGCCGTGATGGCCGCCATCAATGAGAACCGTTCCGTCAAACTGCAAAACAGCAGCGAGCTCCGCGAAACGGCTAAACGGGACCTGGATGCTGCTATCAAGTTGGGGAATCTCAGTTCTTCTTTTAGATACGTAGACCATACTGATTTAAAAAATGGCAAATTCGGTGGCACATTCATTGCCAAGTGTGATTACAAAAATACAGACCTCGCAAAACTTATCAAAACCGACACCAACATCAACAGCCACCATATGGACAACTGGAGCGATGTCGGTGTGGTAGTCCGGACGGATAACGGCCAGACTTACATCGCCATCTCGGCGGTTTTCAAGTTCAAGACCTGATTTCATTTAGAAGATTCTTTTCTCCTCAAGATATCCCGCATTCCCCTGTGTAACAGAAAAGGTCAGGCTCTCCGGTAAAATGGAGAGCCTGACTTTTTGCTTTTTATTTTACTGTTCCGGTTTGTTCTGGGCAGTCTTCCTCAGCAGTAGACCACCGTTTCCTCCAGAGGCTTGCGGGAGGCGTGGTTGGGCAGTGGGCCAACGCCCTCGGCTGCATAGCCCAGGTCCAGGATCATCAGCACTTCCTCATTTTCCGGCAGGCCCAGCTCTTTGGCTGCCTTGTCCGGGTCAAAGAAGTTCAGCCAGCAACTGTCCACTCCTGCGTTGGCGGCGGCCAGCATCATGTGCGTGGCTACAATAGAGGCATCCTCCACGCCGGAATCCCGCTTCTCGCCGGGGTAAGTAAACACATGGTTTTTATCAAAGGCCACCACCAGGCAGGTGGGAGCGCCATAGCGGCAGGGCGTTACAGCGTCGATCTTTTTCAGCCCCTCTTCGGACTGGACAACATAGACCCGCTGCTCCTGTAAATTTTTCGCAGTGGGGGCCACCCGGCCTGCTTCCAGAATGACCTGCAGCTTTTCCGCCTCCACCTTACGGCCACTGAAGTTTTTGCAGGAATAGCGGTTTTCCACGACCTGTGTAAATTCCATCTTGATTTCCCTCCCGATGTTCTCCTTTGGGGGACAGCCGTCCCCCAGTTCCATATCCATTATACGCAAACCGGCTCCAGTCTTCAACCCTGCACGCAGGCGGTCAAAACAAGTCCAGCATGTTGTCGAGATAAATTTCTTCCCGGACTTCCAGCTGGTGCTCCGGCTTGACCAGATAGTAGAGCAAAAATTCCAGCACCAGCGCGCTGCCCAGGCCCCGCCCCTCGATCTTGAAATTGGAAAAGCCCATGGGCAGATAGGTTTCCTTGATATCCTCCACCCCGATGAACGCCGGGCTCCGCATGGCTTTGGAAAAGCGGTACCCCTGCGCCGCGTCGGGCGCGGCACAGCGGTGATCCGGGCAGTCTTCCCCAAGGTTCTGGCGGCTGACCACCTCATAACAGCGCTTGCGGTCCCTGCAGCCCGTCCAGCAGCACTCGTTGCAAAGGAATTCCACCTTGTCTTTTTCCGCCCGGGCAAGCGTTTCCAGCTGGGCAAAGGCCTTATTGAGCCGGAAATCCGGCACCACATAGGCAAAATCCTCCCGGGCCGTCTCCTGCCGGAACGCTTCAAACTCCGTGAGGACTTTGGTGGTGGAAGAGACGAGATAAAGCTGCGGGTAGTGCTCTTTCAGGTAGCCCGCCAGCAGGTCGGAATGGACGATGACGCCGTTCTGCGGGCCGTCGCTTTCTGCCAGCAGCCTGCAAAGCGCATTGCAGCGCTCGTCCGCCAGATGCTCCTCCCGCAGCAGCGAGTTGCTGAATGTCAGCCGGGCCGAGATGCCGTATTCCCGCAGCAGGGCCATCATCGCCTGGGGATCACACTCCCCGCAGGAAAAGCGTCCCCCGCCCCAGAGGCAGTTTTCCGGGGCACCGTAGAGGGAACCGATCTCGAATCGTAGAAATACTCCCGGTGTGTCCGGAACAGCGGCAGGAACCGGCGGTACAGCTCGTAAAACTCAAACAGCCCCGGGAGATGATAGATCGCAGTGTTTCTCATTCAGTCTTTCGTACTCCTTTTGCTTTCCGGTTCGGGTCATTCGGTTTCTGCCTCGGCCGCTGTGATGTCCCGGTAGAAAACCGCCCATGCGGCTTCCTCATAGGGGCGCACTACAAAAAAGCCCGCGCTCAGCGGAACTGCCAGCAGCGTCACCAGGACGATCCCCATGGCCGCTGCATCGGAGAAAGCTGCCACGACCCACGAAAAACCGGCCAGCATCGGGAGGACACAGAGCAGCTCCCACCCGATGAAGCTGAAATCCAGGCAGAACAGACGCCACTTATTTCCCATCATGATCCGTTTGGATTCGGTAATCGCTTCCATCACTGACAGATCTTCATTTTCTGCCATAATATAAGGTGTCATGGCATATCGATACAAAGCAA
>OGEU01002570.1_pt1 | contig 12780 bp, 7 predicted proteins | sample 1570651 | NCBI WGS metagenome assembly OGEU01 (sample SAMEA2582129, study PRJEB24529) | metagenome | biome: Human gut stool | place: China | collected 2011 | reverse complement strand
CCTTACTACGCCGGTGGATCGCTTCTAAAGCCTGGAGCATGACCGGTGAGGTCGCATCTTCGGTCGTTGTCCGGGCAACCCGTTCTGTCAGGGTTTCGGATAGAGAAATGATGGGGGCCAGGGAATTCATGATTTCATGGGTCAGCACCCGGATCAGTTTTTGCCAGGCTTCGATTTCATTGTTTTCCAGTACCGAATGAATGTTTTTCAGGCTGATCAATAATAATTCTTTGCCCTGTATTCTGAAAATGACCGGATTCAGAGCGATTTCACGGACACGCCCGGATTGTTCCAGACGCAGAATATGAGTTTCTCCGGGGATAAGCCGCAGCAATAGGTCGGGTAAGTCAGGGGTAATCGCTGCCAGTTCTGAAAGTTGGCGAAGGCTGGTCAGGCCGAATTCCCGAAGCACGGTTTTATTATACCATTCGATGGTTCCGTTCCGGTTGAGGACCAATATGCCCGAATCGATGGTACTCAACAAGGTATTATAATATAGGTGTTGTTCTTCGAGGGTGTACATTTTTTCCCGGAATTGCTTTAAAGCTTGTTCCATCGCCTGCGTTAACCGAGGGTCTGCCTGTTTTTTACTCCCCGGACGGAAAGATAACGAAAAATCTGAAAAACGGATAGCCGTAATGAGCCGCATGACCATTTCGGTCAACTTTTGTTGCTGCTTGTCGATATGGAGGATAAACAGGAGAATGACGAAAAAAGTAAAGAGCGAACAAAACCAAAGCGATTTCATCAATAGGATTCCCAACAAAACAGAAAGGAAGACCAACGATCCGCTTTGTAAGAGTAAGATCAGACGGGAGTTTTGGAAAGATTTCATCAGATTTCGTATTTTTCCAGTTTACGGTAAAGGGCAAAACGGGTGATGCCCAGCATTTCGGCAGCCCGGCTGATATTACCTTCACATTTTTTCATCGCTTTCTCTATCGCTTTTTGTTCCAATTCCATCAGGTTTAAGGTTTCCAGGTCACCGGTAGTACTACTATATGGGGGACGTAACATAAAATTGTCCGGTTCTAACAGCTTGCCCGGGGCCAGGATAACGGCCCGTTCGACAGCATGCTGTAATTCCCTTACATTGCCCGGCCAATTGTATTGGAGCAATTTTTGTTGGGTGTCTCGTGTAAAGCCTGTGATTTCTTTTTTGTATTTATAGCAATAGCGGTTGAGAAAATGCCGGGCCAGGAGTAAAATATCCTTTCCCCGTTCCCGGAGGGGAGGAATCGGGATTTCGATGGTATTGATGCGGTAAAGAAGGTCCTGGCGGAATTTTCCTGTAGTGACCATATTGTGGATATCGGCATTGGTGGCACAGATCAAACGGATATCGATGTTTTTAGGCTGAGTAGAACCTAAACGGGTGATTTGACGTTTCTCGATCGCTGTCAATAGCCGGGCTTGCATGGGAAGCGAGAGATTTCCGATTTCGTCCAGAAACAGGGTTCCCCCCGAGGCGGTTTCCATACGTCCTGCTTTGTCTTTCCGGGCATCGGTGAAAGCTCCTTTTTCGTAACCGAAAAGCTCGCTTTCGAATAAGGTTTCCGGGATTGCCCCCAGGTCGATCGGGACAAAAGGAGCTCCGTTGCGGGGAGAGTTTTGGTAAATGGCTCTGGCTATCAGGTCTTTCCCCGTACCGTTTTCACCCAATAGAAGAATGTTGGCGTCGGTGCCCGAGATCTTTTTGATGGTGTGAATTACTTCCAGTATGGCCGGCGATTCACCGATGATTTCTACTCCTTCGTCCGGAGCGGAAAGGGCTGTCAGCTGCTCTTTCAAAGCCACTACTTCGGTCCGGGTTTGGCGGAGACGGATAGCCGAGGAAATGGTGGCCAGAAGTTTTTCGGTTTCCCAGGGTTTAGGAATAAAATCGATCGCGCCGGCACGAATAGCTTTCACGGCTTTCTCGGTGTCGGCGTATGCGGTGATAAACAACACGACGGCTTGCGGGTCTTTTTGTAAAATTTTTTCCAGCCATAGAAAGCCTTCTTGTCCACTGCTGGCATCCCGGCTGAAATTCATGTCCAGTAAGATAATGTCCGGGTTGAAATTGTCCATAAAATATTCTATACGCGCAGGAGAAGTGGTGACCTTTATTTTTTCCACATAAGGCTCTAATAATAGATTCAAAGCAAAAAGCACATCTTCATTATCGTCTACAATCAGAATTTTTCCATCCATGGTTTTAGGATTGAACAGGTGTTGTTATTCATTTCAAACAAATGTAGGAATAATATTTACAGCTTGTATGTGCGGATTCGAACATTTTTTGTGCGGATATGCACATCTATTTTATCGCTTTTGTTTTGTAAGTTGTTGATCATTATATTATTTTGTTTATGGCACGTTGTTTGCCTCCCTGATTTGTAAAAAGAAACCTATGAACCTGAAATTATGCTATATCACAGGATGGTCATTACTGGTAGCTACCGGGCTTCCGGCCCAGAATAGGGGCGATCTTGCGGTTAAAGTAGCCCGGGATAGCGGTCAGGTGACCGAATTGACTTTGCAGGAGGCTGTCGACATGGCCCGTACAAATTCTCCCTCGGCAGTATCTGCCCGTCACACTTTCCGTTCGGCTTATTGGAGTTATCGTTCTTTTCGGGCGAATTATCTGCCTTCATTGACGTTTTCGTCTAATCCCGATCTGACACGAACGATTAGTAAAGTCACCTTGGGGGATGGTTCGGAGAAATACGTCAGTCAGAATATGTTGACGGTAGACGGTGAATTGTCGATTTCCCAAAATGTCTCCCTGACCGGAGGTAGTTTTTTTGTACAGAGTTCGTTACAACGGATGAAATTGTTCGATTCCAATTCGGTATCCTTCCGTTCTTCCCCGATTATTATCGGTTATAGCCAATCCTTGTTCGGATACAATAGCCTGAGATGGGACCGCCGGATCGAACCGGTACGTTATCGGGAGGCGAAAAAGGCCTATGTGGAATCGCTCGAGCTGGTATCTGCTGAAACGGTGAATAAATTTTTCGCTTTGGCACAGGCTCAGAGTAATTACGATATGGCCCGGTTCAATTACAATAATGCGGATACTCTGTATAAATTCGGTAAAGGTAGGTATGAGATCGGACGGATCACAGAAAACGAACTTTTACAGTTGGAGATCAATCGGTTGAACGAATCGACCAACGTGATGGATGCTTCCATTGAAATGGACAACTGCCGTCAGGCTTTGTGTGTGTATTTGGGTCTGGATAAAAATGTTATTCTGAAAGTCCGGGCAAATGTCGAAGTTCACCGGTTCCGGGTGAATCCGGAGCAAGCCTACGAATTATTCAACCGTAATAGTCCCGATATAGATGATCTCGAACGGCAATTATTAGAAAGTAAGAGTGGTGTGGCACAGGCCAGGGCGAATGCCGGATTGAAGGCCGATCTGTATGTGCAGTGCGGATTGTCACAGACGGGGACCACTTTTAACCAGGCCTATACAAATCCCAACGATCAGCAACAGGTTCGTGTCGGGATTTCCTTACCGATCCTCGACTGGGGCCGTGGACGCGGACGGGTGAAAGTGGCGAAATCCAGGGAAGAAATGGTGAAAATACAGGTGGAACAACAACGGAACAACCTGGAAATGAATGTCCGTAAATTGGTATTACAATTCAACTTGCAGGCCGAACGGGTACAGATTGCTATGAAAACCGACCAGACAGCCCGCCGCCGTCATGAGGTGGCCCGTAAACTGTACTTACTGGGAAAATCCACTATTCTCGACTTGAATGCATCGGTCACCGAGAAAGACAGTGCCAGCCGTAATTTCCTTTATGCTTTGAGTAATTACTGGAATTTGTATTATATGCTCCGGAGGATGACGCTCTATGACTTTGCCCGCCATTCGGAGATCAGTGTAGATTATAAAAAACTTGAAAATTAAATAGTATGGACCGGATTCTTGAAAAAAAACCTTTTATCATCCGCTATCGGAACTATCTGATTGCCGGTGTCGTTTTTCTCGCCTTTTTGATTTACGTGGTCGTAAATTCGATGGGAGGACGCAAGCTTCGTACAGAGGCCGATAAACTGTCGGTCGAAACGGTGAGACAAGATAAATTCCTGGAGTATGTGGATGCCGAAGGGATTGTACAACCGATCCTGACGTTGAAAGTAAATACCCGTGAAGGGGGAAGTGTCGATAAGATCATCGGCGAAGAAGGGGTGATGCTGGAAAAAGGAGATACTATCCTGATACTGACCAATCCGGAACTGATCCGTTCTATCGACGACCAAAGGGATGATTTGGATAAACAAATTACTGCATTCCGCGAGAAAGCGATCGAGATGGAACAAAAAAGCCTGAATTTGAAACAACAGGTATTACAGGCCGCTTATGAATTGGAGCGCCTCGAAAAAAGCTATGTTTTGGATCAGGAAGAATATAAGATGGGAGTGAAAAGCAAGGCGCAGCTCGAAGTTGCCCGGGATGAGTACGAATATAAAAAGAAAAGTACGGCTTTACAACTCGAGGGATTACAGCACGATTCTACCGTGACGGTGATCCGGAAAGAATTGATGCAAGGCGATCTCGAACGCGAAAAGAAAAAATTTGCCCGGGCCTGTGAACGTCTGGATAAATTGGTGGTCAGAGCTCCCGTGAAGGGACAACTGAGCTTTGTCAAAGTGACCCCGGGACAACAGGTAGGCCCGAATGAAAGCATTGCCGAGATCAAAGTGCTCGACCAGTTTAAAATCCACACTTCTCTAAGCGAATATTACATCGACCGGATTACTACCGGACTACCCGCCACCGTCAATTATCAGGATGAAAAATATCCGCTGAAAATTACCCGGGTGGTTCCTGAGGTGAAGGATCGTACCTTTGATGTCGATTTGGTATTTTGTGAAAAGATGCCCGATAATGTACGCATCGGGAAAAGCTACCGGGTACAGGTCGAACTGGGACAGCCCGAAGATGCCGTCGTTATTCCGAAAGGCAATTTCTTCCAGTATACGGGAGGACAATGGATCTACAAATTGGACGAATCCGGTAACAGAGCGGTGAAAGTACCCATTACGGTAGGCCGGCAGAATCCGCGTCAATATGAGATTATCGAAGGATTGAAAGCAGGGGATCGGGTGATCACCTCAGGTTACGATACTTTTGGAGATGCCGAAGAATTGATTCTCAAATGATAAAAGAGCAGGCAGGCATGTTGAGACAGGATTTGTAGATCGTCTGGCGGTGGCTCTGCAAATGGACAGGGCGGTCGGTAGCGATACTGCAAGGGCCCTGAAAGAAGGAAAGTAGAAATTACAGAAAATTGAATAAAGAGATGAGTTGTCATGGACTGAAAATGGCATACCGGAATTTATTGAAGTACAAGTTACAATCGGTGATTTGTGTACTCGGGTTAGCCGGAGGATTATCCTGCTTTACGGTATGTAATTATATGTTGAGGAAAGAGTTGGCCTGGAATAAACAGTTACCCCATTACGGGGAGACTTATAAATTGGTCACTATCCGGGAAAATGGGGAGGTCGACGGGTTGGTCAGCCTGGATCTGGCTGAACAGTTGAAACAGGAGTTTCCTGAGATTGAAAAATCGGTATATTATGTCGGTATGTCCGGGGTCAGCGATAAATTATGTGTCGTCGGGCAGGAAAATGGGAAACAGACAGCTGCGAAGGCTTTCTTTGTGCTGACGGATAGTTCTTTTTTCGATTTTTATGATTTTCGGCTGACGGCGGGGAATGGGGAGAAATTGAAAAAGCAACCCGATGTTTTGATACTGACATCCGAAGGGGCCGATAAAATTTTCGGTACTTCGGAAGCGGTCGGAAAGAGTTTTACAGAAGTAAATGATTTTAAGAATACTGAGCGTTCCTGGACCGTGGCGGCGATGATGGAAAATTTTCCGCATCGTACGGATTTTCAGTATGGGGACGGGGTGATCCTGAATTCCGATGTATTGCGTCAGGCCCGATACAGGGATTATGTTTTCGTATACTATCGCTTGCGGGAGGGGACTTCCTATGAATTGCTGAACCGTAAAATCGGCGTTTATATGGAGAAACATCCGGAGTGGAGGGGAAATACACCTTTGACTGTGAAAGTTTATCCTTACAAAGACTATAAGAAACTGACCGGGAAGCCTCTATTGAGTAAGGCGGGATTGGTATTTTCCGGAATCGGGTTGCTGGTCTTGCTGACAGCGCTGTTCAATTACCTGTTGTTTTCGGCCGGCAGGATGTTCAACCGCAGGAAAGAACTGGGTATCCGGGAACTCCACGGAGCGACATCAGGGAGGCTGCTTCAGCTGTTTATGGTCGAAATAACCCTGACTTTGCTCATCACCGGAGTGATAGCGGCGGCCATGCTGGAACTGATTTCGATGTATTTTGCCGGGGAATGGACCTATTATATGAATTTTTCCGAGGGTGGGAGTTGGGTGATTAAAATGGGAGGTGATTTAGCCGAATACCTGATCGGAGTGTGGCTGTTGATGTTGGTTGTCGGATACGGAATTATCCGGCAGGTACGGCAAGCGACTATGTTACGTAATTTACAAGGAGGAGGGATTGCTTACCGTGCCCGTATGCAGACAGTGCTATTGGGAATCCAGCTGGTCATTTGTATGTTCCTGATCGGTCTCTCCTGGTTTATGCAGAATCAGCAAAAAGCCTTGGAAAGCCAGATGGCCGGGGGGATGACCCGGGCGGAGATGGAGCGCATTTATGCCTTTAATCTGAATGGTGAGAGTCTCGAGCCGATCCGGAAACAAATGCGCGATATGCTGGCGGCGAATCCCTATGCCGAAGAATGGTGCCGGAGTGGTACCGGATTACTCGCTCCCTGGATGATATACCCGAAAAGTTATCGGATAGAAGGTGTGGAGGAAGAGAAAGAAGTGACGTTGAACTATAATTGTGTCGACCCGAACTATACCGATTTTATCCATGCGAAAATGGAGGAAGGGCGTTTTTTCAAGACCGGTGAACCTTATGTGATGGTCGTTAACCGGGCATTTGCCGATTGGCTGGGTGAAAATCCGATCGGAAAGTCTGTGACTATCGATGGGATGATGGGAGTGATTACTTACCGGATTATCGGTATCATGGAGAATCTTTTACCACCAGGAAACGAACCCCGGATCATACCGGGAATTTATCTGCCTTTCCCGGAAGGTTATATCAACGAAACGCTTTATGTGAAATTCAGGCCGGGATATGTTCAGCAAGGGATACAGCCATTGAAAGATAAAGTGCAAGCTCAGTTGAGTTCGTTTACCCCTCTATATATTGAAAATCTTTGGGTAGATATGGAAGGTTATTTAAGTAAGGTGATCGAACTCGGCAGTATGATCTTTTGGCTGGCTGTTTTTTGTATACTGATCAGTGCTTTGGGTGTGTATTCGGCAATGATGCTGGCCGTGGAAAAACGAAGCCGGGAGATGGCTATCCGTAAAATCAACGGAGCTACTTTGACGGATATTGCCGGAATCTTTTATCTGCATTATCTGAAACTCTTGATCTTTGCCGCCTGTATCGCTTTTCCGCTGATATACGGGACGATGCACCGGTGGCTGGAAGAATATAGCCACCGGATCACGTTGAGACCGGATGTGTTTGCTGCGATTTTTATTCTGATGATGATCATTATGCTGTTGACAATCGGGTCTCAATTGCTGAAAATCATCCGGGTGAATCCGACCGAGGTATTGAAAAACGATTGAAGATATTATTTTTTGTGATTGGTATGAAATTATGATTCGACACATTTTGATTGTTGCCTGGCGCAATATCTGTAAACATACAATATTTCTAGGTATTGCGGTAGTCGGTCTGGCGATGGGATTACTCTGTTTTGTATTGTGTAATTTTTGTGCCCGTTTGTTCTTTTCGATAGATAAGGTCTTCCCTAACTATGACCGGATGGCGGAGATACAGATCAAGGTAGGAGAAGGCGGGGAGTTGCAGGATTATTTTGCCGGGACACCGCCGACTTTGGCCGGGGATATGGAAACGGCTTTTCCGGGACAGATCGAGTGTTGTACGGCAGTATCCTATGGGGGACAAATGAATGTAACCTTCGAACGCGGAGAGAAAAAACCTTTGGTCTGTATGCTTTATACGATCGAGGTCGACAGCAACTTTCAGAAGGTTTTCTCGGTGCAACTGACCGAAGGAAATTGGAGGCAGTTGTTCCGGCAAAAGAATGCTGTAGTATTGAGCCGGTCTGCTGCACGTCGGATTTTTGGAAAACAAAATCCGGTCGGTAAGGTATTCCATCCGAATAAATTGACAAGAAGGTCCGAAAGAAATTATACTCCGGAAGAATTGGCCGCTATCGATTATGTGGTGTCGGGAGTGATGGAGGATTTGCCGGTGAATGCCAGTTATAGTCTCCTGAATCGGATTGATGCCCTGTTGATTAACGATCAGCAGGGCCGATTTGCCGGGTATGTACCGGGAGAGGGAACCGGATGTACGACGTTTGCTTTGCTATATCCCGGAGTGAAAAAAGAAACGGTGAATCAAAGGATCGATCCCGAAAAAAATAAGGTTTTTGTCTCGGGAATGGAAGGAAGACCGCAGTTATTGTCACCCGGAAAGAACAGTACGGAATATTATCATGATCTCGGCTATGGGTATTTATGCATCGGATTATTGATCCTGTTGGTGGCGGTACTGAATTTTTTTATTTTCATCAGCGGTAATTTTCTGAATCGACAAAAGGAATACAATATCCGCCGGGCTATCGGGAGTAGCTGTCGACAGGTATTGGGGTTGTTGTTTGCCGAAACGATGATCATGCTTATGGCTGTCGGGATTATCGTGGCTTGTTTGCTCGAATTACTATACGATAGGTTGGATTTTAGTCTGACGAGGCAGGTGATCGTTTTTGAGCCGGCTATGCTGTACCGCCATTTGTTACAATATCTGGGGGGCTGTGTCGTCCTGTTTCTGGGAGTTTGCTGGGGGATTTCCCATCGGCTGAATCGTCAGAGCATACAGACCGGTATAGGAACCTCCCTGAAAATAAGAAAAAACAGATTACGGAATTGGATGTTGGGTATGCAATTGGTGATTTGTTTCCTGTTTTTTACCGGCGGACTGGCTGTTTATTTACAATCGGAAATGAATATGAAGAATATTTTTCCTTTTCTCGATAAACAGGAGAGGGAGCATATCCTCGAAGTTAATCTCACCTATCCGCAGTTGCAGGGATTGGAAACGGCTTATATCGCCCGTTTCGGAGAGATTGCCGGTGTCACCGATGTCTTGCCGATGGATAAGGATTTGTTCGGCGGATACTTTTCGACGACGACGGTTCGGCTGGGGGAAGGGAAGTACCGGGAATTCTGTGAGGTGCGGACCGGACCGAATTTTGCTTCTTTCTTTCATATTCCCGTACTTGCCGGCGAAATGTTTAAGTATCCGGGGCCAAAGGGTGGCTGACCGGATTATCGACGGCATATACGGAGGAAAGGTCATCACCGATGGATTTGAAGATATCGATGGGAAAAAAATAAATATCTGTGGGGTGGTGGAAGCTATTCCTCAGATTTATGCAGAAAGTCATACGTGGGCACGTTTATGGATGTTGAGTGAACATCCCAGGTGGTGTTATCTTAAAGTACTTCCCGGCTCCAAAGCGAAGGTCATGGAGACGGTGCAACGTATGCTGGCCGAAGAAGTGCCGGAAAGTCTGGACAACCGGATTTTTACACTGGAAGAATTGGTGCAGAAAGAAAATCACTCCCAGGAACAGATGAAATCGATGTTGCTGTTTTTCACGCTGGTGTGTCTGTCGATTACTGTTCTGGGGATTTATTCGGCGATCAGTATCGATACCGAAAGGCGACGAAAGGAAATCGCTATCCGTAAAATCAACGGAGCATCGGCTTATGTGATAGTACGTCTCTTTGCCCGGTTATACCTGAGGTTATTAGTAGCGGCGATGGTGCTTACTTTCCCTTTTCTGAACTGGATCATGCATTTGTGGCTTCAGGGGTTTACCCTGCATTTCGGTCACGGTCCGGCCTTTTGGATTTTTATAGTCTTTGTGATGGTAACGGTGGTGGCTTTGACCATTGCCTGGAAAATACGCGCGATCATCCGGGTGAATCCGGTGGAGGCACTGAGGGATGAATAAGAGGTAAAAGGCCGGGAGGCTATAGGCTAAGGGCTGAAACAGAAAGGAGGAGGCTGAAGTGACTTGACAAACTCCTCTGAAAGAAGATAATATCGTCTTTCAGAGGAAAATTGAATTGATAAAATCGCTGGAACGTAATGGAGCAACCTTTATTTGGCCCGGTATTTATTTTCCCGGAGGATATTCAGGACTTTTTCTTTCACTTCTCCCTGAATGATGATCTCTCCGTCTTTTACCGATCCGCCGACTCCGCATTTGTTTTTTAGCAGTTTGGCCAGTTCTTTCAGATCGTCTTCCCTGCCTACAAAGCCCTGTACTAAGGTGACCGTTTTCCCTTTACGTTGTTTGGAGTCGAGTATTACTCTCAGATTTTGTTTTTCCGGGGGTAATGTCTCGTCTTCTGTCTCGTTATTGTATTCGTAATTATAGTTCGGATCAGTGGAATAAACTACATGGATTCGGTTCTTTTTATCTGCTTTCATAAACTAATATCTTAAATTCCTGAGATGATACATCCCTAATCTTTCATCTTCACTTCTCTCCCATCTCTTAATAGAAATACAAATATAGAACTTTTTGTTTAATTTTCTGTTAAAGGGTTGTTTGTGAGAAAATAGCCACTAATTTTGTATCACCAAAAGGTGGAATTGAAAAATATTCCATACGGCCCATATAACAAAGAACTATAAACGTATAAAAAATGAATAAGATTCTGAAAAAAACGTACTTCTCTGAGAAGGTGGTGCAAATGGTCGTCGAGGCTCCTTTAATAGCTAAATCCAGGAAACCGGGTAATTTTGTGATTGTACGGGTAGGTGAAAAAGGCGAACGGATGCCGTTAACGATTTCGGACGCTGATCCGGTGAAAGGTACGATTACGCTTGTGATCCAGAAAATGGGAGTTTCTTCTACCAAATTATGTAATCTCGAAGAAGGAGAATATATAACGGATTTGGTAGGACCATTGGGCAAAGCGACTCATATAGAGAAAGTGGGAACCGTGTTGGCTTGTGGAGGTGGTGTCGGTGTGGCTCCTCTGTTGCCGATTATACGGGCCTTTAAGGCTGCCGGTAACCGGGTAGTGAGTATTTTGGCTGCTCGTACTAAAGAACTGATTATTCTGGAAGATGAAGTGCGCAAAGCTTCCGATGAAGTGATCATCATGACCGATGACGGAAGTTATGGTAAACAAGGAGTTGTAACCGTGGGGATGGAAGAAGTGATCGGCCGTGAAAAAGTGGATCTGTGTGTAACTATCGGACCGGCTATCATGATGAAGTTTTGTGCTTTACTCACTAAAAAATATGAAATCCCGACCATTGCCAGCTTGAATGCTATCATGGTGGACGGTACCGGTATGTGTGGTGCCTGCCGGGTTACTGTCGGTGGAAAGACCAGATTTACTTGTGTCGACGGCCCTGAATTCGATGCCCATCAGATTGATTTCAATGAGATGTTGTCTCGCTTGGGAGGTTTTAAAGGGGCGGAAACCGAAAAAATGGAGGAATTCGTACATCATGGCGAATGTGCTCTGAGCGATCGGAATGCCGATTGGCGGAAAGCACTGCGCGAAACTGTGAAAGCGAAAGAGCGTACGATGATCGAAAGGGTGAAAATGCCCGAACGTACTCCTCAGGAACGGATCTCTAGCCAGCGCCTGGAAGTGAATACCGGGCTGACGAAAGAAATGGCTATGCAGGAAGCCCGGCGTTGTCAGGATTGTGCTAATCCGACCTGTATGGAAGGCTGTCCTGTTGGGATCGATATTCCAGGATTTATTAAAAATATCGAGCGTGGAGAGATTCTTGAAGCTGCTGCCGTATTGAAAAAGACCAGTGCTCTGCCGGCAGTGTGCGGACGGGTATGTCCACAGGAAAAACAATGTGAATCGAAATGTTTCTATCTGCAAAAAATGAAAAAAGCACCGGTAGCTATCGGTTATCTGGAACGTTTTGCAGCTGATTTCGAACGCGAATCCGGTCAGATGGCGATACCCGAAGTGGCTGCTCCCAACGGAATAAAAATAGCAGTGATCGGTTCAGGACCCTCGGGACTTTCATTTGCCGGAGATATGGTGAAGAGAGGCTATGAGGTTACGGTTTTCGAAGCGCTCCACGAGATTGGAGGGGTATTGAAATACGGTATTCCTGAATTCCGTCTGCCGAATCATATCGTAGATGTGGAAATCGGTAACCTGAAAAAAATGGGTGTGAAGTTTGTAACTAACTTTATCGTTGGGATGACCGAAAGTATCGAAGACCTGAAAAAGGAGGGTTTCAAAGGATTTTATGTCGCTTCCGGTGCAGGCTTACCTAATTTTATGAATATTCCGGGAGAGAATGCGAATGGGGTGCTTTCCTCTAACGAATACCTGACCCGGGTGAATTTGATGGGGGCTGATAACGAGTTTTCGGATACGCCGGTCTACCGGGGAAAAAATGTAGTCGTAGTCGGTGGTGGAAATACAGCGATGGACTCTGTTCGTACCGCCAAACGTCTTGGTGCAGAGCGCGCTATCATTATCTATCGTCGTTCGGAAGAGGAAATGCCTGCACGTATCGAAGAAGTAAAACATGCCAAAGAAGAAGGAGTTGAATTTCTCACTCTGCATAATCCTATCGAATATATTGCTGATGAACAAGGTTGCGTAAAAC
>OGEU01002555.1_pt1 | contig 12821 bp, 10 predicted proteins | sample 1570651 | NCBI WGS metagenome assembly OGEU01 (sample SAMEA2582129, study PRJEB24529) | metagenome | biome: Human gut stool | place: China | collected 2011 | reverse complement strand
AATCTTATGAAGATGAATATACTGATCGGTGGAAAACATTCTTCCATTGCAAAAGCATTCCGAAGGGCATACAAGGACTGCCGGATCATTGCTTTTAACCGCAGCGAACACGCAAGGGTGCTTGCATTGCAGGATAAAGTAGCGGATTATGCCACGGACAGCATGGATGAACATTTTGGGGAATGTGATTATATTTTCCTGTGTACTCCGGTGGAATATAATGAATATTATCTGCGGAAATTAAAATCCATTATTAAGCCATCCTGTATTATCACGGATGTTGGAAGTGTGAAAACTAATATTCATAAAGTTGTAATAGAAGAAGCCCTGGAGGAGAATTTTATCGGAGGTCATCCGATGGCAGGTTCAGAAAAAACCGGTTATGAGAATGGTACGGCATCCCTGTGTGAAAATGCATTGTATGCCATTACACCTACTGCATTATCCCTGCCTGAGAAGGTGGAGGAATACAAATCGCTGGTCGAAGGGATTGGTGCGATCCCACTGATTCTTGACTACAGGGAACATGATTATTCCGTTGCGGCAATCAGCCATCTTCCGCATATTATTGCGGCACAGCTGGTAAATCTTGTGAAAGAAAGTGATTCTGGAAGGCAGATCATGAAACAGATGGCAGCAGGCGGTTTTAAGGATATCACAAGAATTGCCTCTTCTTCTCCGGAGATGTGGGAGCAGATTTGCATGACAAACCACGAGAATATTGCAAAATTGCTGGATAAATATATTGAATTATTATTAGAAGCGAAGGAGATGCTTTTATCAGAAGACGGTGCCGGAATTAATGATATCTTCAGACGGAGCGGTGCATACCGGAATTCCTTTAACAATAATGCGGTTGGTCTGATAAAAAAAGAATTTTTTATCTATATGGATATTACAGATGAAGCGGGTGCGATATCGGAAATCGCTTCCTTACTTGCAGGTGAAAAAATTAATATAAAGAATATTGGAATTGTTCATAACAGGGAATTTGAAGGTGGAGTTCTCCAGATTGCGTTTTATGATAAAGATACCTATAACGCTGCATTAAAGGTTTTGGTTGAAAAAAATTATGTGATATATAAGAAATAAAGTAATAGGTACTTGCAAAACACTTGAATTTTTGCAAGTGTATATGCAAATGAGACAATACACGAAGGCACACTCCCGCTACTTTCGGCTATGGCATTAGGGTCTTCTTGGTGATTGTTCAATTTGCATATACAGTAAAGATAAATGATAGGATTTTATGCCGGTTGTGTATCTGCAAAATAAAGAGGCAGTTTTCCCTGATAATTTTTGTTTACATTTTCCATGCTGTCATAATAAATATACTTCTGTTCTGAAGTTAAGAGTTGCTTTTTATCATATGGTTTTGCAAGTTCCAGAAATTTACGGTCTATTTCGTTTGTAACACCATCTGCGAAAGCATCATTTCTTTCTTCTTCTGTTGCAAAAAAGACAGTCATATACATTTGCTCTCCGCCATAACATTTTCCAAATGCAACGAATTCTACCTGATAATGTTCAATGCTGGCAGTCAGTGTATCAAATACCTTCAAAACAATTTCGTGTATATAATCCTTTTCATCCATTTGTTGTTCCTCCCTTTTGTGTGCCGGAATCCGGCAGTGTTTATGCCGGATAAAGTGATTCTATCACATCATAATAATTTTCGAATGTTTTCTTACAGCATAACGGATTTAAAATAGTAATTCCGTCACGCAGCAGTCCAATTAATGTAAATGCCATGGCAACCCGGTGATCCTCATAGGTTTCAATCTCACATGGTACAGTTTTACCCGGATAAACAGTGACGGCATCCTCTTCTTCCTCACAGCGGATTCCCAGCCGTTTCATGTTTTGTGAAATCGCTTTTATTCTATCACATTCCTGCAGACGGATATGTGCAATGCCTTCGATCCGCACCGGGCAGTCTGCAAAAACGGAAATGGCAGCCAGTGTCAGGGCCTGATCGGAAAACTGGTTCATATTTACGGTCAGTCCATGAAGTTTATGATCACATGGACCGGAAACCCGGATGCCTTCTGTGGTATCCATGACATGGCACCCCATCTGCTCAAGCACCTTTGTAAAACGGATATCCCCCTGAAGTGTATCCATGTGGATATGTTTTACTGTTACACTTGTTCCGGTAATAGCAGCAAGCCCATAAAAATAGCAGGCTGCAGAGACATCCGGTTCAATCTGGTAACTGGAAAGATGATAGGTATGTCCTGCCCTGGTATGATAGGAAGTGCCGTCAAAGATGCTTTCCATACCAAATGTCTGCATCATCTTACGGGTAATCTCAATGTATGTTCCCTGCTTCTTCTCACTTGTAATATCGATGGAAATGCCGTCATTACACATTACAGAAGCCATAAGCAATGCACTCAGAGGCTGTGAAGTCTGGCTGATATCGAGAGTTACCCTGTTCTTTCCTGCTTCTTTTCCAAGAGTCCTTACCGGAAGAAAATATTCGTTTTCCAGATAATCGAAATGAACTCCGAGCTGTTCCAGTGCCTGGAACAGGGCTTTCATCGGACGTTTCTTCATCTGTTCCGATGCCTGGATGGTATAAGTACCTCCGGAAAGTCCCAGCATTGCCGTAAGGAACCTTGCAGCAGTTCCGGCACTTCCGACATAGATTTCACCAGATTTTTCCGGTATCATTCCACCTTCCCCGGTTACCGTTACCTCTTTTTTTTCTTCGTCTATCTGCAGTTTAAAGCCGAGCTCCTCAAGAGCCTTCAGAAAATATCTTGAATCATCCGAAAAAAGGACACCTTTCAGGCATACCCTGCCGTCTGATAATGCTGCCATTAAAAGCGCACGGTTGGTAATACTTTTTGAACCCGGAACGGATATTTCCATGTTAGCTGCCGGCTTGAGCGGTTTTACTCTGTATTTTTCCATGAAGTCACATCCTTTTATATTAAAATCATAGCATCGCCGAAACTGAAGAATCGGTATTTTTCTTTTACGGCTTCTTCATAAGCGGCCATGATATGTTCTTTTCCTGCGAATGCGGAAACAAGCATTAATAAAGTTGATTCCGGCAGATGGAAGTTGGTGATTAATCCGTCAATAATTTTAAACTGATACCCCGGATAAATAAAGATATCGGTCCATCCGCTGACTCCATGGAGAACTCCGTCCTCAGAAGCTGCGGATTCCAATGCACGGCAGCTGGTCGTTCCCACGGAAATTACCCGGTGTCCGGAAGCTTTCGCCTGATTGATTTTCTGTGCTTCTTCTTCCGAAATGGTATAATATTCTGAGTGCATATGATGTTCCAGTACATTTTCCACTTTTACCGGACGGAATGTGCCAAGTCCGACATGAAGTGTTACATTTGCAATGATGACACCCTTCCGGTTGATTTCCTCTAACAGTTCTTTTGTGAAATGCAAGCCTGCGGTAGGTGCGGCTGCAGATCCTTCATATTTGGCATATACAGTCTGATAACGGTTTTTATCCTTTAATTCATGTGTGATATATGGCGGGAGCGGCATCTGACCTAATTCATCGAGAATTTCCTCGAAGATACCGTCATACCGGAACTGAATCAGACGGTTACCGTCTTCTACCACGTCCAGTACTTCTGCCCGTAATTTTCCGTTTCCGAAGTTTAATTTTGTTCCCGGTTTACATTTCTTTCCCGGTTTTACCAGGGTTTCCCAGATATCATTTTCCCGTCTTTTTAATAACAGGACTTCGATTTTTCCGGTTGTGAGAACGGTCTCATTGTTTTCTGTTTTTTCCCGTACACCGAATAAACGTGCAGGGATTACCTTGGTGTTGTTCAGGACAAGGCAGTCCCCAGGATTCAGATAATCAATTACATCGGTAAATTTTTTGTGTTCATAAGCTCCTGTTTTACGGTCAATATGCATCAGCCGGCTGGAAGAACGATCTTCTAACGGATCCTGTGCAATTAATTCTTTTGGTAAATCATAATAAAAATCACTTAATTTTAATTCCATTGTATTCTCCAATCATCGGGCAAAATATTCGGCAAGCAGTAAATCAACTATTTTGCCGTAACTTTTCACACCATCTGACTGCCCGTTTATTTTCAGATAAGTATCATTTACTTTGTCAGAGGCAGTTTCGACGGTCTGATATGCCTTTGTATTTCTTATTTTCTCCCAGTAAATATCTTCTTCGTGTAAATCTGCATGTACTTCATCCGATAATAAGGCGGAGATCTGCATATACAGTTTTGTATCTTCGTCATACAGTGCATTGGTCGCATAGATCAGGGCGGTCATATAACCACTGTATCTGAAATAAGCATCATCACTCTGGATAAAGGCCAGGTATGCAATGAAATTTGCCTCGTTTTCCCGCATAAACCCATGAAGATGAGCAAGTTCATGACAGGTATCAAAAGGATGGTTATAATCGGCGATATCCGTATTTACATTCGCTTCCACGGTAAAAGGAACATAGATTCCGACAATTCCGGTGTATGACATCAGATGGGAAGCAAGTACGGGCTTTGCCCTGCCGGTACTGTAGCGGAGTACCGGATACTGTTTCTGAATCTTTTTAAATGCTTTCTTCGCATCTTTGGAAACAGTTGAAAAAGGAACCGGATTCGTCTGTGTGCTCTCCTCTTTTGCACTGTTTGACTGCTCTGCCAGATAAACGCATAATTCATAGAGCTGGCTGACCGAGTATTCCGATGTTTTAAAATCGCAGAAGTTTTCAAATTCATAACGGTAATAATTTGTTCCGCACAGAATGGTAAAAAGGAAAAGCATAATGCTTAACGTTATGCCAAGATTCGTTCTCCATCGTTTTAACACGGCGATTCGTCCCGGATGCAGCATCAGATAGATGAAGCGGATCAGAAGAACGAGGAATATTACCGGCAGACTATATAAAAGCAGTTCTGCGATTGAAAATGGAACAAGACTGGAAAGAAATCCAACCGGTATGGATGCGATTTTAAATGTTCCTCTTGCAAAGATATACTCCGCAAGAAACGGAATGTTTTTTGCAAGAAGAAGAAACAGTATGGATACCGGAGTTAGAAGTAAAAGGTATTTTCTTTTCATCTTTTCTTATCTTCCAGGGATTCTACCACCAGGAGACAGCCGCTTTTTACTTCCACGAAAGCATCTGTTCCGACCGGCTCATTGCTTACGCCGAGCCGCCAGGTTTTTGTGGTATCAAAATCGAAGTTGTCCAGCGGGTATTTGAATCCGCTCAGTGTAACACCGAGAGCATTTCCGTCAAACTGCAGGAAAGAAATATAAGTGCCGAAGAAATTCTCCGGGTGATATTCCTTCTTTCCGGAAATCAGGTATATTTTACTCAAACCGGTGTAAAACGTAAGGGTTACATTCTGCAGATATGCTTTTTTTAATAGAAACATATTGGCATAGGTGTGATCAAAACGGCTTCCGGTAGCACCAAGTACATCGATTTCACGAAATCCTTCCCGGATGGCAAGATTAATCGCACTCTCGGTATCGGTATCATCTTTTTCCGGACAGAGCCGTATGATCCGGCAGTTTTCCATATCCTCATATTCTTTTAAAATTTCAGGGGAAACGGTATCAAAATCACCAATAATGATATCCGGAACAAGTCCCATTTTTTTTGCGGCTTCCAGACCACCGTCCACGGCAATGATCCGGCAGTTTTCCGGCTGGAAGTTGTAATCCACGTCTCCACCGCTTATAATAAGTGCTTTAGTGTTGGTCATGACTGTCATATTCCTTAAATATATCGAGAAAGTTAGTTACATTCTGTGTGACATCGCCCCGGTAAATACCAGATCCGGATACGATGATATTCGCTCCTGCATCCAGGACTGTGCGTACATTTTCCACGGTGATGCCACCATCCACTTCAATGTCTACATCAAATTCTCTCTCGTCGATGATTCTGCGAAGCTCCACGATTTTTCTCGTCATGCTGGTCATATATTTCTGACCGCCGAATCCCGGGTTTACCGTCATAAGTAAAACCATGTCGATTTTCTCGAGAACAAAATCCAATGTGGTGAGTGAAGTTGCCGGGTTTAAAACCACACCGACTTTACATCCCAGATCACGAATCCGATCGATGGTTACATCCAGCTGGTTGCAAGCTTCGGCATGTACCGAAATAATATCTGCACCGGCCTCCTTGAAATAATGCAGGTAGCGATCCGGGTCATTAATCATCAAATGCACATCAAATTTCTTTTCCGTACAGTCTCTTACTTTTTTGATTAAATCCCATCCAAATGAAATACATGGTACAAACATGCCATCCATAACGTCAAGATGAATCATGTCCGCACCGGCCTTGTCTGCCAGTCTGATCTGTGATCCTAAATTGGAATAATCCGCATTCAGAATCGATGGTGCCAGTTTATACATATTATCCTCTCCCATCCTTTTTATTTTCTTATATCAGGAAATTTTGAAGTTCCATGAATCAGAAGATATGATTAATATCTTCTGGTGTTTTTTAATTCATTATACATTAATAAATAATTCTGATAACGGCTTTCGCTGATTTCTCCATTCTGCAGAGCCTGTTTTACGGCACAGCCGGGTTCGCTGATATGTATACAGCCGTTAAAACGGCATTTGCCGTGGTAATTTTGAAATTCCGGAAAATAATAGTTCAGATTATCTTTTTCAAAATCGGTAATATACATGGAACTAAATCCGGGAGTATCAAACAGATAGGTATCTTCTCCGGCACAGAAGATTTCAGAATGTCTGGTGGTATGTTTCCCACGTTCAATCTTCCGGCTGATACAGCCGACCTCCATATTCGCATGCGGTACCAGATGATTTAACAGTGTCGATTTTCCGACACCGGATGGTCCGGCAAATGCGGTTGTTTTTCCTGCAAGAACAGATTTTATTCTGTCAATATTAATATCTTCAAGTGTACTTATGGCAAAGCAGGTATAACCGGCTTTTTCGTAAATATCACATAATTTTCTAACTTCATGTTCCTCTGCAAGATCGGATTTACTGAATGCGATAAGACATGGTATATCCTGAATTTCCATCATAACCAGGAAACGATCCAGCAGATTAAGGTTTGGGGCAGGACTTTTGGCTGCAAACACGATCAGAGCCTGATCAATGTTTGCAACCTCCGGACGGATTAAAGAATTGTTACGTTCCTCAATCCGGGTAATTGTTCCGGTTGCTTCCTGTTCATTTAATACCTCTATCTCGACATTGTCACCGACAAGAGGTTTTTCATTTTTGTATCTGAATATTCCTTTTGCTTTGCATTCATAGACTTTATCCTGTACCTGTACATAATAAAATCCTGCAATGCCTTTTATTATCTTGCCCCTCATATTAATTAAACACAGCCTCGGAAACAGCAGTTGCCTCATGTTCCCCTTCGGCATCGGTATAAGTCAGGGGGTAGGTAATCTTTGCCTCTGTTCCGGCTTTTACGTCGCTTGCTTCAATCGATGCATTCTGTGACCAGTTTGTAGAATATCTGGTGGTAATGCCGGCAGATGCTGTAACGTCTTTCGTTACATTTTCTCCATTCTTATTTGTATAAGATAATACAGCTTTAATCTGTCCGTCTGTAACATCTTCACTTACACCAAAGTCACTGGCTTTTCTGCTAGGGAAATTAGCGGTAAAGGTTGTTTTTTCTGTTTCAGCAGGTTTTGTGGTAGTTTCCGGAGCTTTCGTGGTGGTAGTTTCCGGAGCTTTCGTGGTGGTCGGAGCCTGTGTGGTGGTCGGAGCCTGTGTGGTGGTCGGCTCAGCACCTTTGCTGACAGTAACACCGATGGTTGTACCACGAGGTACTTTCTTTCCATCCTTGATATCCTGTACAATAATGTTTCCAGCTGCAATGCTGTCGCTGTAAGCCTCATTTTCCACCTTCATGGACAATCCTTTGCTCTCTAAGGTAGCCTTTGCCTTTTCCTGGCTCATGTCAATGACATTCGGAACTTCGGAATCAGAAGTATCGGATCCCTGGCTTACATATACAACAACGGAATCTCCGAAGTATATATCAGTCTTTGCTTCCGGATTTGTTCCGATAACTTTATTTGCTTCATAGGAAGTGCTGTTCTGATACTCAAAAGTAACAATAAGACCATAATCTTCACCCTCTAAGAGAGTCTTTACGGAGTCTTTGTCCTGACCAATTACCTCCGGCATGGTGTTCTTCTTTGCACCCTGGCTGACAACGATTTCAATCGTGGTATTCTTATCCACAACGGTACCTTCATCCGTACTCTGGCTGATTACATCGCCCTTTGGAATGGTATTGTGGTACTGGCTGGAAATCTTATAGCCAAGATGTGCATCGGAAAGCATCTGTACTGCTTCGTCTTCAGACTTTCCAACAACTTTTGGAACTTTTGTCTGTGTGGATTTGATGCTTTCGGCTTCCGCAGTTGTGGTGCTTTCATCATCGGATTTTGAACCGCCGCATCCGTTTGCAGTATTAATGGCAAGGATAATTGCAAGAATAATAAACACAACACCGGAAACAATGGCACCGATAAAGATTACCTTATCCATCTTCGGATTTCCGGAATCAATATCATCTTCTTCGCCAAAGATATCGTCTTCATCATCCTCGTAGGATTCTTCGCCCTCGTCATCATCATCTTCGCCCGGAATGTATTCGTCCTTCTCTTCCTCAGGGTACTGCCCTGCTTCATTTCTTATCTTTGAAACCTCTTCGTCCGTCATCATTACAGTGGTTCTGTTTGATACGGCAGGAGAAGTAATCTGTACAAAATCTTCATCCGGAGCAATCAGGGAATGCTTTAAATCTGCAATTAACGCAGATACTTTTGCATATCTTCTGTCCGGCTTTTTCTGTGTACATTTCAGAATGATCTTTTCCACACTGACCGGTAAATCAGGAACAATCTCCTTTGGACTTGGAATCTCGTCGTTGATATGCTGCAATGCAACACTTACGGTAGAATCCCCTTCAAAAGGAACTTTTCCTGTTATCAGTTCATACAAGGTAATACCGAGGGAATAGATATCACTCTTTTCATCGATATATCCGCCCCTTGCCTGTTCCGGTGAAATGTAATGCACAGATCCCATCGCATTGGAATTGATCGTGTTGGAACTTGCTGCCCGGGCAATACCGAAATCTGTTACCTTCACTTTTCCTTCCCTGGAAATCATGATATTCTGTGGCTTGATATCCCTGTGGATAATATTATTGTTATGCGCAGCTTCGATTCCCTGTGAAACCTGTATGGCAATGCTTACCGCTTCTTTTACCGGAAGAGGTCCTTTCTTTTCTATGTATTTCTTTAAAGTAATGCCATCGATTAATTCCATTACGATATAATGAAGCGTATCGTCTTCTCCGACATCATATACATTCACAATATTTGGATGTACAAGACCTGCGGCAGACTGTGCTTCCACCTTGAATTTGGAAACAAATGTCTTGTCTTCGCTGAATTCCGGTTTCAGTACCTTGATTGCCACATATCTGTTTAGTTTGTGATCCAATGCCTTGTAGACATCGGACATTCCTCCGGAACCGACTTTATCCACTATTTCATATCGGTCTCCAATAAACATACCTTTTCTAATCATTCTTTCAACCTCTCTACTATACTTATTATAATTCTACAACTATTGCAGTAATATTATCCGCTCCGCCATTATGATTTGCAGTATATACAAGTTCGTTTACAATTTCCTCTACCGGTATATTCTTTTTTACGATTCTTTTTAAATCCTCATCTGTAATCATATTGGAAAGTCCGTCGGAACACATCAGGATTTTATCGCCTTCTTTGTATTTTACCTGGAAATAATCGGCAAATGTACCTGTTTCAACACCTACTGCCCGGGTAATTACATTCTTCTTCTCATGTGTTCTGGCACTGTCCTTATCAATTTCGCCCCGGCTGACCATTTCCTCCACATAGGAATGATCCCTGGTAATCTGGTGGATATCATCGTTAATCAGATAAAGCCTTGAATCCCCAATGTTTGCAACATAAAAATCATGCCGGCAGATGGTTGTAATCACAAGTGTTGTTCCCATTCCCTCAAATTCCGGATGATCCTTTGACATATAGAAAATCTCGTTATTGGCGGTTGTCACCGCTTCCTGGATAATGGAAACCGGATCTTTCAGTTCTGTTGATGTAATAGAAGTTATAATTGTTTCCACAGCACTTTTGGAAGCAACTTCACCGGCTTTATGACCACCCATGCCATCTGCAACAATATATACGTTTGGAAGATTCCCAAGTGGTTTCTCACTGATATATAGATAATCCTGATTATTTTTTCTTGTTCTCCCTATATCTGTAATTCCAAAAGCCTTCATGTGTCTCCCTCCTTTGTAACTATGGATTCCGTATAACTTTTTCGCAGCTGGCCGCATGCGCCGTTGATATCGCTGCCCATCTCCCTGCGGATAGTTGCATTGATTCCTTTCCCGGTCAGAAAATCCCGGAAACGTTCTACCGCTTCCCGGTCGGAACGTTTAAATGTTCTTTCTTTGATCGGATTAACAGGAATCAGATTAACATGACAATTCATTCCATTCAATAAAGCCGCAAGTTTTTTTGCTTCCGCTGCAGTATCATTTACCCCGGCAACAAGGCTGTATTCAAAAGAGATACGTCTGCCCGTCCGGTCAAAATAATGTCTGCAGGCTTCCAGAATCTCTGAAATGGTGTATTTATTCGCAATCGGCATTAATGTCCGTCTTGTTTCATCATCGGATGCGTGCAGGGAAATCGCAAGGGTAAGTCCGAGCTTTTCCTCTGCAAGCCGGTAAATCTGCGGAACAAGCCCGCACGTGGATAATGTAATGTTCCGGTTGCTTATATTTGTACCGCGTTCATCGGTAATCAGACCGATAAATTTTAATACATTATCATAATTATCCAGTGGCTCACCGCTTCCCATCAAAACAATATTCGACACTTTCTCGCCAGAACTCTGTTCAATGCGATAAATCTCATCGAGCATTTCAGATGGACTGAGATTGCGTTCGAGTCCGTCGAGCGTCGATGCACAGAAGCGGCAACCCATACGGCAGCCGACCTGGGTGGAAATACATACGGAATTTCCGTGATGGTATTTCATCAATACACTCTCGATGATATTTCCGTCCGCAAGTTCAAAAAGGTATTTCTGCGTATCGTCAATTTGGGAAGTAAGTATCTTTACCGGTTTCAGATTCACAATGCTGCAGGTCTGCTCCAGCTTTTCCCTGAAATCCTTTGACAGATTACTCATCTCATCGAAAGAAGTTACATGTTTCTGATGAAGCCATCCAAAGACCTGACCGGTGCGAAATTTCTGACCGCCCAGCTCGGTAATAAATGTTTCTAATTCTGTATAACTAAGTGACTTTATATCAATTTTTTCTGTCATCATATTCTGCCTTTGCTTATGTAGCTTATACTATATCCTGTTTAGTATAGCATAAAAGTTCTACTTTGTAAAATAAGTTTAAACTGTTTTTTGAAATTTGCTGATAAAGAATCCATCCGTTGGATTTATCCCGGGAAGCAGCTGGAGATATCCGTTTTTTGCAGTATCCGAAGATAATTCTTCTGGAATTAATCCAGAAATATCCAGTGCTTTTAATGGAAAATTATCAGAAAGCCATTTATAATTTTCATAATTTTCTTCCCGGTTTGTGGTACAGGTGCTGAAAACAAATGTTCCGCCGGGACGTACCAGTTTTACGGCATTTTCAAGCAGACAGCGTTGTACTTTGATTAACTCCTTCTGCTTTTCCGGTGTCATGTGATATTTAATATCGCTCTTTTTACCAAGAACTCCGAGGCCGGAACATGGAAGATCGGCAATGACAAGATCAGCAATATTTTCATTTTCCGCATCTCCCTGAAAACCGTCTTTTACAACAGCGCGGATATTCGTAAAACCGCTTCTTGCAATATTTGACTGAATCAGAGATACTTTGTAATCCGATACATCCCTTGCTTCCACCATTCCGGTGCTGCAGAGCAGATCTGCGATATGCAGGGATTTTCCGCCCGGTGCAGCACAGACATCGATACAGTAATCATTTTTCTGTGGTGCGGCTATCTTTGCCACAAGCATGGAACTCGGATCCTGAACCATAAAGAGTCCGTCCTGGAAACTTTTCAAAGCACCGAGATAATCCATTCCGGAGATAAACAATGCTTCTTCCAGATATGGATTATTTTTTACAGTAACACCTTCTTCTTCCAGAAGCTTTTTGCACTCTTCTACGGAAGTTCTGCTGAGATTGCAACGGATGGAAATGGCATTATCGTTGTCTAAGGTACTTTTTATCATACGGGAAGCAGATTCTGCCCCATACTGGTAAATCCACTGCTCCACAATCCATTCCGGCATGGAATAGACAATGGACAGGTGTTTTACCAGATCTTCTGATGCGTCTGGAAAGTCAGGATTATCCTTATTTCGGACGATATTGCGCAATATTCCGTTTACGAAGCCCTTTAACTGGTAAAATCCTCTTTTGGATGCCAGTTTTACGGCTTCATTGCATACGGCGGAATCCGGTATGCTATTCATAAAACGGATCTGGTAGACTGACATCCGCAGAATATTCAGAATAACCGGTTTCATTTTCTTTGTTTTTACTTTTGAGTATTGATTCAGAATATAGTCAATCTGGATCAGATTTTCCAGTGTTCCTTCTGTTACGATGGTAATAAAGGAACGGTCACGTTTTTCCAGGTACTGGTATTTTTCCAGTGCCTGTTTCAGAACCTGGTGGGACAGTGCCTGCCTGCCGGTAATTTCCAGCAGGATATCCAGAATAATTTCTCTTGTGTTTACAATATTAGTCACGATCCC
>OGEU01002553.1_pt1 | contig 12826 bp, 10 predicted proteins | sample 1570651 | NCBI WGS metagenome assembly OGEU01 (sample SAMEA2582129, study PRJEB24529) | metagenome | biome: Human gut stool | place: China | collected 2011 | reverse complement strand
TGTCGGTGCCGCAGGTGACGAAGATCTTCCTCAAGCTGCGGGAGATGGGCGTGGACGTCCCGGCGGACGTCTACACCATCCCCTACGCCGTCAAGATGATCCTGGCGGCAAAAGCCCGGCGGGATGCAGGGGAGACCCTCGTCTTACCCCGGGATGAAGATCAGAAAGGGGGTGCAGCCGGATGCTGAGAGATATTACCATCGGCCAGCACTTCCCCGGCAACAGCCTCGTCCATCGTTTTGACCCCCGGCTCAAGCTGGTGCTGACCATCCTGTATATCGTGCTGCTCTTTGCGGCGTCCAACCCGCTGGGCCTTGCGCTTTCGCTGATTTTCCTCGCCGTGATGTACGCGGTGGCGAAAATCCCCTTCAGGCTCATCCTCAAGAGCCTGAAGCCCATCTTCCCCATCATCGTTTTTACGGCGGTGCTGAACCTCTTCTTTGTCTCGGGCGAGGGCGACCCGGTGTTCAAACTCGGATTTCTGACCGTTTACGCGGAGGGCATCCGGTATGCTGTACTGATGGCGGTGCGCGTCATGGCCCTCATCGCAGGCACGAGCCTTTTGACCTACACCACCAGCCCCATCGTCCTGACGGACGCCATCGAGCAGCTGCTCAAGCCTCTTGGCAGGCTCCACTTCCCGGTGCATGAACTGGCCATGATGATGAGCATCGCGCTGCGGTTCATCCCTACCCTCATCGAGGAGACCGACAAGATCATGAACGCCCAGAAAGCCCGTGGTGCGCAGCTGGACAACGGCAAGATGACCGAGCGCATCAAGGCGCTGGTCCCGGTGCTGGTGCCGCTGTTCATCTCGGCTTTCCGCCGCGCCGACGAGCTGGCCATGGCCATGGAGTGCCGCTGCTATCGCGGCGGCGACGGACGCACCCGCCTCAAGGTGCTGCGGTGCGAAAAGCAGGATTATATCGACCTTGCAGTGTGCATTGCGTGTTTTGCAGTGATCCTCGCTTCGAGATTGGTGTTCCCGAATTTCTAAAAAAGAGCAAAGCCTCTCCCTTTGGGAGAGGTGGCATCGCTTGCGATGACGGAGAGGGCAAGCCAGGAGCGAAAGTGCCGCTATGCAGCGATAGATAGAAGCCTTTGGCAGAGCAATGTTATCGCAGGGATTATGGATCTTTGTCAGCATCTTTGCCCTCTCAGGCGCTTCGCGCCAGCTCTCCCAAAGGGAGAGCCTTTATGAGGAGAGCCAGAATGAATTATCTCTTAAAACTATCCTACGACGGCACGAACTACTGCGGGTTTCAGGTGCAGCCCAACGGGCGGAGCGTAGCTGCTGCGTTTCAGGACGCCCTGGAGGCGGTGCTGGGCTGTCGGCCCGACATCAAGGGCTGCAGCCGCACCGACGCCGGCGTCCACGCGCTGGGCTTCATGCTCAACTTCCACGCCGACACCCGCATCCCGGCGGCAAAGCTGCCGCTGGCTCTGAACCAGCATCTGCCCCCGGACATCCGGGCGCTGGAAGCGCGGGTGGTGCCGGACGATTTTCACGCCCGCTATGCGGCCCACACCAAGACCTATCTCTACCGCATCCACAACAGTCCCATCGACTCGCCCTTTGCCGCGCGGTATTATACCAAAGTGCCGGGGCGGCTGGACGCGGACAGGATGCAGCAGGCGGCGCAGTATTTTGTGGGAAAGCACGATTTCCTCGCCCTCTGCGCCTCGGGCAGCTCGGCTGCGGCTCACGGCGACACCGTGCGCACCATCACGGCCTGTGACGTTCAGCGCCGGGGCGACGACATCGACATCACGGTGACGGCGGACGGCTACCTCTATAACATGGTGCGCATCCTTGCAGGCACCCTCTGTGAGGCCGGCGCAGGGCGTCTTGCGCCTGAGGCCGTGCCGGGCATCCTCGCCAGCCGTGACCGCAAAAACGCCGGGCCGACGCTGGCGGCGAAAGGGCTTTTCCTCAAGAGCGTGGACTACGACACGCCCATAGAATAACGCAAACACGACCGATGCTCCCGGAGGGAAAACGCCCCTTTGGGAGCACTGTCATTGCACGAAGGGACAGGAGAGTATGAGAAAAAGACAGCGCGGCCCCCGGCCTGTGTCGGACGAGCCGCTTTCGGCGGGACGGGTCGAATACCTCGAGCAGGCCCGCGAACGGGTGCGGAACCGGCGCATCCGCCGCACGGCACTCATCGTCGTGGCGCTGACGCTGGTGGTGCTGTTCACCACCGGCATCGTGGGCAGCTCTGTGGCCATGGCCAAGGACTGGGCCGATACCGCCCGCATCCTGCTCTTCCCCGGCACGGGCTGGCCCCAGCAGACCGGCGTTATGGAGGTGAAACAGCTTGCCTCCATGAACAGCAGCTTTGTGGAGCTGGGCGAGGAAGGGTGCGTGGTCTGGTCCCGCACCGGCACCCGCCTCAACTCCATCCAGAGCGGCTACGCCCGCCCGGCGCTGGCTGTGGGCAAGAACCGCTTTGTGCTCTACAACCGCTCGGGCAATGAGCTGCGGGTGGAGAGCCGGACCCAGAACCTCTACACCAAGACGATGGAGAACAGCATCACCCTCTGTGCCATGGCCGACAACGGCACGCTGGCCGTCGTCACAGAGGACCCCGGCAGCGCGGCCCGGCTTCGGGTCTACTCGTCCTCAATGGAGCAGCTGCTGAGCTGGAGCCTCACCATCGCCGACGGCACTCCGCTGCGGCTGGCCTTTTCGCCGGATGGGCGGCGGCTGGCAGTGGCGGCGGTGACGGTGAACGGCGGCCAGATGGTCACGAATTTCTATGTCGTCACCCTGGCGCAGGGCGACCCCATGCTGGTGGGCAGCGGAAGCGGCACGGCTCAGTGGCTGAGCTGGACCGGTTCCCAGAGCATCCTGGCCGTCTGCGACAGCCGCGCTGTCCTCTACAACGCATCGGGCGGAGAGCGGGCAGCCTATGACTTTACCGGGCAGACCCTCCGCGACATCTCGGTGGACGCTTCGGGCAATACTGCCCTTCTGCTGGCCTCCGGCCAGCTCTGTCAGGCCGTGATGCTGGGCCGTGACCTCGGCGTCGAGAACACCACGCAGGTGCAGGCGTCTAACCGCATCGTCCGCTCCGGTGCGCAGTTCTATCTGCTCACCGATACAGGGGTGGAGTGCCTTTCCGCCGACGGCACCTCCCAGTGGACCCAGAGCCTTTCGGCCCGCCCGCAGGGTCTGCTGGCCGACCGCAGGCAGCTGCTGGTCTTCTGCGGCAATACGGTGCAGGGATTGACCCCGCCTGCGGCGGAAAACAACGCTCAAAGCAATACATAATAAGGAAAACAAGATATGTTCAAGAATCCGTCATTTCTTTTTGATATAGTATGTACCGTGGTCTGGCTGCTTCTGGCTGTGCGCTATGCCCGCAAGGGCTTTCTCGCAGCCAGTGTCCAGCTGGGCGGGAATGTCTTCAGCCTCGTGGGCGCCCGGGTCTTTTCGGGCTGGGCAGCTGCCGAGGTGTTCCAGCGCTTTCTGGCCGGGAGCTTCCGTACCCAGATCGCCGAGAGCATCTCGGCCGGAGGGGTCGTGGACCTGACCGGCATCGCGGACAAGTACGCGGGCTTTCTGCCCGAGAGTTTCCGCGCCTCCATTGTGGAGACCTGCGAGCGCTCCATCTCGGCTGTGCTCAGCGACAACGCCGTGGTGCTGGCGGACGCCATCGTCCAGAAGGTGCTGGCTCCGCTGCTCACGCCGGTCATTTCGGTCGTGCTCTTTTTCGTGGCCTTTGCCCTGCTGCGGATGCTGGTGAGTATGCTGGTCACCGTGCTGGGCCTCGTCAACCGGCTGCCGGTCATCGGCACCGTCAACCGCTGGCTGGGCTGGGTCACCGGCTGTGTCGCCAGCACCATGGACATCTATCTGGTGCTCTGTGTGGTGTGGGCCGTCATCGTCATCACCGGCGGCAATCTGACCGTCCTGAACGATACGGTCATGAGCGGCAGCCTTTACTATAAAGCATTCAATCTGTTCAACCCCTTCCTGTAAAGGGGAGCTTTAGGAGGAACCTATATGGTCTGCAATCGCTGTCAGAAACGTCCGGCCATCATCTTCGTCCAGCGGATGGAGAACGGCCAGATGAAAAATGAGGGCTTTTGCCTGCACTGTGCGCGTGAGCTGCACATCAAGCCGGTGGAAGACCTGATGAAGCAGTTCGGTATGTCCGACGAGGACATGGATAACATGGAAAACCGGATGGAGAGCATGATGGATGAGATGGGAGACGCAAACCCCCTCTCCCTCATGATGAATATGGGCCAGCCCATGGACGGCGAGGAGAACGAAGGGGACGACGACCTTGTCCCCGGCTCCAGCGCCACCTTCCCGCTGGGCGTCAAGGCGGAGGGCGATGCCGGAAACAGCAAAAAGGCCCAGAAGAACGGCAAGAAGCCGCCCCGCCGCAAATTCCTCGACACCTACTGCGAGAACCTGACCCGCAAAGCCCGGGAGGGAAAGCTCGACGACATCGTGGGCCGCGACCGCGAGATCTACCGCACCATCCAGATCTTGAGCCGCCGCCAGAAGAACAACCCCTGCCTCATCGGTGAGGCGGGCGTCGGCAAGACGGCCATCGCCGAGGGCATCGCGGAGCGCATCGCCAAGGGCAATGTCCCTGTGGGCCTGAAGGATAAGGAGATCTTCCTGCTGGATCTGACCAGCCTCGTGGCCGGCACCCAGTTCCGCGGCCAGTTCGAGCAGCGGGTCAAGGGCCTGCTGAGCGAGGTCAAGGCCGCCGGCAATATCATCCTGTTCATTGACGAGATCCACACCATCACCTCCGCCGGTGAGAGCGAGGGTGCCATGAACGCGGGCAATATCCTCAAGCCCGCCCTCTCCCGCGGTGAGATACAGGTCATCGGCGCCACCACCTTCAACGAGTACCGCAAGTATATCGAGAAGGACCAGGCCCTTGAGCGCCGCTTCCAGCCCGTCCGCGTGGAAGAGCCCAGCGTGGCCGACACGCTGGCCGTCATGAACGGCATCAAGAAGTATTACGAGGAGCACCACCATGTGCAGGTGGATGCCGATGTGCTGAGCGCCATCGTCACCCTCAGTGAGCGGTATATCACGGACCGCTACCTGCCCGATAAGGCCATCGACCTGCTGGACGAAGCCTGCGCCTGCTGCAATCTCGCCCACCCGGTCATCTCGGAGTATCTCGAGATGCAGAAGGAGCTGGACGGCCTCAGGCAGGAAGAGGCGGACATGGAGTCCTCCGACGTCAATGAGGCCATCGACTACGAGCAGGTGGCCCAGCGGAAGACCCGCATCGCCAAGCTCGAGGCAGAGCTGCCCGCAAAGCAGGCTGCTGCCAGCGAGATCAAAGTGACCATGGACGATGTGGCAAAGGTCATTGAGCTGTGGACGGGCATCCCGGCGGTGAAGATCCAGGAGACGGAGTTCGTCAAGCTGGCCGGGCTGGAAGCGGAGCTGAAAAAGAAAATCATCGGTCAGGACGAGGCCGTCCATCTGGTGGCACAGGCCGTCAAGCGGAGCCGCGCCGACCTGTCGGGCCGCCGCCGTCCCGCAAGCTTCATCTTCGTCGGCCCCACCGGTGTCGGCAAGACGGAGCTGGTCAAGCAGCTGGCAAACCAGCTCTTCGACGGCCCCGACCCGCTCATCCGTCTCGACATGAGCGAGTATATGGAGAAATATGCGGTGTCCCGCATGATCGGTTCGCCTCCGGGCTATGTGGGCTACGAAGAGGCCGGCCAGCTCACCGAAAAGGTGCGCCGCCGCCCCTACAGCGTGGTGCTGTTCGATGAGATCGAAAAGGCCCACCCCGACGTTATGAACATCCTGCTCCAGATCCTTGACGAGGGCAAGATCAACGATGCACAGGGCCGGACGGTGGACTTCTCCAATACGGTCATCTGCATGACCTCCAACGCCGGCAGCAGCGACAAGACGACCTCCGGCCTCGGCTTCAACAAGAGCGAGGAACAGCTGAGTGAGGAAAAGACCCGCAAGGCTCTGAGCCAGTTCCTGCGGCCTGAGTTCCTTGGCCGTGTGGATGAGGTCATCGCCTTCAAGCCGCTGAGCCAGCAGACGCTGGAAGGCATCGCGGCTCTCATGCTGGATGAGTACAAGCCCAGCATGGAGGCCAAGGGCATCGCTTACAGCTACACTCCGGCGGCTCTCTCTGTCCTCGTGGCCAAGAGTCAGGGCGGCAAATTCGGCGCCCGCGACCTGCGCCGCGTCATCCGCAAGGCTGTGGAGGACCCCGCCGCCGAGCGCATCATCGACGGCACCCTGAAAGCGGGCGGCAGCCTGACGGTGGATGCTGAGAATGGTGAAGTTATCTTGAAGTGAATGCAAACAGAAACGGCACTCCGAAGCAGTTCGGAGTGCCGTTTGTCATAGGCAGACTTAGTCGAGAGAGACCGGGAACTCGGGCTTATTGGCCATACGGGCATTGGTGCGGCCCTCGGGGATGATCTCGCCGGCGGCGGTCAGCGCCAGCTTGGTGAGGGTGGGGCCTACCAGCTCATACACTAGCACCGAGAAGAGCACGACGTTGCGCACCATGTGGCCGTCGGAAAGCTCAGCGGCCTCGGCTGCCATGCCCAGCGCCACGCCAGCCTGCGGCAGCAGGGTGATGCCGAGGTACTTCTGGATGTTGTGGCTGCAGTGGGTGGCCCGGCCGCTGACGAAGGCGCCGGAAATTTTGCCCAGAGAGCGGAAGGCGATGTACACCACGCCGATGAGGAGCACCAGCGGGTCGGAGAGGATGTTCAGATCCAGCTCTGCACCGCTGAGCACGAAGAAGAGGATGTTTACCGGCGACACCCAGCGGTCGAGGCGGTCCATCAGCTCATCGGAAGTGGGGCAGATGTTGCAGAACACCGTACCGGTCATCATGCAGACCAGCAGCAGCGAGAAGCCGCAGTGCATCGGCCCGATGTCGAAGGTGACCATGGACAGGCCCACCGTCAGCAGCACGAAGGCCACGGAAAGGCTCATGCGCTTGGAGCGGGAGTGAAAATAAATTTCCAGCTGGTTGAGCGCGAAGCCCGCCGCAGCGCCCAGACCCAGCGAAAAGACGATCTCCACCACCGGCTCCACCAGAATACTGATGGCGTCGATGCGGCCCTGCTCGAGGGCGTTGGCAATGCCGAAGGAGGCGGAGAAGAGCACGAGGCCCACGGCGTCGTCGATGGCGACCACCATCAGCAGCAGGCGGGTGAGGGGGCCGTCGGCCTTGTACTGCTTGACGACCATCAGGGTGGCGGCAGGGGCCGTGGCTGCTGCGATAGCACCCAGCGTGATGGCCGAGGCCATGGAGATGATGTCGGGCCGGATGAAGTGCAGGATGACCAGCGCCGCATCCACGAGGGCGGTGGTCATGACGGCCTGTAAAATGCCGACCGTGATGGCCTGTTTGCCCATGCTCTCAAGAGCCGAGAGACGGAACTCGTTGCCGATGACGAAGGCGATGAAGCCCAGCGCCACCTGGGTGATGATGGACAGGCTGTCCACCTGCTCGAGGGTGCCGAAGCCGATGCCAAAATTACTCAGGCCCAGACGCCCCAGAAAGAAAGGCCCCAGCAGCAGGCCCGCCAGCAGATACGATGTGACCGCCGGCAAATGGATCGCCTTTGCGAGGCGCGACATCAACAGACCTGCGATGAGCGCCGCGGAAAGGCAGATGAGAAGCTGTTCCATGCGATATTGCGGGCAGCAGCACGATACCGACGCGCAGCCGCCCTTTCCTCCTTTTTCTCAGTCGGGCGCGTTTTCTTGCTGCTTGCCAAAAGCCCAAAAAACACAGCACAGTAATAAATTATACTATTCCACTTTCTAAAAAGCAACATCTTTTCAGGCGGCAAAATTGAAGATTCCTTAACAAATGGCCGAAAAAGGCAAAAAAACAGGGCCGCTGCGCAGGCAGCAGCCCTGTTGTATGCAACAATCGTGAATTTAGTTGAACTTGAAGATCTTCCGTGCGATGCGGTAGCCGCCCACCACGATGGCGTCGCCCTTGGGGAAGGGCAGGTTGGTCACGCCGCCAAAGCCGAAGCGGATGGAGCGGTAGACTGCGGCGCTGGTGTGCTCGCGCAGATACTGCCACAGGCCCTTCTGCTTTTCTTTCGCCTCGGCGCTGCCGTCCAGCAGCAGGAAGATGTCGCTGACGGCCATCATCATGGAGAGGTAGTGGAGCATATAGGCCCGCAGTTTCTTCTCGCCCTTGAGGGCGTCGAGGTCCTGACAGTCGATCATGTGCCGGGTGACCCGGAGCTGCTGGTCCACACGCTTGACCATGACGCTCTCGTTGACGCTCTGGTCGGCGCGGCCGATGAAGTAGCGGTAGAGGTCGAGGTCCATATAGTACATGGTCTTGACGAAAGGCAGAGGCTGGTAGACGAAGATGTTGTCCACGTAGAAGGTATGCTTGGGCAGCACCATGCCGCACTTGCGCAGCACCTCAGTGCGGTACATGACCGAGTGCATCAGCAGGTTCTGGTCGGGGCGGAAGTGGCCGACGTGCATCCAGGTGAACAGACGCTCCTGCGGGAAGATGTTGGTGTACCGCACAGTGTGGCGGGTGCCGTCCTCGGTGTGCTCGTAGACATAGTTGCAGATCATGAGATCGGGGGCGGTGCCGCGGGTCACGAGGGTGTGCAGGCGGGCCAGCACCTTCTGGAGGGCGTCGGTGTCCAGCCAGTCGTCGCTGTCCACGACCTTGTAGTAGAGGCCGGTGGCGTTGCGGATGCCCTGGTTGACGCCCTCGCCGTGGCCGCCGTTCTCCTGATGGATGGCCTTGACGATGGTGGGATATTTGGCGGCGTACTCGTCGCAGATGGCGGGGGTATCGTCCTTCACGGAACCGTCGTCCACCAGAATGATCTCGGCCTGCTCTCCGGCAGAAAGCAGGGTCTCGACACAATGACGCATATATGCCGCCGAGTTGTAGCACGGAACGGCAAAGGTGATGAGTTTCTGCTGCATAAGATGATTGCTCCTTTTTCTATCAACAGTCGGCGCACAAAAAACCGCCGGACATGGAGTTATGTGCTCCTATTATATCATTTTCGCACCTGAAAAGCTATCGTTTGTAAAAAAATCCTTTTGACATTTCGTGCTTTTTGCCGAAAAAACGGCTCTGCACCTGCGCAAAAGCCCGGCTTTTGTGGTATACTGATAGGGTTTTGAAGACATTGCGCAGAAAAAACCTATTCTATGATACGGAGGGACCCATGGAAAACCCGCACTCGATCTTAAAAAAGGTATTCGGCTACGACAGTTTCCGCCCGGGGCAGGAGGACATCGTCCGGCGGCTGCTGGACGGGCAGGATGTGCTGGCGGTGATGCCCACCGGTGCGGGCAAATCCATCTGCTATCAGGTGCCGGCGCTGCTTTTGCCGGGCATTACCATCGTGGTGTCGCCGCTGGTCAGCCTGATGAAGGATCAGGTGGGGGCACTGGTGCAGGCCGGTGTGGCGGCGGCGTTTCTGAACAACAGCCTGAACGATAACCAGAAGGCCCTGATGCTGCGCCGCGCCCGGGAAGGCTGGTACAAGATCATCTATGTGGCACCGGAACGGCTGGAGATGCCGGGCTTCCAGCGGTTTGCACAGGAGCGGGAAATCAGCATGGTGACGGTGGACGAGGCCCACTGCATCAGCCAGTGGGGACAGGACTTCCGGCCCAGCTACCTGCGCATCAAAGCCTTTGTGGACAGCCTGCCCAGCCGTCCGGTGGTGGGCGCGTTCACGGCCACGGCCACCGCCCATGTGCGGGACGATATCCGGGAACAGCTGGCCTTGCAGAAGCCCTATGAGGTGACCACCAGCTTTGACCGTCCCAACCTCTATTTTGAGACCCGGCGCGCTCTGCCCAGCCAGAAGCCGAAGGAGCTGCTGGACCTTGTGCTGAAAGAGGGCGACAACGCGGGCATCGTCTACTGCAGCACCACAAAGCAGGTGGATGAGACTGCCCGTCTGCTGCAGAGCCGCGGCATCCGCGCCGCTGCCTACCACGCTAAGCTGGATGCGGACACCCGGCGGAAGAATCAGGACGATTTCCTCTATGACCGGGTGCAGATCATGGTAGCCACCAATGCCTTCGGCATGGGCATCGACAAGCCCAACGTACGGTTCGTGATCCACTACAATATGCCCAAGGATGTGGAAAGTTATTATCAGGAAGCAGGCCGTGCAGGCCGCGATGGACAGCCTGCGCGGTGCACGCTGCTCTATTCCGGCACCGATGTGCGCACCATCCGCTTCTTTATTGAAAAGGAGATGGAGGCAGACAATGGCCTGCCCGCCGATGTGAAAGCCGAAGCTGCCCGCAAGGCCGAGGAACGGCTCAAGTACATGACATTCTATTCCACCACGCAGGACTGTCTGCGGGGATTTCTGCTGCATTACTTCGGCGAAGCTGCACCAAAGAAATGTGGCAACTGCTCCTGCTGTCTGGCCGCAGAGCAGGAAGCGCAGCTGCAGGTGGAGTATTCCCGGCGGCGCGCGGCGGATAATGCCCGCCGCCTGACCGAGAAGCCGCGCCGCACAAAGGCGGTGGCAGGCGAGCTGAGCGAGTTTGACGAAAAGCTGCTGAATGCCCTCTATGCGCAGCGCAAGCGGCTGGCCGGAAAGCAGAATATCCCGGCCTTTATGGTGTTCAGCGATGCCACCCTGCGGGAAATGGTGGAGAAGAAGCCGCTGAGCACCGATGAACTGCTGAATATCAGCGGTGTGGGCGAGAAGAAAGCCGCCCGTTACGGCAATGCCTTCCTGCGCATCATTGAGGATGCGGTGGGCAGCCGGGAGTGAGAAAAAACGCCCCATTTTCCACATCAGAGCAAAACTCTGTGGAAAATGGGGCGTTGATGTTTTATGGGATAAAATAAAAAGAGAGTTGAATCACTCCAACTCTCTCAAGCATACATCCGTAAGAACGTATACCCCAATTAGTAAATATACTATACCACAGGCGTTGCAAAAATGCAACGGTCAAATAAAATTTTTTAGAATGTTCATTCGGGAAGCAAGGTCTGGATGAATAACGATCGAAGATACAGCTGGATCAACAGAAGAACGATAGACCTCAGTGATGCGCTCAAATTCACGAATAAATGCCTTGATCTCAGTCTTTGGCATATGCAGAATTTTTAGGTAATAGCACATAAGGATCACATAATCCCCAATGGTTTTAAAATTTACATATGGAAGATGGACTTCAGAGACAAGGCAAGCTTTCATCGCTCGTGTAGGGTCGATGTTGCGGAATCTTGTATCGAAGACAACGGCATTGTGCGCAATGGCGTTGCGGAGATCTTTTAACGCATAGATATATTTATAAAGGAGCTGCCGGGAGGTGTCATTTGAAAGGTCAAGGCCGATGCGCTTTGAGATGTCCTCGCGCACATCAAAAGTAAGACAGGACAGCAGATAACCGAGATCGCCCATTGTCATGATCTCAAAAAGAGCCCAAATGGGGACACCGGAATAATTTGGGTTATTATAGAAGTGCGTGATTTTGGGATTGCCTTTTGAGTAGGCAGAAGCAAGGCTAGCTTGAATAGAACGCTGGAGGTTCAGCTTGCATTGCTGGGCGTATTTCTTTTGGTCGGCAGAAAACGACGAAGGCGTGTTGTTGTAGTTGCTGACAACATGATCTAACATGCCTTGAATGCTTTCTGAGTTTGCATTTTCGAGGATGCCTTGCAGCGCAATGTTTTTGACGGCTGTCTCAATAAACATCATCTTTCCGTAAAAAAGAGATTTTAATGCGGAGTCGTATTCAATGGTAGCATAAAGCTCCTGATAAGATGTAAAGGGAAGACGATTTCCGGCGGATTTAAAGAAGCGGTAACCTTTATAGCCATGATAGTAACCGGTGTTGATCAATTGCCGCTTTTGCGCACTACCAGATATAGCAATGCCGTTATCACGGAGGTGTCGCATCAGACCATCTGTTGTCTTATAGCTCATGCAGGCCTCCTGTTTCCATAGTATGGGTGGCGAACACCTTTTCGTCCTCCCACCACACGGGCTCCCCGGCGGCAAGGGTCTTTTTCACATCCAGCAGACGCTGGTTGCTGCTGCCGCGGAACCGCAGGGAGATATCGTGTTTTGCCTGCACGAACTCGCCGTCCACCAGCACATCCAGCAGGCTCAGCAGCTCGTCGGTGACTTCACACCGGGCAAGGCTTGGCTCTTTGCCGGTCAGCTGTTCCCAGGTGTAGCCGGAATAGCACCATACCGTTTTATTCGGGTACAGGGCCTTGAAGTTGCGCACGAAGGGCAGCAGCTCCCGCTGATTTTCCGGCTCCATGGGTTCGCCGCCCAGCAGCGATAGGCCCGCGATATAGTCCGGCTGGCAGGAAGCAAACACTTCGTTGCGGGTGGCTTTATCGAAGGGCTGGCCGTAATGAAAATCCCACGCCACGGCGTTGAAGCACCCCGGGCAGTGGTGGCGGCAGCCGGACACGAACACGCTGGTGCGCACCCCCGGGCCGTTGGCAATGTCATAGTATTTGATGGTTGCATAGTTCATAGCTTCATTTCAAGCTGGCTCGCCCTCTCCGTCACCTGCGGTGCCACCTCTCCCAAAGGGAGAGGCCTTGGCAAATCGGCAAAGTTTGCCGTACTGCCAAAGGCTCCCACTTTGGGGGAGCTGGCAAAACCGCAAGGTTTTGACTGAGAGGGCGAGGGCGCTTTCCTTTATGCAAAAATTACAGATGCAGCACGCGGTCCTTGATCTCCTGCGTGCGGCCCTGATTCCAGAATTGGGTGCCGATATAGCCACAGGTGCGGCGGGCAACGTTCAGCTTGTTCTGGTCGCGGTTGCCGCACTTGGGGCACTCCCACACCAGCTTGC
>OGEU01002551.1_pt1 | contig 12831 bp, 6 predicted proteins | sample 1570651 | NCBI WGS metagenome assembly OGEU01 (sample SAMEA2582129, study PRJEB24529) | metagenome | biome: Human gut stool | place: China | collected 2011 | reverse complement strand
TTTCATATCCTTCAAATAATGCCATTTTCGTTCGTCTCCTTTCCTACTCTTCTCTCGGGTCGATGATTTTAACAGCATCTGCTACACGGCCGTACTGTCCCTTTGCTTTCTCCCAAGCAGTGTTCGGATCATCGCCTTTTTTGATGAAGTCAGTCATTTTTCCAAGAGAAACGAACTGGTATCCGATAACCTCGTTGTTCTCGTCAAGAGCGATACCTGTTACATAGCCCTCAGCCATCTCCAGATAACGAACGCCCTTCTCCTTGGTTGCGTACATGGTACCAACCTGGGAACGAAGTCCTTTTCCTAAATCCTCAAGACCGGCACCGATTGCAAGTCCGTCATCAGAGAAAGCACTCTGTGTACGACCGTAAACGATCTGTAAGAATAACTCTCTCATTGCTGTATTGATGGCATCACAGACAAGGTCTGTATTGAGTGCCTCAAGGATGGTCTTACCCTGTAATACCTCTGCTGCCATAGCTGCAGAATGTGTCATACCGGAGCATCCGATGGTCTCAACTAATGCCTCTTCGATCACACCATTCTTCACATTCAGGGAAAGCTTGCAGGCACCCTGCTGAGGTGCACACCAGCCTACACCGTGTGTAAAGCCTGAAATATCTTCAATTTTTTTGGAATGAACCCACTTGCCTTCTTCCGGAATCGGAGCTGGTTCATGTTTTGCGCCCTTTGCGACTGGGCACATGTTTTCAACTTCCTTAGTGTAAATCATTTTAAGACTCCTTTCGCATAAATAGAACTGAGTTGTTAAACATTGTTACACATTTAACATACTGCATTCATTCTCTCACATTTTCTTGATTTTCACAAGTGGGTACTGCAAATTTTATGCACTTTTGTCAAAACAGCTGCTCTTAGCTGTTGTCTCCCACATGTAGAAATCCTTCTGTTCCGTCCTTTGCACGCACATACATCCAACCGTCTCCGTCCGACCGGATACAGTAGATGTCCTCCCCTGCCGCAATCGTTTTTTCTGCTGATGTCTCATCCATCGAAAAATACACGGTCAGTGCTCCCTTATGCTCCAGCTTACACGGCTCGTAATAGGAATAAAGCCCGCCGTCCGCATGCTCGATCTTCTTCTCCGAACTGTTGTACCAGGCATACCCCTGCAGGATGCAGTCTGCCGGCTTGTCGTAACGGATCAGATCCATCACACCGCCCTGGCCGTTAAAACCGCTAAATCCGGCATTCCGGTCCCGGAACGGGAATCCTCCGACCTCGCCCAGATAGTAAAGATCTCCATCATATTTGAAAAAATGAGTCGTTCCGATGCCATCTGTTCCTTCATCAAGTACGGCAATCTCCAGACCATCATCCTCTTCCGGTGTTCCGATGTTCTCCACAAGGTCTGTCACATAAAACGCATCCGCAACCGGCGCGTGCATCTGAATGTACTCGGCAAGGTCATACGCCGTTCCGTCGATCGTGAGTGTGCAGACCGTCTGCTCTCCCTTACCGGTTACCGTGTAGCTGACTTCGTTAAGAACTCCATTGTCCAAAAGAGCGATCTCTGCGGTCTCGCCTGCCGAATAGGATTTCGGATATATATGTTCCGCTTCATATGCCGTCTGCATTGCCTTGATCAGTTTCAGATTCGCCTGCTCAATCTCACTTAATCCCGCATCGCCTGCAGTCGCTCCCCCGGCGGGCGTATACCAGCTGCACGCATCAAAATGCGCCTGCAGATAGGTGTCATCAAAGGTTTTTCCATGTCTGGCATAAATCTCGTTTGCCGCCAGATAGAGCTCCTGCTCTGACAGATCCGACAGATTCTCCTCCGTCACCGGCAGTATTGCGCCAACCGGAACGACATACTGATCGGCATCGTAATGAACGTCATCCGCATCGATCTTCACACTTGATGCGATGGCCGTGACCTCCTCCATCATGGATCCGTACTCTTCCACGATTGTCTGATCCTCCGTATCGCACGCAACATCCGTCGGCTGCATCAGGTAATACAGCGTTCCGTCCTCCGTGTAGGCGATCAGGTTCTCTCCCGCACCGTAATTCATCCATGCGTCGCTTTTTTCAAAGGAACACAGGTAGCCAAGTCCTTCCATCTTCTCATAGGAAGCCGTCTGATAGATGGTAAATCCATTCTCATCCTCTTTGATCGTACAGCGGTCCGCCCAGTCTTCCGGAAGCATCACTGTAATGTCGTTCCATGTATAATCTTTACCGTTCTCCACAGGTGAACTGTTCTTTGCGCCGCATCCTGTCAAAATCAGCATTCCTGCAAGAAGCATTCCCTGCACCCATCTTCTCTTCATTGTCTCTGTCCCTCTTCTGTTGTCCTACCGCTTTTCCACTACCTCGCTGCGGTTCTTGTAAATCGAATTTGCCGGAACCACGCCACGCACGCTCGAAAGCGGATAAACATTGGTGTGGCTTCCGATGACGGTTCCCGGATTCAGCACGGAATTGCAGCCGACTTCCACATAGTCGCCGAGCATTGCTCCGAATTTCTTTAACCCTGTTTCAATTTTCTCATCATGATCCTTTACCACCACCAGCGTCTTATCCGACTTGACATTGGAAGTGATCGAGCCGGCACCCATATGGGATTTGTAACCGAGAATCGAATCTCCCACGTAATTGTAATGCGGAACCTGCACGGAATTAAAAATCACAACGTTTTTCAATTCTGTTGAATTGCCCACCACGGAGCCTTTTCCTACGATGGCATTCCCCCTGATGAAAGCGCAGTGTCTGATTTCCGCATCCTCATCAATAATTAAAGGTCCATTTAAGAAAGCAGTCGGTGCAACCGTCGCACTCTTCGCCACCCAGATATTCTCGCCGCGCTGCTCATAGACCTCCGGGTCAAGCGTCGGTCCCAGCTTCTTTATAAAGTCGCTGATTTTCGGCAGAGCCTCCCACGGATAGGTCAGTCCCGCAAACAGTTCCGCCGCAATCGTCTCCCCTAAGTCATATAACTGGCTGATTTTTGCTGTTTCCATCACACAAATTCCTCTCTATTCCCTGTAATTTTTATTGACATAAGCCTGGATCTCTTCGCTGTCCTCCGGCATACGGCATCCGACAATGAACTCACCGTCATTATCCGTACTGCGGATGATATGTCCGTCCAGCGTCCGTGCCTCCTCCAGCGGGAAGTCCAGGATTTCCAACAAAATATCCTGCCCGATCGCATTTGCGAAATCCTCCTGATGTGCGCTGAATGCGAAACCGCCTGCGCTGATATTGATCATCCTGCCGTTGTAAGCTTTGCCGGATTTTTTCAGCGTCACGGTACATGCATTGGCAACCGGCATACGTGGATACTTTCTGCGGTTGATGACCTTCGGGTTTGTCGCCACAGCAATCCGGTAGCTGTTGGCACCCGCATTGGAAGCGGCGGATACGCTGACATCCTCCCATGTATACAGTGCATTGTTGACACAGATCTGCAGTTCATATGTAATGTCTTTTTTCTTTATCTCAATCGTTTTTCCGGCTTCCGGCTTGATTTTTACCAGAACTCCGTCGCTCTGGCTCTCAAACACTTTCCCGTGGAACTCCGTCCCGGCTGCCTGTGCTCCGTTCTTAGCGACTAACACCACGCGCATTCCCGGCTGTGCATCGCCGATTCCCATGAATCCGCCGCTACCGAGTTCTTCCATGAGCTTTCCTACCACACTCTCAATCTTATCCACATTGACGGAAGACTCCTCGTATTTGCTGAGCATCGTGCGGGACGCTTCGTCGGACTGGTTGATGCACTCCGTCATGACCTCCATGGTATCGCAGATCTGCTTCATGTTCTCCACCATGTCGCTGTTGGAAGCTTCCACTTCCTTCATGGCGCCGTCAATTACCCCGATATTCTGTCCCAGCTTTTTGGAATCATCGGTAATGCTTGTGACACTCTCCTGCACCTGCGTGAGCTTCTCTCTTGTCATGCGGATCATCTCAAGCGTCTTGGTGATGGATTCCGTCATCTTCTCCGAAGTCTCCTCCAGATGATCCAGTGCGTCCCTGATACGTCCGGAAGAAGTCTTGGTTCCCATGCTCAGATCCTGTATCTGACCTGCCACCACGGCAAAGCCCTTTCCGGCTTCCCCGGCTCTCGCCGCCTCAATCGAAGCGTTCAGTGCCAGAAGGTTCGTCTGGAACGTGATCCCCTCTATGGTGCCCGTCTCTTCCTTTACCATATCAAATTCCTGCTTAAAGTTCTCGAGCACCTGCTCGACCTCGCCGGAGAGCGCCGCCATGGTATTCGTCGTATTCATGACATCCGCAAGTTCTTCCGCACTCACATCCGCATGCTCGACCGACTCCTGGATCAGCGTCACCATCTCATCGATCAGTCCCGCCACATTCTGCACCTGCGTGCTGATGTCGGTACTCCGGTCCATGGAGGACATCGTCTTATTGTGGAGAACATCGTTGTTCCGGGTGAGTTCCTCCATACTGCTTACGACGGAATCCGCTCCCTGCCGGTTCTCATCCGCCAGCTCACGCACAACCGTAACGCCGTCCACAATCGAGTTACTCGCTCCCTTTACCTGTCCCACCGTCGTCACGACCCGGCTCAGATTATCCCGGATCGATGCCACCAGCGCTCCGTCGGATTCATTTAAGTGGTCGACAGAAAGAACGTAACAGATATAGCACAGAAGCAGCGTTGAAAACTGCAGGTAATAGTCTGTCATTTTCACGTTCGGATTCAGGCCGAGGAAGACATGGAGCAGTGCACTGAGCACAATGACGATCTCGTTTGTGACCGCGCACCGTATCATATAGCTACGATCCTTGAACAGAATCAGCATACTCGTCAACGGCAGAATATATGCATAGGCGGTCGCCGAGTCCGTGATACACACCACGTAGGCATAGAAAAAGCCATATCCGAGAGCCAGGACATCCTTATAATACGGCGTCGCTCTCCCCTTTAACTTCAACGTCAGCAGTCCGATTGCAAACGGCACCCACGCCATAACCAGAAAAACAACATACTGCGTCGCCGTATAGATTCCCTTGGAAAGGTCGCTTCCGTATGACAGTGTCATAATCGCAATCAAAGCCAGCCATACTTTCATTGCCTTTAAATTGGCTTTCTCTTTAAAGGCCTGCTCATTGTACTCCATGCCCTGTTTCCTCCTGTGTCTTCTGCCGGATTCTATCAATAACTACTCAAATTTTAATGACATTTTATCTGGCTGTCAATAGCAAGCATGCACCGCACGCCATCCGATTTTTGCTTCCTTTCCCCATTCGTTTCTCATTCAGGAAATTCATCCAGAAAATTGGATGCAGCCGCCTGCTGTTTTGCCTCTTCCTCCTCGTAAGCCGCATACTCCTCCGCCATCGCATCATAAAACGGAGGCACGTCCTCCTCAATGTACTGTGCGCCGTCCTCAGCCGCCAGCGGCTGCGGCTGTGCATTTTCTTCTAATTCCTCGTAGAACATGCGCTCCCCGCCCTTGCCGTCGGAAGCACCCTCACGCTTTGTGCCGGGATTGTCAAAATCAAACACAATGCGGTCATCCTCCAGCTTTAGGCAGGTATCAAACGTGTTGCCGGCTTTTGACACAAACCCGGTCACTTTATCTTTGGTTTTCCCTGTCTCTAACAGTTCGCGCATGACCTCCTCGGTCAGCGTCACCTTCGCCACCGTGCGGGAGACCTTAAAACCGCACTCGCACTCGTAATACCACTGGCTCTTCTTTAACATTTTCCCGCATTTCGGGCAGGCAAGTGTTGTCTCAACAGGCTTTGGCTTCTCCGGAAAATCAAATGCGATCTGTCCTTCCGGCGTCAGTTTCAGCGGCGCATCGAACTTCATGCCGGTCTTCGCAACAAATCCCTTGATCACGTCCGTCTTCCCGCGGAGCAAAAGTTCCTTCACCTGTGCTTCCTTTAAAGAGACACCCGCGATCTTGCCGATTGCGAACCGGCAGCTGTCCGGATTCTCCTTTGAATAGTTGGCACAGCCGTATCCAAACATCGTCTTTACGATATCCCCGCCACAGACCGGACATTTTACATCCTTTACCTTCGGCGCTTCCAGATCCGTAAAATCAAACTTCAGCCCCGTGACCTTTCCCTTCTCATTCTTTGCCAGTGCGACGCGCGCATCAAATTTCTTCCCGCTCTTCGACTTAAAGCCGCGGATCGTTCCGGTTCTTCCGTTGGTCAGAAGCTCCTTTACATTCGCTTCCGTCAATGCCTTCTCCGCCATCTTCCCGACAGAGAACCGGCAGCTGTTCGGATCGTCCTTCACATAATTGGCACAGCCAAAGCCGAACGGCGTCGCCACGATATCACCGCCGCAGATCGGGCACACCACATCCTTGATCTTTTTGGCTTCGACATGTTCAAAATCAAATCTCAATTCAATTTTTCCGTCTTCCGTGTGTTCCAGAGCGACACAGGCGTCAAACTTTTTCCCGCTCTTCGACTTGAATCCGCGGATCGTTCCGGTTCTCCCCTGATTTAAAAGCTCCTTCACCTGCGCTGCGTTTAAGTCCTTTCCCGCCATCGTACCGATTGCAAACCGGCAGCTGTCCGGGTCATCCTGCCTGTAATTCGCGCAGCCGAACCCGAACGACGTCTCCACAATCGCCCCGCCGCAGATCGGACACACGACATCGGGAACAACGGCGGCATCGTTCTGTGAAAAATCAAATGCAATATTCTTTCTTCCGTCCTCCGTCTGCTCCAGCTTTAAGCAGGCGTTGAACTTCTTTTTATTCCTGGCAGTAAAGCCGCGGATCAGACCGGTCTTTCCGGTCGTAAGAAGCTCCGTCAGATCATCGACGCCCAGCGCCTTTCCCGCGATCTTTCCCACGGAAAAATAACATTCATCGGGATGCTCGTGGTGCTTGACGCAGCTATAGCCAAACGGCGTGATCTCCACGGCAGAACCGCACACCGGACATACGACACCCTCCAGGATTTCCGGCTGGTTCTTTGAAAAATCAAATCCAACCGAAACTTTTCCCTCATCATCCTTTTCCAGGATGAGGCTCGCCGAGAACTTTTTCTTCGACTTCGAGACAAACCCGGACAGCACGCCGGTATGTCCTTCGGTCAAAAGCTCCTTTACTTCCTCATCGTTTAAGTCTCTTCCGGCGATTGTACCGATGGAGAAGCGGCATCCGCCACCATCTTTCTGATAATTGCTGCACCCGTAACCGAACGGCGTCGTCTCGATCGTTCCTCCGCACACCGGACAGGGAATGCCGAGGCTGCGCTTCGCCGCAAGCCCCTTTCCGCCCTTTCCGACGAGCGGGTGGATTCGCGTGGCAATCTGGCCGGTCAGATCCTGCTCGATCATGGCGACCGTCTCCCTGCGGATAAAATCCTCCAGTTTTGAGCGGTAATCCTCCATCACGACCGTTCCCCGCGTGATTCCGTCCAGTCCCTTTTCCCAGGAAGCTGTCATCTTGGGATTGAGCAGTGCCGGAACCGTCATCGAAACCACCTCAAAGATCATTTCCCCCAGCCGCTCCGGCGTGAGAACCTGCGTCTTTTTGTTCAGATTCAGATAGCCGACCCGAACCAGCTTTTTGATGATCTCTGCCCGCGTGGCAGATGTACCGATTCCGGAACCCTTGATCTGCTCTCTTAATTCTTCCTCCTCGATGAGCTGTCCGGCATTCTCCATGGCGAGCACCATCGATCCAGACGTGTAGCGCTTCGGCGGGGAGGTCTTTCCCTCGCGGATGGCATAGCCATCCGCAAAAAGTACCTCTCCCTTTTGAAGCCTGCCGGCATACGCTAAAAGCCCGGCGTTCTCCTCTTCCTCCCGCGCAGCCTCAGCATCACTGCCTTGTGTCTGTTCCTCTCCGTCCGTCTTCGCCGCATTCCGCTCCTTCGCCGTCTTCGGAACGCCTGCAATCTCCAGATAGCCCGGAACCTTTAACTGCTTCGCGGAAGTATAAAGCTTCTCACCGCCTGCCGCCACGACGAGTTTTACCGTCTGATACTCCGCCGGCGGATAGAAAATGCTTAAGCAACGGCGCACAATCATCTCATAGACGCTTCTCTGGAGACTGTTTAAAGATTCCAGCTCTGTGAGCTGTCCGGTCGGAATGATCGCGTAGTGGTCGGTAATCTTGGAATCATCCGTATACTGCGTGTTCCCAATGTTCCGGTAGCGCCCTTCCTTCATGATGCGCTCCACATAAGGAGCCACCGGCGCAAAATTTTTCAGTCTGCTGATATTTTTTGTAATCTCTTTTGCCACCGCCGAGGAGAGCACGCGCGCATCCGTTCTCGGATAGGTGGTAAGCTTCTTCTCATACAGATCCTGCGCCACCTGCAGCGTCTCATCCGGACTGATCTTAAAACGTTTGGAACACTCCGCCTGCAGCTCCGCAAGATTGAAAAGCAGCGGCGCACGCTTTTTCTGCGTCCCTGTCTCCACGGAATCAATGAGCGCTTCCTGTCCCTTTAACTCCGCAATCAGCGTCTGCGCGCTCTCTTCCTTTTTAAAACCGTTTTCCTTATATAAAAGCGGCGACTCAAAATATTTAGAGCCTTCTATTGCCTTCCACTCCGCCGTGATCCGGCATTCTTCCTCTCCTGCAGGATGAAAGGTTCCCACGACACGGTAAAACGGCGTCTCTGTAAAATTGCGGATCTCGCGCTCCCGGATCACAACCATGCCAAGAACGCAGGTCATGACGCGCCCGACCGCAATCGCCGTATAGCTCGATGTTCCTGCCGCATCATTCAGAAGCTTTCCGTACTTTACCGACATGGCTCTGGAAAAATTGATTCCCATCGCATAATCCTCGATCGTCCGCATCACGCCCGACTTTGCAAGGTTATCATACTCCGACATGTCTTTTGCCTCGCGGATACCGCGCAGAATCTCCTCCTCGGTCTGCGAATCGATCCAGACACGGAGCTCCTTCATGCCCTCACGCACGCCGCCGAACTTCCGGATATTCTCCTCGATCGTCTGTCCTTCTTTTCCAGCATCTCCTGCCCAGTAGACCGTGTCAATATCCTCGCGGTGCAGCATTTTATGTACCACATCATACTGCCTGCTCACAGACGGGATCACATTATATTTGTAATCCCGCGGCAGAAACGGCAGGTCTTCCAGCCGCCATTTTTTATACCGCTCATCATACTCCTCCGGGTACACCATCTCCACCAGATGCCCCACGCACCAGGTGATGACATACCCGTCGTTCTCTATATAACCGTCATTTCTTCCGGATACGCCGAGAATCCGCGCGAACTCCTGCGCAACACTCGGTTTCTCTGTGATGATCAAAGATTTTGCCACAATCTGTTCCTCCAATTACTTTCGCATGAAGCAAATTATAGCATTTTTCTCGACATCGGGCAACTTACAGTTCATTCATATCCACGAGCACGAACCGCTTATCCCGCTCCGCCATGGCGGTAACCTCCGGTGCAAATCCCTGTGCGGAAAAGAGGAAATAATATTCTGCGCCGATTTTTGCCCGCTTCATGTTAAGGAACAGCGCCTCGCACATTTCCATCGTAAGCTCGGGTTCCTGCCAGTTGCACAGTCCGACCATATTCTGTCGAATCTCATTCTGTGCAATGATGTCGATATTCCCCTCTTTGCCGACCCAGGTTCCCATGCGTGCAATCTTAAGCGGAAGCTTTCCTACCACGCCGAGAAGTCCCAGATATTCCATGCATACCTCCACAAAATACCGGGAGAGGTACGCATCCAGTCTGGGCGCGATATATCTGTCGTAGAATTCTTCCGGGCGGATCATATACAGATCCGACAGATGCGGATAGATAAAGTGAAACCAGAAATTCACATAATTGTCGCGGATCCGGTACACACCTTTCTTCGTGTTCTCCCAGCCGCCCGTCTCAAACGATACCACCTTCTGGATGATATCAAATGCCGCCAGATTCTTCATATAGACGCTGATCTTGGCGCGCGAGAATCCGGTCGTCCGGTACAGATCATTCAGCTTGTCCTGCCCGGCCGCAATCTGCGCCAGGATGGTCTCATAGACAGACAATTCCCGCAGGCTCTCCCCGATCAGATCTTCCGCCGCATGATACAGATAGCCGCCCGGCGAAAGAATCAGTCTACAGATATTGGTCTTTACATCCGCTTTTGCGTTCCAGCGGTTGATGTATCCCGGCACACCGCCGATGATGCCGTAAGTCTTGATACATTCCGCCACCGGATACTCGGGCAGCGCCCGCACCACTTCCAGAAAATTCAGATTCGTAAATTTGATTTTCCGGTCTATTTTGCGGCATGCCGCCTCACCGATACACTCCGCCAGTTCCCGCTCTGCCCATGACACCGCCGAGCTGCAGAGCAGAATCATCACAGGTCCCGGATAAAGCCTGTGCACTTTCAGTTTCAGCACCGCCTCCATAAAAGTAGGATCCTTTTTGGCAATATACTGAAATTCATCGATCACGACTACCAGCTTCGTGGGATCACCGCTCTTTACCCGGTTAAAATATTCCTCATAGGTATACTTCTGCAGCATCACCTCAAACCGCGCCGTCAGTTCACGCCCCATCTGCGCGCGCTGCTCTCGCTCCGCCACCTGTCTTGCACGGTAATAAAAATGCTTCTTGTTCTGCACAAATGCGCCGAGCAGCCGCTCTTTCTCCGAGTCCGTCCGCCCGTACAGCACAACCAGCTGATTGCCAGATTCCCGGTAGCACTCTTCCAGTTCCTTTAACACCGACGATTTTACGACCATCTCTTCTCCTCTGCACTTTCCTGCCGGGCACGAAAAGCCACACCGCATCCCATATCCGGCACATTCTATCTGTCCATATATTCTGCGGAAATTATATCATTTTTTAATTTTCCGGGCAATAAAAAAGAATCTCGCTTGCGAAATTCTCCGCGCGCAAGCGGTTCGCAAAGCGATATTTTCCTTACCGCGAGCTGCGCATCCTCGCGGAGCGTTTTTTATTTTCATAGGGAAGTTCTACTTTCACACATTAACGTATCACGCTATTTCCTATGAAATAAAAAAGAATCCTGCAAGCAGGATTCTTTTTTATTCTTTATTTCGCTGTAATGTATCCCTGTGCTTTCAAAAGCTCTGCGCAGAGCACTGCACCGCCCGCGGCGCCGCGCACGGTATTGTGGGACAGTCCCACGAACTTCCAGTCATAGACCGTGTCCTCTCTCAGACGTCCTACCGAGATACCCATACCGTTCTCATAGTTGACATCCAGAGCGATCTGCGGGCGGTTATCCTCCTCGAGATACTGGATAAAATGCTCCGGTGCGCTCGGAAGCTTTAACTCCTGCGGAACACCGCTGAAATTGCGAAGTGCCTCGATCAGCTGCTCTTTTGTCGGGTTCTTCTTAAACTTTACGAACACCGCCGCAGTGTGACCGTTTAACACCGGCACACGGATGCACTGGCAGGTGATGACCGGGGATTTGGCCGGAACGATCGCCTTCTTCTCCGGATCCACATGTCCCCAGATACGAAGCGGCTCCTTCTCGGATTTCTCCTCCTCACCGCCGATATACGGAATGATATTGCCAACCATCTCCGGCCAGTCCTTAAAGGTCTTGCCGGCTCCGGAAATGGCCTGATAGGTTGTTGCCACCACCTCATACGGCTCAAATTCCTTCCACGCAGTAAGTACCGGCGCGTAAGACTGAATGGAGCAGTTCGGCTTTACAGCCACGAAACCGCGCTTTGTGCCAAGACGCTCCTTCTGGTATTTGATGACCTCCATATGCTCCGGGTTGACCTCCGGAACCACCATCGGCACATCCGGTGTCCAGCGGTGTGCGCTGTTGTTGGAAACAACCGGTGTTTCTGTCTTTGCATATTCTTCTTCTATCTTCTTGATCTCTTCTTTTGACATATCTACAGCAGAGAATACGAAATCAACTGTTGCAGCAACCTTCTCTACTTCGTTTACGTTCATAACAACAAGATTCTTGACACCCTCCGGCATTGGAGTATCCATTTTCCATCTTCCGCCAACTGCCTCTTCGTATGTCTTTCCTGCACTTCTCGGACTTGCAGCTACAGTTACAACTTCAAACCATGGGTGATTCTCAAGCAGAGAGATAAATCTCTGACCTACCATACCTGTAGCACCTAAAATACCGACTCTAAGCTTTTCACTCATAATATCTTTCTCCTCTTTATCTTCTGCCCGCGTCTCTACCCTTTCGCGGACATTTTTATCCAGGTGTCCTTATATTGCGTACATCTGTCTTTCTTGTACATACTATAACAAACCAAAATAAATTGCAAGCATTTTTTTAATTTTCTTCCAGATATTTTTTGTTCTCAGCGATCACTTTCTCCATCACGTCAGGTCCCGGTGCACCGATGGTCATACGTTTTTCCACACAGGTTTTCATACTGATTGCTTCGTAAATATCGTTCTCGAATACCGGGCTGATGGCTTTATATTCTTCAAGAGGAAGTTCATCCAGAGAAATCCCTTTATCAATACAGGTAAGCACCAGACGGCCTACAATGCCGTGTGCATCGCGGAAAGGTACTCCATGATTTACCAGATAATCGGCTGCATCTGTAGCATTTGTAAAACCATTCTTTGCACTTGCTTCCATATTCTGTTTGTTGAACTGCATAGTGGAGATCATACCCGTGAAAAGGGCAAGACATCCTTTTACAGTGTCAATGGCATCAAATGTAAGTTCTTTGTCTTCCTGCATATCTTTGTTGTATGCCAGCGGGAGGCCTTTTAACGTCATCATCATGCCGGTCAGCGCACCCTGCACGCGACCGCATTTGCCACGGATCAGCTCCAGCGCATCCGGGTTTTTCTTCTGCGGCATCAGAGATGAACCCGAAGTCACACGATCAGACAGCTCGACAA
>OGEU01002550.1_pt1 | contig 12833 bp, 9 predicted proteins | sample 1570651 | NCBI WGS metagenome assembly OGEU01 (sample SAMEA2582129, study PRJEB24529) | metagenome | biome: Human gut stool | place: China | collected 2011 | reverse complement strand
GTTGGCACCCAAAATGCCCGCCACAATGCAGGCAGAGCTGGAACCCAGGCCGCGCGCCATGGGAATATCATTGCGCTGGGTAATGCGCAGGCCGCGCAGCGGAATGCCCAGCTGGTCATACACAGCGCGGGCGCTGCGGTAGACCAGGTTATTTGCCCCGGTCGGCACATGGGTGCCATCCACCGAAGAAATGCGGATGCGGTCACATTCCTCAAAGGTAAACACGTTGTGCATGGAAAGCGCAAGGCCAAGACTGTCAAACCCGGCGCCGACATTGGCGCTGGTTGCCGGTACAGTTACGGTAATCATGTTATGTGCTCCCTTCCCTGCCGGGGCTTATTCCGGCAGCTTTTTCAGCACAAGCGCCAGGCGGCCGCCCAGAACTTCCAGCTTGGCTGCCACAGCCTCCAAGTCCGCAGTCGTGGCAGCTTCGATCAGGTACGCGGCAGAATCGCCATAGTCAAACACCAGCTTGCCGGGACCGGCCACATTGGGCAGCGCGGCGGCGGGCACGCCCGCGGTGCGGATGTAATAAGAATACTTGGCGGTATCCATCAGCTGGTGATCCAGCTTTTCGGCGGGCTTCCAGAACAGACTGTCATGGATCTTGCTGCCGTCCTTCAGGGCATCGATTACATCGGCCACAACGGCGCTGGCGGTGGGCAGCTTGCCGGCGCCCTTGCCATAGAACACAACATCGCCCAGCATATCCCCCTGCATCAGCACAGCATTAAACACATCGTTCACGCCCGCCAGCTGGTTGGACTCCGGCACCAGCATCGGCTCCACACCGGCGCTGAACGCATCGGCTGCGCCTTCAGGGTTTTCATGGTACCAGGCGATCAGCTTGATGGCGCAGTCCAGCTGCTCGGCAGCTTTTACATCCTCAACGGCCACATCGCGGATGCCGCGGGCGGGAATGTTATCCGGGTAAACATGATGCCCGCAGGCCAGGCTGCTCAGGATGGCGATCTTGCGGCAGGCATCACGGCCATCCACATCGTCGCCGGGATCCCTGGTTTCGGCATAGCCCAGCTGCTGGGCAATTTTCAGCGCGGCATCAAAGCCCATGTTTTCGCGCTTCATCTTGGTCAGCATAAAGTTGGTAGTTCCGTTCACAATGCCCTGGATCTGGCTGATCTGGTTTGCGGCAAGGCACTGGTGCATGGGAGTAATGATGGGGGTACCGCCACCCACGCTGGCTTCAAACAGGAACGCTGCTTTATGCTCCCGTGCAAGAGCCAGCAGCTCTGCGCCGTAGGTGGCCACCATCTCCTTGTTGGAGGTGCAGACGCTCCGGCCGCTCTCGAGGCAGGCCTTGACGTAAGGGTAAGCGAAGCGGGTGCCGCCGATGGTCTCGACGACGACCTTCACTTCGGGATCTTCCAGAATAGCGTCAAAATTCTTTATAAACAGCTTTGCGGCCGGATGATCCGAGAAGTCCTTGGGGTCAAGGATGTACTTGACCTCCACCGGTTCACCTGCACGGCGGGAGACGCCTGCGGCGTTGCGGCAGAGCACCTCGTACACGCCGCTGCCCACCGTACCAAAGCCCAGAATCGCGATTTTTGCCATGATACTGCCCTCGTTCCTTTTTCTATGAATGTACTGTCACAGATTGTATCCGCAGTGTACGCCCACGACCATCCGCTGGCGCGAAAGCTTTTCTGTCAGCTCCTCGGGGGTCATCTGCATGGTGTCGGTGCGGATGGTGACAGCCACCAGCGCGGCTCCATTCTCCGGAGTAGACTGATTGATGGTCACGATGCTGGCACCGGCGGCACTGATGCCGGCCAGAAGGCTCTGCAATGCACCCGTCTCGTCCCGCAGGGTCGCCATGACAGTAATGACCTCGCGGCCATTCTCCGAGTCGAAAATGCAGTCCTTATATTTATAAAATGCACTGCGCGACAGGTCTACGCTGCGGGTCGCAGCCGAAATGCTGCGTGCCTCTCCGCTGGCCAGAAGCTCCTTGGCCCGGACGACCTTGAGGAAAACTTCCGGCAGGACCTGTGCATCCACCAGATAAAAACGGCGTTCCAACTTGTTCACCTCTCAAACACAAGTGTTCTTGCAGAAAATATAATAGCATCCGACTCCCTGCATTGCAAGAGGTCGGATGCTATTTTGTCAGATTATCCAGTTTTGAGCCGTGAAGTACCCCTTCAGCGCACCGAATCTGCAACCCGATGTGCCGAAAAGTACGATTTTTGCCTCAGTCGGTGTCGAGGCCAGTGGTGTCCGGCTCAGGCGCGAGGGGTTCGCTGGCGACAGCTGCCTGACCGTGGGAATAATTGCAGACGTCGGGCAGGTCGTCGGCACGGTAGTAGCCCACTGCCGTGCTCGGGCAGGAGCCGCTGGCCAGCAGGCCGCTCTGGGTGCAGTAGCTGCGCTCCACGACGCCGTCAGCCGCCGGGAATGCCTTATAGGGCAGGTCTGCCTGGATCTGCTCCATCAGGGCCTTCCATGCCATGACACAGGTGCGGGTCTTGGCCTGCTGCTTGCCGAGGGTCTTGGTCATATCGAAGGGCGCGTCATAGCCCCACCACACAGCGGTGACGTAATAGGGCGTGCCGCCCACGAACCACAGGTCCTTCTCATCGCTGGCCGTACCGGTCTTACCGAAGGCCTCCATGCCGTTGGAGTTGGGGTAGCGGCCGCTGGCCGTACCGACGCTGGAGAACAGGACGTTCTTCAGCAGGCGGTTCATGACATAGGCCGTCTGGGGCGTCAGAGCCTGATAGCTGGTGTCGTTGCTCTCCATATAGATGTTGCCGTCCCGGTCGAGCACACGGGTGTAGAGGTGAGGCGTGGTGTACTCGCCGTCGTAGAAGATCTGGAACGCCGCCGCCAGCGCCATCGGGGTGACGCCGTGGGTCTGGCTGCCCATGACCATCTGTGCAAGGCCCACATCGTTGACGGGGTCCAGCGTGCTGAGCTGCAGGGTATTGTAGACGAAGTTGAAGATGTTGTTCGCGCCCACGAGGTCGCCAACGCGGATGGCGATGGTGTTCAGAGAGCGGGCGAGGCCGTTCCAGAGCGGCAGGTCGGAGCCGTCGCCGTAGTTGCCGCCGTAGTTGCGAGGCCAGCTGCGCCATGCGTTGGGGTAGGCTTTCAGCTGCTTGTCCGTCAGGCCCATGAGGCCGTTCCGGCGGCAGTAGTCCTCGTCACGGATGACCATGTCCTGCTTGAGGTAGAGGGGCGAGTTGTTGAGCATGGTAGACCAGTTGACCAGACCATACTCGATGCCCAGCGCATAGGCGCCGATGGGCTTGATGGTAGAACCGGTCTGACGGGTGACGCCGTAGGCGCGGTTCAGGGAAAGGCTCTTGGTCTTTTCGCCCAGACCGCCCACCATGGCGATGACATTGCCGTCATAGTCCAGCGTGACCATCGCCGCCTGGGTGCGGACGTTGCGGTAATAGTAGACCGTACCGTCCTCGCCGGTGCGGGTCTTGGGGGTGCCGTCCTCGTTGTAGACCTGCACATCGTCGTCGGAGATGCTGGTCACCTCTTCCTCATGCCAGCCGGCCGGGAAGTAGGCGTCGTCGGTGTTGAGCATCAGGTTCTCCATCGCGGTCTGGATCTTGGGGTTGACCGTTGCCTCGATGGTGTAGCCGCCGGTGTAGAGCATACTCTGGGCGGTGGACTCGTCCACGCCCTCCTTGGCCATGATGTCCTTCACCACCTCGTTGAAGAGGGCATCGGTGAAGTAAGAGGTGGTGGAGCTGCTCTTCTTCGTGTTGTCCGTCTCTGCCAGCACCAGCGGCTGGGCAGCGGCGTTGCGGTAATCCTCCTCCGAGATGACACCCTGCTGCCACATATTGTAGAGCAGGAAGTTCCGGCGGTTGATGAGGTTCTCGGGGTTGGTGTAGGGGTTATAGTTGGTGGGATTCTTGGTGATGGACGCGATGGACGCGCACTCCCAGAGGGTCAGCTCGCTGACATCCTTGTCGAAGTACTCGTTTGCCGCCGTCTGGACGCCCTGGATGGTACCTGTAAAGCTGATGGTGTTCAGGTAGGCTTCCAGAATGGTCTCCTTGGAGTAGCTGCGGCTCAGGATGAGGGCGCGGTAGATCTCGCGCAGCTTGCGCAGTGCGCCCTCGATGCCGCTGGCGCTCTTGTCGCTGGTCAGGTTCTTGATGAGCTGCTGTTCCAGCGTAGAGGCGCCCTGCTTGGAGCTGTAGATGGGCAGCAGGTATTCATTGATCATCGCGCCGATGGTGCGCTTGAAGTTGACGCCCGGCTCGTTGTAAAAGTCTTTGTCCTCGGTGCAGATGAATGCATACTGTAGGTTGGTGGGGATCTGCTCGAGGTCCGCCCAGACGCGGTGGCTGTTGGAAGAGCGCAGGGTGGCGTACTCCACCTGTGCGCCGGTGTCGGGGTCGGTGGCCACCACAAGGCTCGACTGGCTCAGTTCGATGTTGTCGAGGTCCAGCAGGTCGCCGTCACTGGCCGTAGCCTGCACCACATAGTATACAGCGCCCACTGCCACCAGACTGCCCGCCATAATGCCCAGACAGAGGAGGGTGACGATGGTCCGGCCCAGGAATCCGAGAACGGGATGGCCGTGCTTTTCTCCCTGCTCCTGCGGTTCGCGGGGCTCACGGACCCGCCGGTTCTGCTCCCGGAGCGCACCATCACTGTGGAGTCTCCGTCTTTCATTGTTTGAGATAAGGATCGCCTCCTATCGCAATTTTCACTGTTCTGCATCTCAAAGCATCCTCTGACGATGCCGTTCGCTGTTCCTGCTGCGGCCAGACTGCCCGCAGCCATAATAATACATTATAGTCCGCACCGCCCGCTTCCGCAAGGGGGAATCGACCGGATACGATGCTAGTATAGCACATCTGCCCCGCCAAAGTACAGCATCCGGGTGTGAAAATTCTGCATTCCTGTCTGAGGCAGTTTTCTTTTGCACATACTACCGTCTGAAACACCATTTCAGCCGAAAGGAGTCCACTGCCATGCGCAAGGTCTGGCTCTGCATTTTTTATGCGCTGTGCATTTTTACCATCGTGTTCAGCCTGTTCTGGATGGCCCTGCCCAGTCTCCCCTTCCCTGCCGACTCCGGCGAAGAGACGCCGGCCTCCGAGCCGGGTCTGGCCGCGCAGGGCTCCGCCGGGCAGAGCGGCACCGACTTCTACCTCTGCGACGAGGGCGGGCGGGTGGTCGTCTACACCTGCTCCGACAACGGACTGCCCGACAAGCGGCTCCTGCGCACCGGCATCTATGTCAATCTCCTGCCCGAGGCCGATGCCCTCCGGCTCAAGCAGGGCCTCTACGTCACCGGCGAAACGGCCCTCCGGGCGCTGCTGGAAGACCTGGGTGAATAAACAAAAACAGTGCAGACCACCCCGGGGAGGTCTGCACTGTTTTTATCCTTTATCAGAATCAGGCTTCGAGCTGTTCCAGCGGGACGAGGTAGTCCTTGCGGCACTGCTCGTAGTTGAGCATATATTCCTTGGTGGGGTTGTGGTGCATCATGTTCTTGAGGGTATGGGAGTCGTAGTCCTCGCCTGCCTCCATGCCCACCAGACGGGCGGCGATGTTGGAGCAGTGGTCCGAGATACGCTCTACATTGTTCAGCACATCGAGATAGACGACACCGGTATCAATGGAGCAGGCACCCTCCTTCAGACGCTTGATGTGCTGCGCACGAAGCCGCTCCACGAGGATGTCGATGACCTGTTCCAGCGGCTCCACCTGGCTGGCGGTCCGGGCGTCGTCGAACTCGAAGGCGTCCGTGGTGAGGGTCAGTATCTTTTCCAGCGCATTGTCGAGAAGCTTCAGCTCCTGCTGTGCCTTCTCGCTGAAGGTGACTTCCTTGTCGGTCAGCTCCTGCGCTTTTTCTTTGATGTTGACTGCATAGTCGCCGATGCGCTCGCACTCGGTGACAAAGTTGAGCAGCTCAGTCACCTCATGGCTCTCCGCGTCGCCCAGCTCCTGGTCTGCCAGCTTGATGAGGTAGTTGGAGATGTCCACTTCCATCCGGTCGATGAGGTTCTCGCGGACATCGATGGCACTCACGACGTCCTCGTCCATCTTGAGCAGCAGCGGGGTGGCGAGGCCGACGTTGCGGGCTGCGCGGCGGGACATTTTGACCACCGCGTTCTTCGCCTGCTGCAGAGCCACAGCCGGGCTCTTGAACAGACGCTCATCCAGCACAGGCATGCTCAGCTCCTGCGCCTCCTCCGCGCTGTTCGGCACGGTCATCATGGCCAGCCTGGACAGCACGCCGCTGCAGGGCAGGAAGAACAGCATCGCAATGACGCTGGTCATGGTGTGGATGTTTGCAATGCTGCTCTTGTTCATCACATCGCCCCACATGGGGATGCCGATGGTGAACTGGACTGCATAGACCAGCGCCAGCAGGATGACGCTGCCGATGATGTTGAAGTACAGGTGGATGAGGGCGGCGCGCTTGCCGTCCTTGGAGGAGCCGCCGATGGTCAGCAGCGGGGTGAAGGCCGTGCCGATGTGGGCGCCCAGCACGATGGGGATGGCCGAGCTGAAGGTGACGAGGCCGGTGCTGGACAGCGCCTGCAGGATGCCCACAGAGGCCGAAGAGGACTGGATGATGACCGTGACCACCACGCCCACGAGAACGCCGAGGATGGGGTTGGTCATGGTGACGAACAGCTCCTGGAACGCTGCGCTCTCACGCAGGGGAGACACACCGGTGTCCATCAGGCTCATGCCCGTGAACAGGATGCCGAAGCCCAGCATGATCTGGCCGATGTTCTTTTTCTTCGCGTTGCGGATGAACACATAAAAAATGCAGCCGATAAACGCCACCACCGGCGCAAACGTCTTGGGCTGGATGAGGGTCAGGATGAGGCTGTCGCCCGAAATATCCGCCATGCGGATGAGCTGACCGGTGACCGTAGTACCAATGTTTGCACCCATGATAACGCCTACCGACTGCGTAAGGGTCATGATGCCGGAGTTGACGAGGCCGACGCAAATGACGACCGTACCGGCCGACGACTGGATGACGCCGGTGATGAGGGTGCCGAAAATGACGCCCTTGATGGTGGACGAAGTCAGTTTCTGCAATACGCCCTGCATCTTGCCGCCGGCCAGCTTTTCGAGGCCGGCACCCATGATCGACATACCATACAGGAACAGCGCAATACCGCCCAGCAGAGAGGTGATGTGTGTAATGTCCATAAAACAATGCTCCTAAAATCTTCCTATTGCTCCATTGCACAAGACGGCCGTGCTTCGCTCTCCATACGCAAAATGCCGTCCTTTTTATTATAACATCGAACCCCCCGGCTCAACAAGCATTATTTTACAGGAAAATCACTTTTTTGACCGGAATTTTAAGATTTCCGGGCCTTCCTAGACGGTTCTTTTCTTGAATTTTACATTCATTTTACATTAGTATTTTCTAACTCCCGCCCGGTGCTTTCCGGTATTCCCGGGAATGCATCAGGCAGCATCCAGCTCTTCCATCGCCTCCCGCAGGGTGTCTGCCGAGAACAGGAACGCGCCCGCCCCCGTATACACCTCCACATGACCGCCCACATACCGCAGTTCAACGTCTTTCATTCCTCTTCCCTCCTGTGTTTTTTTGTTCTGACAGGAGTATAGCAGAATAAAAGTCCAATAAAATGTACTTTCAGGCAGTTTTTTGAGCAAAAAGGCGCAGAGAAGCTCTCTGTCGGCGTCCTAGCCCTCTCAGTCACCTTCGGTGACACTGCCCGGGTTGCGGCTCCCAGCGTCTGCTTCGCTGCCGCTCGCATCCTGCTGGCCGCTGCCTCAACAGCTCCTCCCTGTTTCCGCCACTGGCGGCGGTCGTCGCCGTTGCCCCAAAGGGGGAGCCATTGGCAGGCCGGGCCACTTCCTACTGGACGCCCGAGGCCCGATATGACGCAAAAGGGCGGGCCTTGCTACAGAGGGCAGCAGCTTCGGGACAATATCCCTTGTCAAGCTGTCGTGAATCTAGACAGCGGAGCACTACCGTTTTCGGATAGAGTAAGCTTTGCTCGTTCCGCGTGGGCCTCACCGGCACGCCAGAGGCTCCCCTACTAGGGGAGCTGGCGAACGAAGTGAGACTGAGAGGTTGTACTAAGACAGAGCCTGACCGTGAGCCGCTGCTGGACTCAACCTCTCCGTCACGGCTGACGCCGTGCCACCTCCCCTACCGAGGGGAGGCTTTGGCAGTCCCCGCAAAGTGAACGGTTTCGCCAGAGGCTCCCTCTTTGGGGGCAACGGCGACGACCGCCGCCAGCGGCGGAAACAGGGAGGAGCTGTTGGGGCCGCGGCCTGCAAGATGCGAGTGCCGCCCAAGGCACGAAGCAGATGCAGGGAGCCGCAACCCGTACAGGATGCCAGAAGGGCCGCAGTGCCAGTATAACACAAGCTTTGACCCAATACAACAAAAAGCCCCCGGTACTGCGAATACCGGGGGCTTCGTGTTTAGTGCTTGGGGAATGCCTTATTCCAAGTCTCGATCACGTTGAACTTCGGTGTCCAGCCTTCGGGCTTGAAGGTGTCTGCGCTCTTGGCTTCCATGATGCCCTGCTCCACGCACCACTGTGCAGCCTTTGCCATGTCAGCGTCGGCCACATCCGCAAACGCGGGCTGTGCGGCGGGTTCGGGCCTGCCTGCATTGTTCCACACCAGCAATGCCAGCTGGCCGCGGTTTGCGGGGATGGCTGCACCCTCGGGCAGCAGTTCATTCAGGATCACCCGCGTCACCACCTCGTAGCCGCCCCACACGGCTGCGCTGCCAAGGACTACGGCGGCAATGGCACCGCCTGCGTCGCCTTCAGGTGCCGCGCCGATCTCGACAATGTCGCTGGGCAGCAGGGGCTTGTTGTCGTCTGTGGCAAGGTTCGGGTCAGGGTCCCTCTGGGTGCCCTGATACACCACGTAGCTGCCGTCCCAGCCGACATCATCCGGGATGGCGTAGTAGTCAGTGGGCTTGTAGCGCAGGTAGGCGGTGGTGTACAGAACGCCCTGCGCGTTCTCGAAAGCCTCGACCAGTGCGCTGACATCGCTTTCAGAGACGGGCTCCGTAATGGTCAGCCGCGCCCGTTTGGAGAAGTGGACAATGAAGCTGCTGTTGGGCACTTCTTTCAGCTTTACGTTGCCGCCGCTGAGCTTGATCGTGCCATCATTCTCCCTCGGCTCCAGCGTGTCGGCTTCCACCCAGCCGCCGCTGACGTTGAGCTGGCTACAGTTGAGCGTGTCTGCTTCCATAACGCCGCCGGAGACCGTTATGTTGTTCGCGGACACGGTCTGGCCCTTTGCCGTCAGCCAACCATTCGTTACGTTAAGATCTTTGGAAATGATTCCATCGGGTGCCGTATTGTCTTCCAGATTCAGCACACCGCCGTTTACCGTAATGCTTGAACCTGTAATGGCGGCGGTTCCATTGGCACTGGCATTCAGGGTACCGCCGCTCATTTCCAGCTGGCCCGCAACGATGCCATAGCTGCCGCCGCTGGCCGTCAGCTTGCCGCTGCTCACCGTTACTTGGCCATTATGGCTGGCTTCGATGCCGGCACTGTGTTCGCCGGTGGCAGTTGCGCACAGGGTGCCGCCGCTTACCTGTACGGTGTTGCCTAGGGCATAGATGCCGTTATCCGCAGCGGTCGCGTTCACGGTGCCGTCTGTCACATCCAGCGTGCCGTTCTGAATCCGGATGCCGCTGGACGGTGCCTCGGCCGTCAGGCTGCCGCTGCCCTTGATGGTGAGCCGCCCCGGGGTGTAGTCTGGCCAACCGTCGTCGCCAATGTCGATGGCCAGCTTGTCGGTATTGTTGTGCGTGACCGTATTGCTGCCGCTCAGGGTGAGCTCGACATTGCCAGACGTAGTAAGGGTGGGACTTGAATCGGCGTTGTATTCTATATGGGCATCCTGCAGCGTGGCATAGACCGTGGTGCCGTCATAACCGTTCAAATCAAGCGTTTCGAAGCTGCCCGAAAGAACAGGGGCTTCGTCTTTTTCCTTGATTGGGTCTGGCTTGTCGCTGCTATTCCAGATCTCCAAAAACTGGCCGTTGAGCTCGGGGTGGTCGTCGATGTCCGCATAGCGGTACACGGAGATCCACGAGCCTTTGCCGTTGGGGTATTTCTCCGTGTTGGACATATCCCACGTTTCGGCCAGCGCGGGCATGCACAGGCTCAGGGTCATGGCCCCTGCCACCGCCGCTGCGGCCAGCTGTCTTGCAAGTTTGCGCAGTTTCATATAGAATTCCTCCTTTTCCCCTCGTATTTTTACGGGGGGGTATGTATTACTGTACCTTGATTATCTCACACTTTACCGGATTTTGGAAGCAACCCTGCGTGAATCACCCTAAAAAGCGCGTGAATCGTCAAAAGTATCACTTCTCGGGCGGGTCAGCCTTTGCCGCGCCAGCGGCACATCATTGCGCAGGCACATCATCTGCGCGCCGACGGCGCGCATTCCGGCAGGATTTCCTCCCCAGCACCGCCTTTTTTGTTGACAAAGCAGCCGCCTGCTATTATAATAATGTAGTCAAAATGGCATTATTGTGCGGCTTTGCGGCTGTGCAAAACAAATAGACAAGGAGAGATTCTCAAATGGCACAAGAGATCAAGATGTCCGCTGCCGGTCTGAAGGCAATGCAGGAGGAACTGGAATACCTCAAAACCGTCCGCCGCAAGGAGCTGGCTGAAGAGATCAAGGAAGCCCGCAGCCACGGCGACCTGTCTGAGAACAGCGAGTACGACGAGGCCAAGAATACGCAGGGTCTGGTGGAGAACCGCATCACCGAACTGGAGCAGATGATCAAGAACGCCGTCATCATTGATGAGAGCGAGCTGAGCGTGGACAATGTCTCTGTGGGCACCCACGTCACCATCCTCATGACCGGCGAGGACGAGAACGAGGAGTACGACATTGTGGGCCGTACCGAAGCCGACCCACTGAACGGCAAGATCAGCGACGAAAGCCCCGTGGGCCACGCCCTGCTGGGCAAGGCTGTGGGCGACAAGGCTGAAGTGCTGCTGCCCACCGGCCACACCGTGGAGTACACCGTGCTGAATATCACCCACGCTGCAGGCTGAGCAGGCTAAACGAATAGGAGAAACCATGGAAGAACAAAAGAAGAACCCGGCGCAGGGCCTGTCCGAGAGCGAGCAGGTGCAGGTGCGCCGCCAGAAGCTGGCCGACCTGCAGGCTGCAGGCCACGACCCCTTCACCCTGACCAAGTACCCGCAGGATGCCTACTCTGCCGACCTGAAGGTCGAGTTCGCCGACCTGCCCAACGAGACCGACAGCGGCAAGACCGTGGCGCTGGCTGGCCGTATGATGTCCAAGCGCGTAATGGGCAAGGCAAGCTTTGCCCACCTGCGGGACGATAAGGGCGACATTCAGCTGTACGTCCGCCGCGATGAGCTGGGCGAAGAGCCTTACGCCGCCTTCAAAAAGCTGGACGTGGGCGATATCATCGGCGTGAAGGGCGAGGTGTTCCGCACCAAGACCGGCGAACTGAGCGTGCGCGCCACCGAGCTGACCCTGCTGGCCAAGAGCCTGCGTCCCCTGCCTGAGAAGTTCCACGGCCTGACCGATACCGAGATGCGTTACCGTCAGCGCTACGTGGACCTGATCGCCAACCCCGAGGTGAAGGACACCTTCGTGAAGCGCAGCCAGATCCTGAAGGAGATCCGCGCCTATCTGGACGAGAAAGGCTTTCTGGAGGTGGACACCCCCATCCTGACCCCCTTCGAGATCGGTGCCTCTGCCCGCCCCTTCTACACCCATCACAACAGCCTGAACATGGATATGGTGCTGCGCATTGAGACCGAGCTGTACCTCAAGCGCCTGATCGTGGGCGGTATGGATCGCGTGTATGAGGTGGGCCGCATCTTCCGCAACGAGGGCATGGACCCCAAGCACAACCCGGAGTTCACCACCATTGAGCTGTATCAGGCCTTTACCGATTTCCACGGCATGATGGATCTGGTGGAGGAGCTGTACAAGCGCCTTGCCCTCAAGATCTGCGGCAGCATGGTCATCCCCTATCAGGGCAAGCAGATCGACATGGGCCACTGGGAGCGCCTGACCATGATCGAGGCCGTCAAGAAGTATTCCGGCGTGGACTTCAACGACTGGAAGTCCGACGAGGATGCCATCGCCGCCGCCAAGGAGCACCACGTGGAGCTGCCCGAGGTTCCCACCAAGGGTGCCATTCTGGCTGAGTTCTTCGATGCCTTCGTGGAGGACAAGCTGATCCAGCCCACCTTCATCTACGACTACCCCGTGGAAATCAGCCCGCTGGCAAAGCGCAAGCCGGACGACCCCGCCTTCACCGAGCGCTTTGAGTATTTCATCGACTGCACCGAGTACGGCAACGCCTTCAGCGAGCTGAACGACCCCATCGACCAGAAGGCCCGCTTCGAGCGCCAGGTCGCTGAGCGCAAGGCCATTGAGCCTGACTGCAAGGCCCAGGTCGACTACGACTACGTCAACGCCCTTGAGTACGGCCTGCCCCCCACGGGCGGCCTCGGCTTCGGCGTGGATCGTCTGGTCATGCTGCTGACCGACAGCGCGTCGATTCGTGACGTGCTGCTGTTCCCCACGATGAAGCCTATCGACTGATTTTGTGTCGTAGCTACGATATAAAATTGCAAAAAACAGGCCGTTTTGGGGCAAAATGTACCATATTTATCCCATTTGCCTGAAAATATCCACAAGCGATTTTGCGCGCATCCTGCCGAAAAGCAGGATGCGCTTTTTTGTTGCAGCGTGAATTTTCACCACTGGCGGTACGGTTTTGAGAGCCTATCGCCAGTCTTGACAGACAAAACCGCAGCAATTTCCGAAGGAAAATTCCGGCGAGGGGGACATACTCT
>OGEU01002545.1_pt1 | contig 12863 bp, 8 predicted proteins | sample 1570651 | NCBI WGS metagenome assembly OGEU01 (sample SAMEA2582129, study PRJEB24529) | metagenome | biome: Human gut stool | place: China | collected 2011 | reverse complement strand
AGCTGAATTGCATCCATCTCTCCAAGACCTGCAATCTGTGTCTTTACACTGTCAAAGTTCTTAGATGCCTCAAACTGACTCTTCCATGAATCATCATCATCTCCGGCCATATCATTATTAGCATGATCTCCGGCAACAACCATAAGTGGACGAAGGATTACATTCTTATATCCGGCATCTTTTACTTTTGCGATAACAGATTCACACGAAGTTTCCTCCGGTTCTCCTTCTACTGTTCCGATAAATACATTCTTATATCCCAGTGTTTCCATCTGTGTCTGCATCTGAGAATAGCTGATCTTTGCTTCATCTGATGTTCCGTGTCCCATGAATACAAATGCTGTACTGTCTGCTGCGGCTGCATCAAGGCTGTCATATTCTGCTGTCTTAACAGCTTCTGCTGTAATTGCTTCTGCTACTGCAGCTTTATCTGCATTGATCACTGTTGCATCTGATCCGACTTCTCCGAGAAGCGGCTCTGCGATCCTGACAGATTCAAATTTATCTTTGTATTCATCAATTGCTTCTGTCATTTCATCATGTTCAGCACCATGCATCAGGTGAGTAGGCTGAACAACCAGGTTCTTAACGCCGTTGGCAACAGCGCGGTCCAGAGCCTGCTTCATGTTATCGATTTTCTCGCCATCGCGGGCCTGCACATGGTTGATGATGATCTGTGCGGTGAATGCGCGGCGCACAGACCAATCCGGGTATGCGGCCTGCAGGGCATCCTCGATACCCTTGATGTCCTTCACGCGGCTGTCGTTGAAGGAGGTGCCGAAGGAGACCACCAGCAGCTCGTTGTCGCCAATGTCGTCCTGATTGCGGGCATCGTCCTTGGAAGCATCGCCGGTGTCACGGCCAAAGTAGTCGGGGTCGGCGTTCTCACCTTCCACCAGTTCTTTCTGGGTGTCGGTCAGGGCATCCCATGCAGCCTTGGCGGCTTCGCACTGGGCGTCGGTGTCATCATTGCGCTCCTGCACATAGATGGCATCGATCAGGTCTGCCACATTCTTTGCTGCCATTTCGTCAGCCTCCTCGCTGCTCACCTCGCTGGCGGCAGTGCTGGATGCTGCCTCGCTGGAAGCGGCGGTGCTGCTGGAAGCGCTGCTGCCGCAGCCTGCCAGGGTGCCGACGCAGAGCGCCAGAGCGGCGGAGACTGCCACGGTCTTTTTCCAATTGAGTTTACGCATGGTTCTAGTTTGTTCCTTTCCTGTTTTTGCTTGTGTGCGGATCTTCTGACAGAAAGGGTACAGGCGGTACGCCCGGACACAAAAAGGGCCCTTTTGCCGCGCGGAGTGCACAACAAAAAGACCCCTGTTATTTCTGGGCTTTTCGGTACAACCAATTCCTCGTGATCTGGAGCATCTGCTCCCGTACCAACAGCAGGCAGGTTTCCTGGCTGAAAGGGACGGGCAGAACTGCCCGCGCCCGCAGCTGCCTTCCCGGAGGTTCCCCCAGTGACCGGCGCAAAACGCGCCAACGCCGCAAAGCTCCCTTATCACAGTGACGAGATCGCGCGGGAATCCCACCCGCTTCTCTTTTACCCTTTCCGCCGCCCGAAAGCGGCAAAAGGCACCTGCTGTTTTCTATTCAGACGGGGTTAGTATAGCACAAGCCCGCCAAAAATGCAATTGGTTTTCAGCCCTCTGCCGGTGTCCAGACCATGCCCAGGGCGCTGAGGTTTTCCACCCGCTCCGGGGTCAGTCGGGCGTCATGGGCTGCATAGCTCTCCCGCATCCGGCGGATCCAGTCGCCCAGGCAGAAGCCATCCTCTGTTTTATAATTGACGGGTACGGCCAGATCCCCGTGGGCGGCGCGGTACTCCCCGGCCCGGCGGAGGGCGCACTGCCACTTGGCCTCCCGGGCGTCCCACTGCATCCCGATCTCGTCCAGCATAGCGATATGCTCCGGCGTGACCTGGAACGAGTCAGGCCGCGTCTTGCGGGCGGCCCGCAGGTTGGAGATCCAGACGCCAAGGCGGAACCCCGTTTCATCCACATAGCTGGCAGGGACCAGCAGATCTCCCCGGCGCTTGGCGTAGGCCTTGGCATGGCGGTAGTTGTTGAGCCAGTTCCGCTCCCGCACGCTGCAGCGGGCACGGGTGCGGACAGCCCCGCTCCGGCGCTCCGGCTCGCCCCGGAAGAGCTCTTTCAGGGCTTTGACCCGCTCACCGCTCAGGCTCTTATCCCCTTTCTGGAGCAGCTGCTTCTGGCGGCTGAGCCAGCTGCCCAGCCAGATCCCTTCTTCCGTGCGGTACTGGGCCAGGAGCTCCAGGCTGCCGTGGGCGGCCTTGTAGGCAGCGGCCAGCTCATAGCGGTGCTGCCAGGAATCCGGCTTCTGCCACACCATGCCCAGCTGGTCCAGCAGGGCCTTGCGCTCCGGGGTAAGGCGCGCGCTGCTGCGGTCCGGGTTCTGCCAGGCGTAACGCTGGCGGCTGACCCACTTGCCCAGCAGCACGCCGTCCGGGTCGATGTACTCCGAGGGGACGTTCAGGTCGCCATGGGCCTGATAATACCGCGCGGCGGCATCATAAGCGGCCTGCCACTTGCGGTCGTTGCGGTTGGTCCAGTCCACGTCCAGCGCCTCCAGCCAGGCTTTCTGCACCGGCTTGATGGTGCCCGCCTTGTAGGCGGCCCGCTGGCTGCCCAGCCAGACGCCCAGAGCCACGCCCTCCGGGGTGGTGTACTTGACCGGCACTTCCAGCGTGCCGTGGTCGAGCCAATACTGGACAGCCGCGCAGTAGCTCTGCTCCCAGATGTCCTGCACGGTGTCCCACACCATGCCCAGTGCTTCCAGCCGCTCGGCACGGTCGGTGGACAGATTGTTGCCAAGGAACCGCTGACGGTTGTAAACGATCCACTCGCCCAGGGCAAAGCCGTTTTTATCCCGGTAGCGGACCGGCACCATCAGGTTCCCGTATTCTCCGCGGTACTCCCGGGCTGCGGCATAGCCCCGCTCCCAGGCCTGCTCCATCCGCTGTTTCCAGACGATGCCCAGCTTTTCCAGCCGGGCGGCCTGCTCGGCAGTCAGGCGGCCGGGTTTTTCCCCGGCCTGGATCTGTCGCTGCAGCTCCAGCCAGCGGCCCAGCCCAAAGCCGGCTTCCGTGGTAAAGCCGCGGGGCAGCTCATTGATATCCCCTTTTGCGGCGGCCTCTTTGGCGGCTGCAAAGGCCTGCTCCCACTGAGCGTCCAGTTGGCGCTGCAGTTGGCGGGCCGGACGGATGCAGGCCTGGTACGGCTCCTCCAGCGGGAACCCGGTGCCGCCGGCCTGTTCCGTCCCCTGCACCAGATCCTCTGCATTGCGCAGACCCGCAAACGAGACGTTGAGCTCCACCAGCGGGGCGGAGTCCCCGCAGAGCGCCAGTGCCCGGGCCAGCATCCGGCGGTGGTTCTGTTCCAGCCCGGTGGAGCGGACCAGCACGGCACCCGCCATTCCGGCCAGCCGCGCCAGCCCGCCGGGGGTGCTGACGGTGACCAGCACCTGCGCGCCCCGTGCCGGGGAAGCCGCAAACCGCACGGCCATCTCCTGATCCCAGCCGTCTTTCATGATGGTGGCTTCTGTGTCCGGGCCGAAGAGGGCTTCCAGATTTTCCGTCACCCGCCGCATGGCAGCGGCGTCCTCACACAGGACCAGCTGCTTGCCCTTGGGCAGAGCCTCCCACAGCCGGGGCAGCGCCGGGCCGCATTTTTCCACCGCGCGGCGAAGATTGGTGAAAACTTTTTCGCCCACGCCCGGGACGCCCGCGGCGTTCCACTGCTTCATCTGGATGCGGAATTCTTCCAGCGCCGTCTCGGCGGGCCAGAGGAGCACGGTATCCGCGGCAGGCGGCGTGACAAGGCCCCGGGCCAGCGCTTCCGTCAGCGAAATGGAGAACGTGCCCGCCCCCTGAAACATGGCTTCCGCCAGGCAGCAGCTGACAGGCTGGTCGGTGTCGATGAGGCCCAGCAGCTTTGCCTGCGGGCTGAACCGCTGCAGCCAGCGGACACGCTCTCCACACGGAAACGCCGTAAACTCCCGCGAGCCATCCAGGATGATGCAGGCCGGGCAGATCTTGGCCAGCTCCAGCCAGCGCTGCGGTGTATTGTCCTCACAGTGGATCAGCTGCACCCGCGGCGGGATCTCCTGGCCGATCCGTTTGGCTTCTTCCAGCCGCATCCTGCGCCGGGTCTCCCCGGGCACCACCCAGATCACGGCCGCATCCGGGTGAGCGTTGATCCACGCCCAGACGATCCGCCCGCTGCCGCTTCCAACGGGATAGAACAGCGCGGCTTTCCCTTTCTGCTCCAGCTGGGTGTCAATGGCCTCCGCCATCCGCTTATAATATTCCTGCAAATTTTCTGCCATAGTTTCCGCCTTTTTCCTGTTGTTGGGGTTTTTATCCCAGAAAAAAGAAGACCCGGCACAGCTCCCATTGCGTGAACTGCCTCCGGTTCCTTTTCAAATAGAATTTCATTCTTATTTTATTACAAAAGTTTATTTCTTGTCAAGCAAATTTTCCGTGCTTTTCCCATTGGCAATTAAAAACTGCATCAAACCGGTCCGTTGACGCAAAAAATCACTATTCAGCTGTCAATTCATGGATGCTTGCAGGGTAATTTGTTGTATTCAAGCTTGTTTTTTAGGCAAAAGTTTGTTTCACATGAAAAAGGCGGAGCCCCCGCGCGTGGTGCACAGAGGCTCTGCCTTTCTTCAACCTGTCCGTCATCCTCGCTTGCGCTCGGTGCCTGAGAGGTTATTTTACAATTCGCTGATAGGTGCGGAGCACTTTCCAGCGGGAAACGTGCTTGCCGGGCTTGAAATTGCCGTCCTCACGAGGCTGGAAGAAGCCTGCTTCCATGCACCACTGGGCCGCTTTGGCCGTGTCGGGGTCTGTCACGTCCGCAAAGGCGGGCAGTGCGGCAGGCTCCGGGCGGCCTGCAGTGTTCCAGAGCAGGTGGAAGTCATCCAGAAAAAGATCGGTCTCCCGCTCCCCGGCCAGCGCGGTGCAGAGGTCGTCCAGCAGCAGGGCCGCGCCGCTGGCGTCCGTGGGGCACTCGTACCCCTCCAGCACGGTCAGCCCGGCCTGCGCAAACGCCTTTTGCAGGCTTTTCCAGAAGATGGCCCGGTTGGCGGAGTAGATGCTCACCCGCAGCACGGCGGCTCCCTCCCGGCCGCGCTCGTTCAGGTACCAGTTGATGGCGGTGGTCTTGCCGTAGCCCATGGGAGCCACCACCGCCGTCAGGCTGCTGCGGGCAACGGGCTGCAGGCTGTGCCGCATCCGCTCCGAGATGTAGACCGCATTCAGATTTCCTTTGTATTTCGGCATAAGCTGTTTCTCCCCGCACCGGCTCTGTGACGGACATTCTTGTCTTTATTATATCAGACTTTTCCCAGACTTCAATTCTGCGGGAAACAAAAAGGCCGCGGAGCCTCTGCCGGTTTCCGGCGGGGGTTCCGCAGCCTTGATTTTCGGGGCAGAACGCCTGCATTGCAGGCATCTGCAGAACTTACTTGGTGGTGAAGAACATCTTGACCCGGTTCCAGTTGCGGAGAGCTGCGTTGCTCTTATCGTTCAGGATCTCCTGCACAGCGGGGTCGTTCAGGTTCAGGCTCTTGCTGTAGGGGGCGTCGATCTTGCCCTGATTGACCAGCGCGATCAGGGTCGCACGGTCGGGGTTGGTCTCCTGCAGATCCACGCCCACGATCTTCCAGTTGTTGTCCACTTCGGGAGCCACCGGAGAATGCTCGGCAAAGTAAGCCACGATCATGTCGCGAATGGAGTTGGAGGACTCCCACTCCTTCTTGCCGGACACGAGGCCCTGACTCTTCAGGGCGGACGAGTAGCGGTAGTTGTTGACCGCCAGCGTCAGGGTCTGGTCGTCCTGCAGCGGTGCGCCGTGGAACATGACATTCTTGATGCGCTGACCCTTGGGCTGGCTCAGATCGATCTCATAGTCCACACCGGCAAACATATCGTAGAGGTAGCCGGGGTATTCGGGGTCAAAGGAGATGTTAATGTCGCCAGGCACCCACTGATTGTAGCACTCGGCGGACCACTCCATGTAGGCTTTCAGCTCGGCACCGGTCACGCGGACACGGTACAGGGTGTTGTCAAACTTGTAGATATCGAAGATGTTGCCGTAGTTGATCTCGCCCTTGGGCAGATCGCTGGTGTCCTTGAAGAGAGCTGCTGCGGAGACGTCCGCGCCGGAGTTCTCCAGCTGCACCTTGTTGATGAGATCCATGACGGCCGTATCCCGCAGCTTGCCCTCGGGCAGACCGGCGATCTCGTTGGTGGGCTGGAACTTTGCGGTGGTAGAGCCAAGCGCACTGCCCTTTTCGCCGTCGGCACCGGTGCCGCCCTTGATGAAGTCGCGGGTCTCCTGATGGGCTTTTGCGACCACGGGGTTGGCACGCAGCTCCTCACTGGGGGTCACACCGGTTATATCCACGATCTCCACCGAGGAGTCCACGATGTTCTTGTCGGCGTCCAGCGTCAGATCGAAACGGGCGATGTCACGGCCGCTGTTGCGCACACCGCCGATGACCACATTGCCCTCTTTCTGCTTGACGACCACATGGTTGTGTGCCACCTGCAGGACATCCACTTCCGGGTTGTCGTCGAGGATCTTCTGGGCGGAGTCAGAGCCGCCTTCCTCATCAAACTCGGCGTAGAGACCCATGTGGGCGGAGACCACGATCACGTCGGCCTGCCCGTTGATGGCCTGGATTGCTTCCTTGACTGCGGTGCTGGCGGCCTCATAGGTGCATTCCTCGATGCCGGCCTTGCCGCCGTCCCAGATGGGCACATCGGGGGTGACCACGCCGATGATGGCGATCTTCACGCCATCCCGCTCGGTGATGGTCCAGCCTGCGCCGGTCACAAAATTGCCGCTGGCGTCCTTGACATTGGCTGCCAGCACGGGGAAGTTGGCCTGACTGAGGATGGTCTTCATGGTCGGGATGCCCCAGTTGAACTCATGGTTGCCAAGCGTCATGGCATCGTAGCCCATCTGGTTCATGGCGGCGATCACCGGATGCGCCTCATTCGGCCGCTTGTTGGCGATGTCGTCGGTCATGATCGTGCCCTGAATGTCGTCACCGGCATCCACCAGCACCACATTGGGCTGCTCAGCCCGCACCTGCTGGATGTAGGTGTACAGGCGTGCCATGCCGTTGTTGGCGGTCTCCTTGTCGTCCTCGTAGCTGTAGCCCCACGGATTGCCGTGCATATCCGAGGTGCCGAGAATGGTGATGTGCGTCTGCTGGTCGTTCCCCGCAGCAAAAGCCGCAGCCGGGAAGATGCTGATCGCCAGCGCAGCCGCAGCAACGCCGGAGATCAGTTTGCGGAACAGATTTCTCATGTGAATACCTCTTCTCTTTCGTCCGATGATTTGCGTCGTTTTTCGCTTGAACCTAGGCTCAGTATACGCATTTCTTTCACATTCCGCAAGCGGTTTACGGTTTTTTACCCCTTTTTCGACAAAAGTTATACTTTTACCCTTCCGTTTTGCAGCAGTCTGCCGGAATCGGCCCGCCATTTGGCTTCCGGGGAAAAGCTGCCATCCCCCTTAAAGCGGTCACACCCAGTTCTTCCGCCCATAGCGGGTGGTCAGCTGGCAGAGAGGGCACTGCATCGATGATGACTTTGATCGCGGGATCCGGGTCTTTCACGTCAGAAGATTTGTAGCCTTTCTTGACCGCAATGAAAATGGCCAGGCCAGCGACACACAGACCCATCAGGATGCCGGGCAGGTAGCCGCCCATGAACAGAGCAGCAACGGAAACGCCGCCAGCGGTGATGGAGTACAGGATCAACGGACCAGACGGGGGGATCAGGATGCCGGTAGGAGCCGAGCAGATGTTGACGGCCGCGGAGTAGTTGGGGTCGTAACCCTCATCCAGCTCCAGAGGAGCCATGATGGAGCCCATGGCGGAAGTAGCTGCAACGGAAGAACCGGAAACGGCGCCGAAGAACATGTTGGCCAGAACGTTGGTGGCAGCCAGGTAACCGGGCATCTTACCAACGGCCAGACGGGCCAGACGGACAAGGCGCTTTGCAATGCCGCCCTTGTTCATGATGTTGCCGCCCAGAGAGAAGAACGGCAGAGCCAGCAGAGAGAAAGAGTCAATGCCGGAGAAGCAGCGCTGTGCCGCGGTCAGTGCGAAAATCGCGGGGTCCATGCTGAACAGGGCCGTAAAGATGGATGCAATGCCGATGCCGGCAGAGATAGGCACACCAGCCAGCAGCATCACAAAGAAAGAGCCGAACAGCAGTAACGTAGCCTGTGCAACCATTATGCGTTTTCTCCTTTCTTATTTTTGCTCTCCAGGAACAGATCAACATACTTCAGCACGCGGGCCAAGATGATGAAGATACCGGAGATCGGCAGGATGGAATACAGGAGCTTAAAGGGAATGCGCATGACCGAGGAAACGTTGGTAGCGTTCGCGGTCAGCTTCCAGCCGCCATACACGAAGACATAGCCAACGAAGAAGACGATGGCAGCCTCGATGAAGACGCTCAGAATGACATTGAACGCGCCCTTTGCACGGCCCTTGACCAGGTCCAGTGCCAGGTGCTTGTCTTTGTAGAAGCAGTATGCGGAACCGATCATGGAAGCCCAGATCAGAACGTAGCGCAGGAACTCATCGGTGACCGTGGAGGGGTTGCGCAGGATCCAGCGGGTAAAGATCTGCCAGGTGCCGCCTGCCAGCAGGGCGAACATTGCCACTGCCATCAGGAAACGCATGACGTTATCCAGAATTTTATCCAGTTTTTTCACAAGATCATCTCCTTGAGCTTGGTTCCTCCCGCGCGGCCACGGGCAAAGGCACTCAACGCCCTGCCCGCGGCCTTTAGGAGGCAAGAATCAGAATGGAACCGCGGCCGATCAGGCCATTGCGCGGATCTCTTCCACGACCGCATAGGTGGTGGGGTTAGCGGTCTTGAGGTTCTCGTAGATGGGCTGCACAGCAGACTGGAATGCTGCGATGTCCACGTCCTTGACCAGCTCGACGCCGTTCTGGTTGACAGCCTTGTCCAGAACCTCGTCCTCGAAGTTCTTCCAAGCGGTCTTGTACTCCTCGGTAGCAGCCTTGGCGCACTCGGTCACAGCGGACTTCTGATCGTCAGAGAACTGGTTCCAGATGTTGGAGGAGATGATGACCATATCGGGGATGCGGGTGTGCTCGTCGAAGCAGTAGTACTTGGTGACGTCGCCGTGGTCACGCAGAGCGGTGACGTTGTTCTCAGCGCCATCGATAACGCCCTGCTGCATACCAGTGTAGATATCGCTGTAGCCCATAACGGTAGCGGAGCCACCCAGGCAGTTCATCATGTCGATTGCCATCTGGCTGTCCATGGTGCGGATCTTCAGGCCCTTCAGGTCAGCCGGGGTGCGGATGGCGGTAGCCTTGGTGTAGAAAGAGCGAGCGCCGGAATCCAGCCAGGTCAGGCCGCGGAAGCCCTGATCGTCGGTGGACTCAAAGACAGCCTGTGCGGAATCGCTGTCCATGTAGGTGTAGTAGTGAGCCTGATCGTCGAAGACATAAGGCACGGAGAAAGCGTTGTACTTCTCGCTGAAGTTGCCCAGCGTGGAAGCGGAGACCTTAGCCATGTCCAGAGCGCCGGCCTGGATCTGGGAGATCATATCAGACTCGCTGCCCAGGGTGCCGTTGGGGATGATCTGGATGTTGACAGTGCCGTTGGTCTTCTCCTTGACCTGCTCCGCAAAGCTGGTCAGCTGGATGTGAACAGCATGGTCCTCAGCCAGGTTGTGGCCCAGCTTCAGGTTGAAGCTGCCGCCTGCAGCAGCTGCCGCGCCGGAAGCAGCAGTGCTGCCTGCTGCAGAGTTGTTGGAAGAGCCGCCGCAAGCGGTGAGCAGGGCGGAAGCGCCTGCAACTGCCAGGACCTGAACGAACTGTCTACGAGAGATTTTCATAGTGGATTTCCTTTCTTCTTCTTGCTTGTGTATGTATGCCACGTCACAGCCGGTCGGCCGTGAAACAACAAATTTGGAATGCAGCGGTCAGGACTCGCCGCGGTGGAACCGATCTTTCACCATCTGGATCAGATCTTTCAGGTTGAGGCCCCACAGGCTCTTGGGCTGCTGCCAGTCCTTGCCGGTCTCTTTGGCAAGCACCTTGGCAAACCGCTCGGGGTTCGCCGGCAGCAGGCTGCCTTTGGGGATCATCACCGCCATCTGGCGGCTCTGGAACAGGTAGAAGTACTGGTCGTCCTCGACCAGGCGGTCGATCTTATCAAACGGAATGTGGGCACCGTTTTCCACGTCCACGCCGCCTGCGTTGATCCGGCAGCTGACCGTGCTCTCGGCCCCGCCCCGCTGCATGATGACGCCCTCGGCCGCCACCCGGCTCAGGAAATCCGGCATGGCGAACATCGCGCACCCCACCAGCAGGCAGAGCACCTTGACCACCGTTGGGATGGGAACGAAGAGTGCCAGCATCACCAACGCAAATGCCACGGCCAGCCAGACCAGCCGCTGCATCCCCTCGTAGGTGTAAAACTCGGTGCGGAACATCCGGCGGATGGTCTCATCGTTAAAGATCACTTTGGCTTCAAAATGATTTTTAGAAGTCTGCATGAGCTCTTCCTTTCCGTTCGTCACGAAACACGACGGCTGCATTTGTAAAATATACCAAAAATTTTGTCACTGTTTTGTCATTTTTGTTCTTGTCGTCTTCTTGCACTCATATCATACTAAAATTCCAATCCGTTTTCTTGCGGTTTTGTGATTCAAATATTGCAATTTGTGATATCAGCTGATATACTACTACCAGAATCAACGATGTGGTCACAGATTTTCCGGAAAGGAGAGCTTTCTATGGGCCTTGAACGTGTTTCACATTACATTGATAATGTTCTTACCCAGGCAGAGGCGCGGATGGGGCTGCGCAACACAAGACTGCTGGTGGCATGGTATACCAACCAAAAAAACGACCAGTCCGTGGTCCATTCCCACCCCTACCATGAGCTGGTGCTGCCCATTGGCGGCAGCACCGTGCGTTACTCCATCGACGGCAGTGTTTATCTGGTGCATGTCGGCGAGCTCATCTACTTCCCTGCTCAGATCTACCACGCCGGCATCTTCAATATTGATAACGACCACTCTGACCGTCTGGTCATCCAGATCGACGACGCCCTCTGGCAGGCCTGCCGCCGCAACGCAAACCTGAAAAACGCCGCCTGGATGCACAGCATCACCGTGCTGGACCCGGATGTCTGCAACAAGTGGGATTTTCAGAGCCTTTTTGTGCGGATGGCCCAGAGCCTGGAATTGCCAGCCCAGATGCGTGACATCGTTTTTGAAGCCCAGGTGTCGGAGATGATGCTGCTCATCACGCTGGCCACCGGCAGCGGCCAGACCACGGCCCCCAGCAGCACCAACGTTCTGGTGCAGCGTGCCGTGTCCTACCTGCAAGCTCACTATCAGGACCCGACCCTCACCACGGTAAAGCTGGCCCAGGAGCTCTATGCCAGTCGGGAGCACCTCTCCCGCGCGTTTAAAGAGTGTACTATGGAGAGCATCCACAGCTACCTGACCCATCTGCGGATGCAGCACTGCCGCAAGGCACTGGAAGATGGTGTCTCCGTCCTCAACGCCTGCACCGAGAGCGGCTTCCCGGATTACAGCAGCTTCCTCAAAACGTTCCGGCGGCTGTATGGCATCACACCCGCGGAGTATCGCTCCCAGAACCGGAAAAAAGTTTGATTACGGAACGTATTAAGAGAAGTAAAAGTTCCATCCTGGATATGAAAAGCAGTCACCTATGCTGTATGGCAAATGCAAAACGGGGCCGTTGCACACGCAACAGCCCCGTTCTTTCATTTTTATACGATTACGCCCAGTTCATCCGGCCGTAGCGGGTGGTCAGTTGGCAGATCTCCTTTTGGAGCTTTTTGGTCAGCTGGGTCTTTTTCAGCCGCCAGCGCCAGTTCTGGCCTACGGTGGAGGGCTTATTGATGCGGGCGGCGTTATCCAGCCCCAGCCAGTCCTGCATGGGGATGATGCACCTTGCCGCTGCACTGCGCAAAATCAGTGCGATCATGCTTTTATAAAGCTGCTCGTCCGGGGTGGCGTAGTCATACAGGTAATCCCGCACCATGGCGCGCTCGGCGTCCGAGATGGTCTGGTACCAGGAGACCAGCGTCTCGTTGTCGTGGGTGCCGGTGTACGCCACGCTGTTCACCGGGTAGTTGTGGGGCAGGTAGTCGCTGGCGCTGCCGGTATCGCGGGAGTCAAAGGCAAATTCCAGCACCTTCATGCCGGGGAAGCCGCTGTCCCGCACCAGCTGCCGCACGGTGTCGCTCATGTAGCCAAGATCCTCGGCGATGATCTCCCGTTTGCCCAGCGCCTGCTCCACCGCGCGGAACAGCTCGATGCCGGGGCCTTTTTCCCAGTGGCCGTCCACGGCAGTCTCGCTGCCGTAGGGGATGGAGAAATACTCATCGAAGCCGCGGAAGTGGTCGATGCGCACCACATCGTACAGCTCAAAGCAGTACCACAGCCGGGTGATCCACCACTGATAGCCGGTCGCACGGTGGGCTTCCCAGCGGTAGAGCGGGTTGCCCCACAGCTGACCGGTAGGCGAAAAGCCATCCGGGGGAACGCCCGCCACTGCCGTGGGAATGTTGTCCTTGTCCAGCTGGAAGAGCCCCGGGTTTGCCCATGCGTCTGCCGAATCCAGCGCCACATAGATGGGGATATCACCAATGATCTGGATGCCCTTGCTGTTGGCGTAGGCTTTCAGCTTGCGCCACTGCTCGTCGAACTTGAACTGAAGATACTTGTGGTACTCCACCTCAAAGTACAGCTCCCGGCGGTAGTAGTCCATGGCGGGCTGCCAGCGCAGGCGGA
>OGEU01002543.1_pt1 | contig 12879 bp, 8 predicted proteins | sample 1570651 | NCBI WGS metagenome assembly OGEU01 (sample SAMEA2582129, study PRJEB24529) | metagenome | biome: Human gut stool | place: China | collected 2011 | reverse complement strand
GGCGGCCCGCGGGCTCGGCGTCGCGGCGTTTGCGTTGGCCGGGCAGACCGGACAGCACCTCATCCACAAAGGTCGAGCGCTCCGCCGCGCAGTCAAACAGCACCAGCTGCTGCCTCGCGCGGGTCATGGCCACGTAAAACAGCCGCCGGTCCTCCTCATACTGCTGTGTCTCGCCGGGCGTGCGGCAGCACAGCTCCGGCTTGGCGGGCAGAATGCCGTCCAGCACATCCAACAAAATGACCCGGTCATATTCCAGCCCCTTGGCCGAGTGGATCGTCGAAAGCAAAAACCTGCACCCAGGCGGATTTTCATGGTTTTGTATGATGCTGCGCAGCTTTTCCAGCCGCCGCAGCAGGTGCCGCGGCGTCGGCTCCTGTGCGCCGAGCATTTCCAGCACGGCCAGCTTCGTGCGGTCCATGCCGTTTTTGTCCAGATATTTGCCGTAGCCCAGCTGGTCGGCCAGGAACCGCACCGCATCGTCCGCGGCCATTTTGGGCAGACGCGCCAGACCGTCCGCCACGTCAGCCATGGCAGCGCGGGTGCGCGGACGGATGCTGTCCTCATTCAGCAGGGCCGTCCAGCAGCCCTGCCCGTACTGCCGCGCCTGATTGCAGGCAAACAGCGCCTGTGCGCGGGTGACGGGCACGCCGAATTTGTAGTAGCAGCGCAGAAAAGTTTCCCCATCCGCGGGGTGTGCGGCCAGCGTGAAAATATCGGTCACATCGCGGACGATCTTGTTGGTAAAAAAGGTCTGGTCCACTGCCTTGCAGGCGTAGGGGATGCCCCGCCGCTCGCACAGGTCGATGATGGGCAGTGCGCTCTCGTGGTTGCGGAACAGCACCGCCGTCCCGGTATCGCAGTGCTGCGCCGTCTCAAACAAGAATGGCAGCTGGTCGGCGCGGTGCGGCACGGTGACGATCTGCAGCGGTGCGCCGGGGCCCTGCGTCGGTGCGATGGTTTTGGGGCGGCGATAGCGGTTGCGCGCCACAAAGCGGTTGGCAGCCTCCAGAATCGGCTCTGTGGAGCGATAGTTCTGCTCCATCAGCAAAATCTGTGCGCCGGGATAGGTCTTTTCAAAGTCCATCAGCGCCTGGGGGTAGGCGGCGCGGAAGCCGTAAATGCTCTGGTCCTCGTCGCCGACCATAAAGATATTGCCGCTTTCCTGCGCCAGCACGCGGATAATTTCATGCTGTACCTTGGACGTATCCTGCGACTCATCGACGCAGAAATACTTGTACCGTTTGCGGAACGCCGCCGCAACCGCGGGCGCACCGCGCAGGATTTGCAGCGCAAAGCAGAGCTGGTCGTCGTAGTCCATTTTGTGCGCGGCCTTCAGCGCCTTCTGGTAGCCGCGGTACAGGTCGGGCAGATTCTCAATATCGGTTTCCAGCTCGTCCAATTCCGCGTCGGTCAGGCACATATTTTTAATGTAGGTGATGGCCGTGCGCAGATCCTTGACCGTGCTCTCGGCGGGGTACTCGTGGTTTGTGTCCTGCCATAGCCGCATGAGCAGCGGCGTAGTCTCGCTCTCATTGCGGATGAGCTCCGGCGGGGTACGGCCATACATGCGGCTGTACAGCGCGATGATGCGCGCCGCCACACCGTTGATGGTGCGGAATTCCAGCCGTGCGGCCAATTCGCCGCCGAACCGCGCCGCGAACCGGGCGCGCATCTCCTGCGTGGCGGCGACGGTGTAGGTCATTGTCAGGATGGCTTCCGGCGCAATGCCGCAGACCTCGGTCATATAGCCCAGCCGGGTGATGAGCACGGTGGTTTTGCCGCTGCCCGGCACCGCCAGCAGCAGCACCGGGCCGTTGACCGCCTCCACTGCCGCGCGCTGCTGGTCGTTCAGGGCCGCCAGATGGGCCGTTTCAAATATAACCTTGTCCATGGCAGCTCCTTTCGTGCAGTATAAATTGCCGCGCAGCAGGGGCCGCATATGTGCGGCCCGCAGCTTCACGGGGGGCGCCCGCCTATAGGCAGGCCGCGGGCCGGGCATGCCCGGCCCCTACAGTGTTTCCCTATTGTACCATACATCCCGCACAAAAGCAAAGCTCCCCGCCGGATCAGCGGGGAGCAGAGCTGTTACACGCGGTTCAGCGCAATATCATTGACGACCTCACCGACGCAGATCAGACCGGCAACGGCGGGGACGTAGGCGTTGCTGCCGGGAACCTGGCGGTCCAGGTTCGTCAGGCAGACCTTGTCATCGTCGATCAGGTCCAGCGTGCCGATGTCTGTCAACCTTGCAAAGTGTAAAAACCTGCAGCATTTCAGCCCGCGTATTTTGTCACCCCCAAGTCTTGGATAAACGCGCACACTGTGGTACAATATGTAAGAAAGAGCAAACTCCCCATAACCAAAGGACGTCACCATGAAACAAGGCAATTTGAATATACGCTGCACCGAAGATTACGCGGTGCTGTACTGGGATAAACCCGCCGCCGCGCCCAGCGGGGCGGAATACACGGTCTCCCTGAACGGCGAGGCCATTGGCCGCACAGACCGCACCCATTTTACGATAGAGGGGCTGAGCTACGGCAGTTCCTTCCGGGTGGACGTGGTCAGCGGCAGCTACTGCATCGGCTCGGCCACGCTGCAGTTCGGCAGGGAAAAACGCCGCATCGACATTACCGCCGCGCCCTACTTCTGCAAGGGCGACGGCCATATCCTGAACACCGACAATTTGCAGCGGGCCATCAACGACTGCGGCGCGGACGATATTCTGTACGTGCCGGCGGGCGATTTCCTGACCGGCGCACTGCGGCTGCACAGCGATCTGGAAATTTATCTGGCCAAGGGCGCGGTCCTGCAGGGCACAACGAACATTCACGACTATTCGCCCCGCATCCCCAGCCGGTTTGAGGGCACCGAGATGCGCTGCTACTCAAGCCTTTTGAACGCGGGCGACATGAACCACAAGACCGGCCCGAACTGCCGCAATATCATCATCCGCGGCAGGGGCACGATCTGCGGCGGCGGGCAGGAGCTGGCCCGCAAGATCATTGAGGACGAGCGTGCCCGCATCAAGAGCTTTCTGGACGACAACCGGGAGCTCGTCGAAAGCTGCGAGAACAGCGACACGATCCCGGGCCGCGTCCGCCCGCGGCTTATCAATTTAAGCAACTGTGAGAACGTCTGGATCAGCGGTATCACGCTGAAAAACGGCCCGTCCTGGAACGTCCACATGATCTACTGCGACGACATCCAGACCGACCACTGCACCTTTGTGTCCGAGGGCGTCTGGAACGGCGACGGCTGGGACCCGGACTCCTCAACGAACTGCACGCTGTTTGCGTCGGAGTTCTTCACGGGGGACGACGCTGTCGCCATCAAGAGCGGCAAGAACCCCGAGGGCAACGAAATCAACCGTCCCTGCGCGCATATCCGGGTGTTTGACTGCCACAGCGACTGCGGCCACGGCATCTGCATCGGCAGCGAGATGAGCGGCGGCGTGGAGGACGTGCAGATCTGGGACTGCGATCTGGCAAACTCGCTGTCCGGCATCGAGATCAAGGCCACGCCCAAGCGCGGCGGCTATGTGCGCGGCGTGACCGTGCGGGACTGCATCACGCCCCGCGTCATGCTGCACAGCGTACCGTACAATGACGACGGTGTGCCCGCCGGTGCCCCGCCGAAGCTCGAGCACTGCTTCTTTGAGCGGCTGACCCTGACCGCCGAGGTGCTGGACCATGACCGCAGCCGACACGATGCCGCCCCGATCGAGATTGCGGGCTTTGACAAGCCGGGCTATGAGGTCGAGGACATTGTCTTTAAGGACATTACCATCACCAAGCCGTCCGTCACCCTGCCGCTGGGGCTGTGCAAGGGTGTGACGCTGAGCAATCTTGCTTGTGTGAAGGAATAAGCCCCACTTTATGAACAAATCTTAAAACTTCCTTACACCCTCTTGCACCGCGGTGCAGGAGGGTGTATTATTATCATGTTTTAATAATTAACACAAGCCAACTATTAACAGGAGGTGTTCACCAATGGGCACTGAAGCCCCTTATCTGAGCGGGGTGTTCCGCTTTGTGGCGCGGCTGCACACACTGTCCAAGCGCGGGATGCGCATGGCACTGGCCGGGCAGCCCAAATGCCGCTATGGCATGCTGCAAAGTCTGTACAATCTCATTGAGCAGCACGGCTGCGACGGCGCGATCTATGTCTCGGACATTGCGCGGCAGACGCACCAGCCTATGCCGGCGATTTCCCGCGGGCTGCGTCAGATGGAGCAGACCGGCCACATCGTCCGCGAGACCGACCCAAAGGACCGCCGCAAGACGCTGGTACGCATCACCCCGGCAGGGGAGCGCGCCCGCAAAGCCAATGAGCAGGCCATGAACGACTACTTTGCCCGCATCATGGCGCGGCTGACCCCGGAGCAGCTGGCGCAGGCCAACGCCGTAAAGGACGCTCTGCTCGCCGCCATCGAGGCCGAGAACGCCGCTATGAAAACCGATTTGAAAGGAGAACCCCCGCATGACGAAAATTTTTAAGCAGCTGGGGCGGCACTGGGCGGCCTGCCTGGCCGTCGTTGCGCTGCTCATCGTGCAGGCATACTGCGATTTGAGCCTGCCCGACTACACAAGCAAAATTGTGGACACCGGCATCCAGCAGGGCGGCATTGAAAGCCCCGTGCCCGACACCGTCCGCAGCACAACGCTGCAGGCGCTCGAGCTGCTCATGTCCGAGGACGACGCCGCACTGGCGGACGAAGCCTACACCGCCCCCGACGCGGACGGTGTGCGCACACTGAACCCGGACGCGGACACCGCCGCGCTGGAAAATGCGTTCACAACGCCGGACGTTGTGCTGTACATGGCCGCGGCGAAGAATGCCGCCACTGCCGCCGGTACCACCGACACCGTGATCCCCACGGCCTATGACCTCGACGCCGTCGCCACGCAGCTGGCCGCCGCGTCCCAGGCCCCCGGCGCACGGGAAATGCTGCAGAGCCAACTGACGGACGGTCTCGCCCAGCTGGACGAGACCGTCGCCGACAGCCTGTCCAGCCAGGCCATGCTGCTCGTCGCGCTGGAATATGACGCTCAGGGCATTGCCCATGACGTGCAAATGTCCTATCTGCTGCGCACGGGCGGCCAGATGCTGGCTTTAACGCTGCTCATGGTTGCCGTGGCCGTCGCCGTCGGCTTTATCGCGTCCCGCGTCTCCGCCGCCATTGGCCGTGACCTGCGCCGCGACGTGTTCAGGACCGTCGTCGGCTACTCCAACGCCGAAATCGAAAAATTTTCCACTGCTTCGCTGATTACCCGCACCACGAACGACATCCAGCAGGTGCAGTTCGTCTGTGTGATCCTGCTGCGCATGGTGGCTTACGCGCCCATTTTGGGCATCGGCGGCATTATGCACGTTGCCAGCGGCAACACGGGGCTGGAATGGATCATCTTTGTGGCCGTGGCCGCACTGCTGGCGCTCATCGCCGTTTTGATGAACGTAGCCATGCCGAAATTCAAGCAGATGCAAGTTTTGGTGGATCGGCTGAACCTTGTCAGCCGCGAAATCCTGACCGGCATTATGCCCATCCGCGCGTTCAGCCGCGAGGCATTTGAGGAAAAGCGCTTTGACAGGGCCAACACCGACCTGATGAAGACCCAGCTGTTCACCAACCGCACGATGGTCGCCATGATGCCGTTTATGACGCTCATCATGAACGGCACGAGCCTGCTCATCGTCTGGTTCGGCGGCAAGGCGATGGATCTGGGCAGCATGCAGGTGGGTGAGATGATCGCGTTCATCACCTACACGATGCAGATCGTCATGTCGTTCCTCATGCTCTCGATGGTCGCCGTCATGCTGCCCCGTGCCGGTGTGGCTGCGGACCGCATTGACGAGGTCATCAAGACCCCCTCGACCATCCATGACCCCGCTGCGCCCAAGGCACTGCCCGCGGAAGGCACCCACGGCGTTGTGGCGTTCCATGACGTCAGCTTCCGCTATCCCGGCTCCGACGAGGACGCGCTCGAGCACATCAGCTTCACGGCCAGACCCGGCGAGACAACGGCCATCATCGGCTCCACGGGCTGCGGCAAATCTACGCTGCTCAACCTGATCCCGCGCTTCTACGATGTGACCGAGGGCAGCGTGACGATTGACGGCGTTGACGTGCGCGACATGACCCAGGCACAGCTGCACGACGAGCTGGGCTATGTGCCGCAGAAGGGCGTGCTGTTCAGCGGCACGATCACATCCAACCTGAAGTTCGGCGGCGACCACATCACCGACGCCGACGCAGAGCAGGCCGCCGAGATCGCCCAGGCCACGGAGTTCATCTCCGCCAAGCCCGAGGGCTTCGACAGCCCGATTGCCCAGGGCGGCAGCAACGTCTCCGGCGGGCAGAAGCAGCGCCTTTCGATTGCCCGCGCCATTGCCAAGCACCCGCAGATCTATCTGTTTGACGACAGCTTCTCGGCGCTGGACTACAAGACCGACGTGGCGCTGCGCCGTGCGCTGAAGGCTAAAACCGACAACGCCACGGTCATTATTGTGGCGCAGCGCATCTCCACCGTGCTGCACGCGAACCAGATCCTGGTGCTGGATGAGGGCCGCATCGTCGGCAAGGGCACCCATGCCCAGCTGATGGAAAGCTGCCCCGCGTATCAGGAAATTGCGCGCAGCCAGCTGAGCCAGAAGGAACTGAATTTGCAGAAGGAGGGTGAGTGATATGCCAAGACACGGACGCATGACGACGGAGCGCGCCAAGGACTTCAAGGGCACGCTGCGCCAGCTGCTGGCCGCCATGAGCAAGTATAAACTGTCGCTGGTCGTCGTCATTGTTTTTGCTGTTCTGTCAACCATTTTCAACATTGCAGGGCCGAAGATCCTGGCCAAGGCCACCACGGCGCTGGCCACCGGCTGGATCGCCAAGCTGCGCGGCGTGGGCGGCATCGACTTTGCCTACATCGGCAAGGTGCTGCTGTTCCTGCTGGGCATGTACCTGCTGTCCGCGGCGTTCAGCTTCATTCAGGGCTGGCTCATGTCCGGCCTGTCGCAGAAGGTCTGCTACGACTTCCGTGACCGGATCAGTAAAAAGATCAACCGCCTGCCGCTGGCCTACTTTGAAAAGCGCACCGTCGGCGAGGTGCTGTCCCGCATTACAAACGACGTGGATACGCTGGGCCAGAGCCTGAACCAGAGCGTGACCCAGCTGATCACCAGCGTTGCAACGATGGTCGGCGTGCTCATCATGATGCTGTCCATCAGCCCTAAAATGACGCTGATCGCCCTGCTGATCCTGCCGGTCTCGCTGGTGCTGGTGCTCATCGTGGTCAAGTTCAGCCAGAAATACTTCAAGGCACAGCAGGCCATTCTGGGCGTTGTGAACGGTCAGGTGGAAGAAGTCTACTCCGGCCACAACGTGGTCAAAGCCTTCAACCGTGAGGCCGTGGTGCTGAACGACTTCAACGCCGCCAACGACAAGCTGTATGAATCTGCGTGGAAAAGCCAGTTTCTCTCCGGCCTGATGATGCCCATTATGAACTTTGTGGGCAATCTGGGCTATGTGGCAGTGGCCATCGTGGGCAGCATTTTTGCGGCAAACGGCACCATTACCATCGGTGACATTCAGGCCTTCATCCAGTACGTCAAGAACTTCACCCAGCCCATCCAGCAGCTTTCTCAGGTGTCCAACATGCTGCAGAGCATGGCCGCTGCCGCTGAGCGGGTGTTCGAGTTTCTGAACGAGCCGGAAGAGGATCAGCAGGCAGACCCGGCCCGCCGGGCCGACCCCGGCTGCATCAACGGTCAGGTGACATTCAGCCATGTCCGCTTCGGCTACACCCCGGACAAGACCGTCATCCACGATTTCAGCTGTGAGGTCAAGCCCGGCCAGAAGGTGGCTATCGTCGGCCCTACCGGCGCGGGCAAAACTACCATGGTCAAGCTGCTCATGCGCTTTTATGATGTGGATTCCGGTTCCATCACCCTGAATGGTCACGATGTGCGTGACTTTGACCGCAGCGCCCTGCGCGAGGGCTTCGGCATGGTGTTGCAGGACACATGGCTGTTCAAGGGCACCATCATGGAGAACATCCGCTATGGCCGTCTGGATGCTACCGACGAAGAAGTGATTGCCGCCGCCAAGGCTGCCAACGCCGACCACTTCATCCGCACCCTGCCCGGCGGCTACCAGATGGAGCTGAACGAAGACGCTTCCAACGTGAGTCAGGGCCAGAAGCAGCTGCTCACCATCGCCCGCACCATTCTGGCAGATAACCGCATCCTGATTTTGGACGAGGCCACCAGCAGCGTGGATACCCGTACCGAGCAGCGCATCCAGACCGCCATGGACCGCCTGATGGAGGGCCGCACCAGCTTTGTGATCGCCCACCGTCTTTCCACCATCCGGGACGCCGACCTCATCCTTGTGATGCGAGATGGCGACATTGTGGAGCAGGGCACCCACGACCAGCTGATCGAAGCAGGCGGCTTCTACGCCGACCTGTACAACAGCCAGTTCGAGGACGTGGTGGAGTAAAGAACTTTTCCCTTTTTGAATGATTCCCTTATCAACACCGCCCGGCAGTTCTCCGAACTGAGAACCGCCGGGCGGTGTTTCTTTTTTATTCCTGAATCGCTTCCAGCTTCAGGCCGAACAGCTTTTCCGAGAAGGACGGCAGCTGCTGCTGCAACGCGCGGGCATAGGCCATTACCACCGGATCTTCGCGTTTTTGCCCCAGCACGATGCCAAAGCGGTGTCCCCTGCCCCAGTCCAGCACCCGCACAAAGCTGAGATCGGGTCTGCGGTAATAGACCGCCGGGACCATCTTGAGCGCCGGGTCCCCATAAGGCGCACTGCGGATACCGCCCACCGGCGTAAGCTCCACCCCGCGTTCCATCCCCTCCTGCAGCAGACTTGTCTCGTAGACAGTCTGGTACATCTCCTTGATGGGCAGCCAGCGGTATTGCAGCGCCTGCTCCAAGGTCAGCCTGCCCACCGGCATATCGGCAGGCGGGTGGATGGGGATGCAAAGCTCCGGCACATAGAACAGCGGCATAAAGGTAAGCCCCTGCGCGTAGAACTCTGCACTTTCCAGCTGAAAGGAAAGATCCATCTCCCCTTTTTTCAGGCTGCGCCAGATTTCGCTGCGGTTGGCGCACTTTCCCAGAATGGGCGTGTATTGCAGGCACAGGTCACTGGTGAGGGAAAACACATCATACACGAACATCCGCATCGCCTCGTGACAACCGGCGATCTGCAGATGCCTTTCCGGTGGGTTTGCCTGCTGCTGCACCGCACGGGCATGGCGCACTGCCTCCTGATACAGGGCCGTCAACTGCTTTGCCTTGGGGTAAAAGTCCCGGCCTGCCGGGGTAAGGATCACCCGACGCGGCACATGCTGAAACAGTTCAAATTGCAGCTGTCCTTCCAATGTGCGGATCTGCTGCGAAAGTGCCGACTGCGAAAGATACAGCGCCTCTGCCGCTGCCGAAAAGCTGTCCATCTCTACGATCTTCACAAATCCTTCCAGTGCACTCTGGTTCATCTGTGCATCCTCACCTTCTCACATTAGGGTTTGCTAAATTATAATATAACAAATTTGAATTGTAAAGTGTGCCGCTCTACGATACAATTGTTAAAGATTCAGCAAAGTGGTTTTTACCTTGCTGCGTGATGAGAAGAAAACAAGAAGAGAAAAGAGAAAGAGAGCGTACCTATGAATAAGATTTCCCGCAAGGGCTTTCTGAAGATCGCTGCTGCCGCCGCCATGAGCGGTGTCACTGCCGGCGCACTGGCTGCCTGCAATTCCGCCTCCAGCTCCACTGCCTCCGGTGCTGCCGGTCAGTACATCCCCGGCACCTACGAGGGCACCGCCGAGGGCATCTCCTCCACCGTCAAGGTCACCATGACCTTCTCCGACAGCGCTGTCACCGATGTGGTGGTGGACACCTCCGGCGAGACCGCTTCCTTCGGCGCTGCCGCTGCCGATGAGCTGCGTGAGCAGCTGCTTTCTGCCGGTTCTGCCGAGATCGACGGCGTTTCCGGCTCTACCATCACCTCCGACGCCGTGATGAAGGCTGCCAAGAGCTGCTATGCACAGGCAAAGGGTGAGGCTGTGGTGTCCAGCGTGCAGCTGCCCACAGGCGACGCAAACGACTGGCTGGGCAAAGAGCCTGAGATCGACGAGGCTGCCATCACCGAGACCGTAGACACCGACATTCTCATTGTGGGTGCTGGCAACGGCGGTATGTTCGCTGCCGCCTATGCAGCTGCGAACGGCCTGAATTTCCGCGTTATTGAGCAGAATGCCAACGTACAGGACACCCGCCACTGGTACGGCGCGATCGACTCCGCTGCCGCCATGGAGGCCGGTGAAAAGCCCGCCGACCGCGCCAAGCTGCTGAGCGAGATCTCCCGCTACGCCTCCGGCAAGTGTGACCAGCGCGTCGTCAAGACCTGGATCAACGAGTCTGCCGCTATGCACGATTTCATGCGCAGCATTCTGGAGGACAAGTACGGCTGGGTGTGCGATTTCACCTCTGGCAGCGAGGCTGCATGGCCCGCAGAGAACGCGGAACACAACACCGACTACCTCTTCCCTGTGCAGGAGCACAACTACATGGCAAGCGAACGCGAGTCTGGTCTGGCTCGTAATGAGCTGCTGCTGCAGTACATTCAGGAGCTGGGCTACGATGTAGACTTCAAGACCAGTCTGGCAAAGCTGGAAAAGAACAGCGATGGCCGCATTACCGGCATCATCGCCCAGAGCACCGAGGATGACCACTTTATCCGCTACAACGCCAACAAGGGCGTGCTGCTGGCCTGCGGCGGTTTCCCCGGCAACCCCTACATGATGGAGCAGCTGGATCCGCTGGGCACCAGCGTAACCACCGCCTGCTCCTACTCTCCTGCCGACAAGGGCTACGGCATCCGCGCTGCCGTGTGGGCCGGTGCCAATCTGGACAAGGAAGCCGCTCCCATGCTGTTTGACCGCGGCGTTGTTGCCCCCGGCGTGGATGGCGGCTATGTGGACAGCGACACTGCCTTTGGCGGCAAGGCCTTCCCCGGCAAGATCCGCCAGTACAACCCCGGTACCCAGCCCTTCCTGAAGGTGAACCGCAACGGCGAACGCTTTGCCAACGAGAGCTGCCCCTACAACGATATCGTCTACGCTGCTGCCCACCAGCCGGGCCGCGTCTACGCACAGATCTGCGATGCCAACATTCTGGAGGACGCAAAACGTTTCCACACCATCGGCTGCTCTGCCCAGACCCGCAACGGCGGCGAGAAGTACATTCAGGGTAAGATGGACGAGGCTATTGAGGCCGGTGCATTGTTCAAGTGCGATACGCTGGACGAGCTGGCTGACAAGATGGGCTTTACCGGTGCTGCCAAGGACACCTTCCTTGCTACCGTGGAACGTTACAATGAGCTGTACGACAAGCAGAACGATGAGGATTTCGGCAAGCCCGCTTACCGCCTGAGTGCCATCCGCACTGCGCCCTTCTATGGCTGCTGGCTGGGTGCCTCTCTGCTGACCACCGAGCAGGGCATTGCCATCAACGAAAAGGGTCAGGCGCTGGACAACAACAACCAGCCCATGGAGGGCCTGTATATCACCGGTGATATGTCCGGCAGCTTCTTTGCCAACAACTACCCCTGCCTGATGGCCGGTGTAGCCATGGGCCGCACCCTGACCTTCGCCATGAAGGCCGTCAAGCAGATGGCGGGTCTGGATAATGCCTGATCCAGCGCGGTTTTCCGGCACAACTTAAGCGTTTTTCCATTTCTTCTTTCTTCATGAAGAGAGGCGGTCCCTGTTTGGGGCCGCCTCTCTTTGCTATTTTTTCGCCACCCGCCCCCTACACAAATCCCCATGATTGTGCTATGATAAAGCTGAACAGCCGGTTTGTGCCAGACAACCGGCAAAATCGAGGTGTTTGTACAAATGTCTGATCTCCTTGAAACTCTGCAGCAGGAAGGGGTAGACCCCACTCTGCTGGAAGCAGTCCAACAGTACCGCGCTGCCCATGCCCTGTCGGACGCACTGCGCCCGCGCATTCCCTCCCCTGCCTTTACTTATTATGGAAAGGATGTGTGGGAGCAGGCGCTGGCGGCGCTGCTCTGCGGCGAAAACCTGCTGCTGGCAGGCGGAAAAGCCACCGGCAAAAACGTGCTGGCCGAGAACCTTGCCGCCGCCTTTGACCGTCCTGCGTGGGACATCTCCTTCCATGTGAACATGGATGCAGCATCCCTCATCGGCATGGACACTTTTGCGGACGGTCAGGTGGTGTTCCGGCCCGGCCCGGTATACCGCTGCGCCCAGTGCGGCGGCTTTGGTGTGCTGGATGAGATCAACATGGCCAAAAACGAGGCGCTGGCCGTCCTGCACGCGGTGCTGGACTTCCGCCGCGCCATCGACGTGCCGGGCTACGAGCGCATCCCGCTGGCCGAGGAGACCCGCTTCATCGCCACCATGAACTACGGCTACGCCGGCACCCGTGAGCTGAACGAGGCCCTCACCTCCCGCTTCGTGGTCATCCAGATGCCCACCATCACCGAGGAGAACCTCGAAAAACTCCTGCGCACCCAGTTCCCCGATTTGAACAGCAAGTATGTCAGGCAGTTTGCCCTGCTCTTCCTCGATTTGCAGAAAAAGTGCGACAGCGCGGAAATTTCCACCAAAGCGCTCGACCTGCGCGGTATGCTGGACGCCCTGCGCCTGATGCGCCGGGGCGTGGCTGCCGGGGCTGCGCTGGACATGGGCATCACCAACAAAGCCTTCGACTCCTACGAACAGGGCCTCATCCGGGACGCCATTGCCGCCCGCATCCCGGCCCAGCTCACCGCCGCAAAGCTCTTCGATTATAGCAGTTTGCGTTTTTAATGCACAAGCAACATCCGCAAACTGCATATCG
>OGEU01002542.1_pt1 | contig 12895 bp, 7 predicted proteins | sample 1570651 | NCBI WGS metagenome assembly OGEU01 (sample SAMEA2582129, study PRJEB24529) | metagenome | biome: Human gut stool | place: China | collected 2011 | reverse complement strand
AAAAGCCATATCGGCACCGGCTGCCATGGCGGAAACGGGCAGCCCGCCGCCAAAGTAGAAGTGGGTGCCGTGAGCCTCGTCGGCCAGACAGAGCATCCCGGCGTCGTGTGCCATCTTGACGATGGCCCGCAGGTCGGAGCAGATGCCGTAGTAGGTGGGGTTGTTCACCAGCACAGCCACGGCATTGGGGTGCTCTTTGATGGCCTTTGCCACCTGCTCCCGCTTCATGCCCAGGGAGATGCCCAGGCGTTTATCGACCTCGGGGTTGACATAGACGGGCACCGCGCCGCAGAGCACCAGCGCGTTCAGCACGCTGCGGTGCACATTGCGGGGCAGAATGATCTCATCACCCCGCTTGCAGGCGGTAAGCACCATACTCTGCACACTGCTGGTGGTGCCGCCTACCATTAAAAAGGCGTGTGCCGCACCAAAGGCATCGGCGGCAAGCTCCTCAGCTTCCCGGATGACCGACACCGGGTGGCAGAGGTTATCCAGCGGCTTCATACTGTTCACGTCCACGCCCACGCACTGCTGACCCAGAAAAGCGGTCAGCTCCGGGTTGCCGCGGCCCCGCTTGTGACCGGGCACGTCAAAGGGCACCACCCGCATCTGCCGGAACCGCTCCAGCGCCTCGTAGATGGGCGCACGGCGCTGATCCAGCCGGGAACGTGCTTTGTTCTCGTTCATCTTTTCCTCCGTCCCTGTTCTCTTTTTGCACAACAAAAAAGCGCAGACACTGCACAAATGTGCAGACCTGCGCTTGGAAAAGCTTTTTCCGCGCTGACAAAGCACCCAGCCTTAAATGCCGGTGCTGCGCGTTATTCGCGATCCAAAAAGACGGGGTGATGAGAGTCTATATAGCAACTACACTTTTACTACTCTTATTGACCGTTTCACAAGTCTGCGCATAGGCTGCGCAATTTCATGGTTGTAAAGGAACCAACTTATAAAATTTAGAGCTTTGCCGCAGGGGCAGCCGCTGCTTCTAATCAAAACAGCAGTGCTGCGGCACGCAAGCCAACGCAAGGTTTGAAACCTGTTTCATCGTTGTCTCGCAGTAACTCAATCAATAATGGCAGCTTGCGCCGCCGGTCGGCAGTGGACCCGGCTGTCCGTATGGCCTTAGCCCCGTTGGGCGGTCCCGAGTAAATTGCTTTGAAAAGACTCTGCAAGGCGGTGTCTCTCAAAATCAACAAAAGAATAACATGATTCGCCTTTTCTGTCAACTAAAACTTTTTGGCAGACAGCCTTTTCCATGCAGAAAAGACTGTTTTGTGCAAAAACATCCCGCTGAACCCGCAAAAAGGACAGCCGCATCGTTTGGTGCAGCTGTCCTTTGCTCTGGTTATTCTGCGCTGTATGCGCTGCCCATGATCCACGGGTTACTTGCGGAATATTTCGCGTGGTTGCGCAGGTAAGTGACCCATGCGCCGTAGCCGTTGCCGGCCGAAAGGTGCACGCCGTCCGGTGCAGCGATCATCTCTTTCAGGTTGCCCTCGCCGTCAGCCAGTGTCTCCCACAGATCCAGATAAACGCAGCCCTTGCTGGCAGCCAGCTGCGCCAGCTGCTCATTGACGCCGCGCAGCACGTCCGAGGCAAGACCCGGCTTTTTTTCCGCTGCCGCAGGCCGTACCGGCGGGATGGACTGTACATAAATAATGCAGTCCTCGCCCAGCGTCTGGCGCAGCTCGTCCAGCATCTGTCCGTAGTATGCCAGAAAACGGTCCGCAGCGCCCAAGGTGGTCAGGGTGTTGGTGCCCAGCAGGATATACAGCTTTTTGGGCTGCGCCGCTGCCAGCACATCCAGCGCCACCTCCTGACCGCGGGTGGGGCTCTTGACGGCGGCGCGGTTGACAATGGCGTCCGGCCCTACACCCGTATAGCCGCAGATGAGCGCGCCGCTCAGATTGATCTGGTAGTCCGAAAAGCCCACCGTCAGGCTGTCGCCCAGAAAGGCAGCGTCCGAAAAATAGCTCAGGTCTACCTGACCGCAGGCCGGCTGCCGGATGACACTGGCGTCATAAGCCTTAATGGTATAGGCCCCGTCGGTCTGCCGGGCGGGGCCGAAGTTTTCCAGCTGTACCGCCTGCGCCGTGCCGCTGCTATCAGCTGCTTCCTCGCTGCCGCTGCTATCGGCTGCACTTTCGCTGCCGCTGCCGGAGTCCGTCTCGCCCTGCATGGGCAGCGGCGCCAGAATGTTCTGCGCAATGCCGCCCGCGCTGGTCTGCGGGGTGCTGTCCTCCGCCGCTGTTCCCTTTTCCAGAATGGCGGTCACCGCATAGGCGACCAGCAGGATGGCCACAATGACCCCCGCCAGCCGCAGCTTGCCGCCGATGCCCCCGCCCGTGCGCCGCCGGGGTGCCGAATGATATTCGTGTGAAATGCCCATAATCTCTGTCCAGCTTTCTGCAATTATCCCAACAGGCAGGTACTTCTGCCCGGTAATTTTGGAGTGCGCACCCATTTTATCATATTTTTTTTGCCTGTGCAACCAATTGGGTCTTGCATACAACAGGCAAAACGGGTACAATAGGATTGCAGCTTATTTTGCACATTTTACAAAAAGCGAATACACAAGCTGCAAATATTTTTGTGTCAGTTGCGGCAGGCGGCTGTTTTGCCGTTCCGGTCTGTTGGCAGTGCAGGGCCGATAGACTACTTTACCGGACGGTGCGGAAAACCGTTTGCCCGGCAGCGATACATTTTAAATGATCTGAAGGAGGTTTCCATGGCCAAGAATATCATCATTGGTCAGAGCGGCGGCCCTACCGCCGTGATCAACTCCAGCCTTGCGGGCGTATACAAAGCCGCCCGCAGTCTGGGTGCAGACAAGGTGTACGGCATGAAGTACGGCATCGAAGGTCTGCTCAAGGAGGAGCTGCTGGAGCTCAACATCCTGCTGGATGACCGCATGAGCATTGAGCTGCTCAAGCGTACTCCGTCCAGCTATCTGGGCAGCTGCCGCTTCAAGCTGCCCGACCCGGACACCGATGCCACCCCGTTCGTCAAGCTGTTCACCCTGTTTGACAAGTACGACATCTGCGCCGTGTTCTACATCGGCGGCAACGACTCGATGGATACCATCGCGAAGTTGTCCCGCTACGGGCAGCAGGTGGGCAGCAGTGTGCGGTTCATCGGTGTGCCCAAGACCATCGACAACGACCTGTGTCTTACCGACCACACCCCCGGCTACGGCTCTGCCGCAAAGTACATTGCCACCATCTTAAAGGAAGTCATCCGCGACTCCTCGGTGTATAACATCCGTAGTGTGACGGTGGCCGAGATCATGGGCCGTCACGCAGGCTGGCTGGCCGGTGCGGCCTGTCTGGCAGGCGGCGAGGACTGTGAAGGCCCCGACCTGATCCTGCTGCCGGAAGTGCCCTTTGATCAGGACAAGTTCCTTGCCCGGGTGGACGAGCTGCAGCGGGTAAAGTCCAACGTTATCATCGCAGCCAGCGAGGGCGTAAAGACCGCAGACGGCACTTATCTGTGCGATCTGGTGTCCACCGCCGGGCAGCTGGACGCCTTTGGCCACAAGGCCATCCTCAGCGGCACCAGCCGTTACCTTTCGGAGCTCATCCACGACAAGCTGCAGTGCAAGAGCCGCGCCATCGAGTTCTCCACCCTGCAGCGCTGCGCCAGCCATCTGGCCAGCCGCACGGATGTGAACGAGGCCTACGCCGTTGGCGGTGCCGCTGCCGCTGCTGCCTTTGCGGGCGAGAGCGGCCGCATGATCGCCCTCAAGCGCGTTTCCAACTACCCGTACCAGTGCATCACCGAGTCTGTGGATGTGCAGCAGGTGGCAAATCTGGAAAAGAAGGTCCCGCTGGAATGGATTACTCCGGACGGGATGCAGGTGACCGAAGCCTTTGAGGAGTACGCCCGTCCGCTGATCCTGGACGAGGTTACTCCTGTGTATGTGAACGGTACCCCCCGCCACATCCGTCTGTGATCTCCCTTTCCCTTCCGCGTCTGTTTTCGTGCAACTGCACGTTTTTATAGCCGAAACAGAAAAAACAAAAAAGGAGAAATCATCATGGGAAAAAACGCAATCGTCGGTCAGTCCGGCGGCCCCACCTCTGTCATCAATGCCAGTCTGGCGGGTGTCTTTGAAAGCTGCAAGAACCGCGGCGCAGACATCGTGTACGGTATGTGCAACGGTGTTGCCGGTCTGCTGGAGGAGCGGGTGGTGGATCTTTCCACCCTGCTGACCGATGACCTGGACATCGAGCTGCTCAAGCGCACCCCGTCCAGCTTTCTGGGCAGCTGCCGCTACAAGCTGCCCGACTGGCGGGATGACGAGGCGGTGTACAAAAAGCTGTTCGCCATTCTGGAAAAGCTGAACATCGGCTACTTTTTCTACATCGGCGGCAACGACTCCATGGACACCATCGGCAAGCTGGCAGACTACGGCCAGCGCGTTGGCAGCGACATCCGCTTTATGGGCGTGCCCAAGACCATCGACAACGACCTGATGGTCACCGACCACACCCCCGGCTACGGCTCTGCTGCCAAGTACATCGGCGTGGTGATGAAGGAGATCATCCGCGATGCCACCGTGTACGGCACCAAGTACGTCACCGTGGTGGAGATCATGGGCCGCAACGCCGGCTGGCTGACCGCTGCCGCCGCTCTGGCAAAGAGTGACGACTGCGAGGGTGTGGACATGATCTGCCTGCCCGAAGTGCCCTTCAATGTGGAACACTTCATTGAGAAGGTGCGCGTGATGCAGGAGAAGAAGCCCAGCATCGTGATCGCCGTTTCCGAGGGCGTAAAGCTGGAAGATGGCCGTTACGTCTGTGAGCTGGCCGACGATGTGCACGCAGTGGACGCTTTCGGCCACAAGGCCCTGACCGGCACCGCACGGTATCTGGCAAATGTGGTGGCCCGCAATCTGGACACAAAGACCCGCTGCATCGAGCTTTCCACTCTGCAGCGCTGCGCAGGCCATCTGACCAGCCGCACCGACATCACCGAAGCCTATCAGGTGGGCGGTGCTGCCGCCAAGGCTGCCTTTGAGGGCGTCACCGGCCAGATGGTGGCCCTGAAGCGCATCTCCAACAGCCCGTACCAGTGCACCACCGAGCTGCACCCCATCAGCGAGGTGGCAAACCTCGAAAAGAAGGTGCCGCTGAGCTGGATGAACGCCAACCACACCCAGATGACCGATGAGTTCCTGGCTTATGCCCGCCCGCTGATCCAGGCCGAGCTGACCCCGCTGTACATTGCCGGTCTGCCCCACCACATCTACATGAAGAATCAGAAGTGATCTCTCCTGCATTGATTTTTCTCAAGGCATGATGAAAGCCCGCCCGAGTTTTACGCCCGGACGGGCTTTTTGCATTTCGGTATTTTTCGCTTTAGAACATCAGACCGCTGCGCCGACTTTGGGTGCGCCGCCTGCGATCTCCTCTGCCGTCAGAGGCTTTGCCTCCACCGGGGTATTCAGGCGCTCCTTGGCCACTGCCAGCATCAGCTTGATGCGGTTCTCCTGATTGACCTTGGTGGCGCTGGGGTCGTAATCGATGGGGGTGATGTTGGCACTGGGGTACAGGGCGCGGATCTTGTTCACCATACCCTTACCCACGATGTGGTTGGGCAGGCAGCCGAAGGGCTGGGCGCACACGATGTTGCCGTAGCCGCCCTGCACCAGCTCGATCATCTCGGCAGTCAGCAGCCAGCCCTCGCCCATTTTTGCGCCCAGCGAGATGACCCCCTTGGGCTTTTCCACCAGCTCCTTGAAGGGGCCCGGCGCATAGAACCCGGCGTCCGTCTCGGCCTTGAGCATGGCACGCTCCACGCTGTCCAGCCAGTTGAGGAACTGGTCAGTGCCGACCTTCACAGCCAGCTTTCCGCCGTACAGCACATGATCCTCGCCCATGTTGAAGGCGCAGTACTGCACAAAGCCCATCAGGCCGGGGAAGTTCACCTCGCAGTCCTGACTTTCAAGGAATTTTTGCAGATCGTTGTTGCCCAGCGGGCTGTATTTGACGTAGATCTCGCCCACAACGCCCACCTTGACCTTGGGCACCCGGGTGACCGGGATGGCGGCAAAGTCTTTCGCGATGAGCGGGAAGGTGTGCTTCATTTCCCGGGAAGTAAAGCCTTTGCCTGCCAGCAGTGCACGGCCAAGACGCGCGATCCAGCGATCCACCATGCGGTCGGCGGCACCCTTTTCGTTCTCGTAGGGAGCCACCTGATTGCGCAGCGCACACAGCATATCGCCGTAGAAGATGCAGGCGATGCACTTGCGCGCCAACGGGAGGGTCATCTGGAAGCCGCTGTCCTTTTCCAGACCGGAAAAGTTCAGGCTTGCCACCGGGATCTGCGGGTAACCGGCCTTGACCAGCGCCTTGCGCAGCAGATGGATGTAGTTGGAGGCGCGGCAGCCGCCGCCGGTCTGGGTGATCAGCAGGGCGGTGTGCTCCAGATCATACTTGCCGCTGTTCAGCGCATCCAGAAACTGGCCGATGACCAGCAGCGCCGGGTAGCAGGTATCGTTATGCACATACTTCAGCCCCAGCTGTGCCACAGCACTGCCGCAGTTGCCCAGCAGTTCACACTTGTAGCCCTCGCAGCGCAGTGCGTACTCCATAAGCCGGAACTGGGTCACGGCCATGTTGGGGATCAGGATGGTGTGGGTCTTTTTCATCTCCGGGGTAAATTTGGGATAATGATATTCCATAGGTTCCTCCTATGTTGCTCTAAACAAGATAGTCCCCGCAAAAACTTCCCCCGCCGGGGGAAGTTTTTCAGCCTATCTCAGGGTTTCTTTTACTCTGCCTTTTCTGCGGCGGCCTCGTCCCGCTCGTCCAGAGCGGCAAACAGGCTGCGCAGACGGATGTTCACGGCACCGAGGTTCGTGATCTCGTCGATCTTCAGCTGGGTATACAGCTTGTTGCCCCGCTGCAGGATCTCGCGGGTCTCATCGGTGGTAATGGCATCCACGCCGCAGCCGAAGGACACCAGCTGCACCAGATCCATATCCTTCTGGGTGGTGCAGTACTTGGCGGCGGCATACAGGCGGCTGTGGTAGGTCCACTGGTTCAGCACACTGGTGGGGAACTTCTGCACCCGGTTGGAGATGCTGTCCTCGGTGACCACCGCAGCCCCGTGGCGGGTGATCAGGTGGTCGATGCCGTGGTTGACCTCCGGGTCCACATGGTAGGGACGACCAGCCAGCACGATGATGCGCTTGCCCTGACGGCGTGCCTCGTCGATGATCTCGCTGCCCTTTACTCGGATCTTTGCCATGTGTGCTTCGTACTCCGCGTAGGCAGCATCGGCTGCGGCCTGCACTTCCCGCTCGGAGATGCCGCCAAAGTACTTGGGCAGCACCTCTTTTGCCATTTTGTGCACAAAGTCCTTGGGGCGATGGATGCCCACATAATCATAGATGAACTTTTTGCCCTCCAGCTCCGGGCAGTTGCCTGCCAGAACCTCCGGGTAGTAGGCCACCACCGGGCAGTTGTAGTGATTCTGGCCCAGACCCTCGTCGATGTTATAGGTCATGCAGGGGTAAAAAATGGCGTCCACGCCCAGCTTGGCCAGAAATTCAATGTGGCCGTGGGCCAGCTTCGCCGGAAAGCAGGCGGTGTCGCTGGGGATGCTCCCCTGCCCCTCCAGATACAGCTTTCGACTGGACATGGGGCTGTGGACCACCTGAAAGCCAAGTTTCGTGAAAAATGTGTGCCAGAAGGGATACAGTTCCCAGAAGTTCAGACACAGGGGCAAACCGATCCGCCCCCGCCGGTTCTCCCCCGGCTTGTAGCCTAAAAGCAGCTGCCGCTTATATTCATACAGATTCCAGCGATCATCGTCCTTTTTGCCGGTGATGGGCCGCTCGCAGCGGTTGCCGCTGATGAGCCGCCCGCCATCGGAGAAGGTATTGACGGTAAGCTGGCAATTGTTTCCGCACTGGCCGCAGCTGCGGCTCTCTGTTTCCCGATGGAACGCCCGCATCTCCGGCTCTGTCAGGAGTGTACTGTGGTTTCCCTTGACAGACTTTTTCATGCCGTACAGGGCCGCGCCGTAGGCTCCCATGAGGCCCGCGATGTTGGGGCGGATCACCTCAAGGCCCATTTCCTTCTCGAAGGCCCGGAGAACGGCCTCGTTATAAAACGTGCCCCCCTGCACCACCACATGACGGCCCAGCTCCTCCGGTGAGGAAGCCCGGATCACCTTGTAGATGGCGTTTTTCACCACGGAGATGGACAGTCCCGCGGAGATGTTCTCCACGGAGGCGCCGTCCTTCTGGGCCTGCTTCACACTGGAATTCATAAACACCGTACACCGGCTGCCCAGATCCACGGGCCGGTCCGCAAACAGGCCCAGCTTCGTAAAGTCCTTCACATCGTAGCCCAACGCCTGAGCGAAGGTCTGCAAAAAGCTGCCGCAGCCGGAAGAACAGGCTTCGTTGAGGAAAATGTCGCTGATGGCGCCGTTTTCGATCTTGAAGCACTTCATGTCCTGACCGCCGATGTCGATGATGAAGTCCACATCCGGCATAAAATGCTTGGCGGCGGTAAAGTGGGCCACGGTCTCCACCACGCCGAAATCCGCGTGGAAGGCGGCCTTGGCCAAATCCTCGCCGTAGCCGGTGGTGGTGACGGACGCCACGTTCAGCTTGGGATGGCTCTCATATAACCCCAGCAGCACGGTTTTCAGCAGGGCAATGGGGTCCCCCTGATTGGGCCGGTAGTCGGTGAACAGCAGCTCCGCGTTCTCGTCGATGACCGCCACCTTCACCGTGGTGGAGCCTGAATCGATGCCGATGTGGACGGGCTTGGCGTAGTCCGTCGGGAAGTCCGCCTGCGGCACCGCCGCCTTGGCGTGACGGGCTTTGAACGCGTCATATTCCGCCTGATTTTCAAAGAGAGGCGGCTGGGAGCGGTAGGTCTCCGACATGCCGCGCTGCTCCAACAGTTCCGCCGTTTTCAGCAGGTCCCACGATTCCTCGGCGTAAAACGCCGCGCCCAGAGCCACAAACAGCAAGCTATTCTCCGGACAAGTTCCGGTGACGCCCAAAGTCTCGTCGAAGCTCTGCCGCAGACACTTGGAAAAGGTCAGCGGCCCGCCCAGATACAGAACGTGGCCCTTGATAGGCCGTCCCTGCGCCAGACCCGCGATGGTCTGATTCACCACCGCCTGATAGATGCTCTTGGCGATGTCGGCGGACTTGGCCCCCTGATTGATGAGGGGCTGGATGTCGCTTTTGGCAAAAACGCCGCAGCGGCTGGCGATGGTGTAGGTGCGGGTCGCGGCTTGCGCGGCCTTGTCCATCTCGTCGGCGCCCATCTTCAGCAGGGTCGCCATCTGGTCAATGAACGCGCCCGTACCGCCGGCGCAGCTGCCGTTCATGCGGACCTCGGTGCCGTTTGTCAGGAAAAGGATTTTGGCGTCCTCGCCGCCCAGCTCGATGATGCAGTCGGTGCCGGGGGCCAGCCGGTTGGCGGCCACACGGGTGGCAAAGACCTCCTGCACGAAGGGGACCTTGCAGCTGTCGGCCAGGCCCATACCGGCGGAGCCGGAGATGGCTAAGTAGGCGCGGCCATCGGGCAGATATTCGGCGGCAACCTTCTCAAGCAGCGCCCTGCCCTTCTCTAAAATATGGCTGAAATGGCGCTCGTAGGTCGAATAGACGATCTGCCCAGCGTCGTTCAGCACAACACATTTAATGGTGGTGGAACCAATGTCCAGACCAACTCTCATAGGATTTTGCCTCCTGCGGATGGAGTGAAATTGCGGGATATGTGCGCCGGGTCTGCCCCGCGGCGATATAATATCAGATTATATTATACAGGGTTCTGCACGATTCGGCAAGAGTACGGTGCAGGAAAACACGTTGTCAAATGCAGGAATCTGTCCCAAAAAACACCGAAGCGGTGCAGGAAAGTCCTGCACCGCTTCGGCATCAAAAGAAAAGAGGAGTATGGATGAAAAACTTGGGGTTCTGTTCTCAGGCCCGGGTCCCTGCTCCCTTCCTGAGAACACTTATAGTATACCCGCCATTTGTGTTAAAGTCGTGAAGGAAAATTCAACAAATTAAGAAGGGTTTGTGAACAAACCAAGCCTTCCCCCCAGGGGGGGGAGGTGGCCCCGACCGCTGACAGCTTCCTCCAAGGGGGAAGCCGCTCTAAACAAAAACCACCCAGCGCAAAACCGAGTGGCTATGTACAAACTTATTGCTCCTCCCGGCCCAATTTGTCGATCTGATCCTGCAAAAGCTGGGAGATCGGGCGGCGGGTGTTGCGCAGACGGTGGACCGGGGCGGCAGGGGCCGTGTGGTGCACGGGCTGTGCCTTGGCCTTGACGCGCAGACGCTCGGCGGGCTTTTCGGGAGACGGGGCGGCAGGATTGGCGGCGGCAGCGGGGCGCGGCGGCACCGGTGCGGGAATATCCGTTTCCGGTGTGCCCTGCGCAAAGCTGCGCATATCGGTGCCCAGATCTTTCAGCTCGGCCTCGGTCTGGTCAAGCGCCTGATAGATGGCCTGTGTCAGGCCGTCTAAATCCAGCGTGGCGGCGCTCAGGCGCTCGTCCACGCGGGCCAGACGCTCCCGCACCAGCATGACGCCCGACGCAATGCTGCGGGCATTCTCTGCCATGCGGTTCTTCTGGGTCTCGGCCTGCTGCTTGAGCTCCCGCTCTGCGCTCTCGGCGTACAGGCGGGCATCGGCCAGGATCTTGCCGGCCTCGAGCTTGGCCTCCCGCACCAGATCGGATGTGGGGGCAGCCGGGGCGGCGGCAGTGTTCAGCGCGCGCGCGGCGGTCAGCTGCTTTTGCAACTCGTCCACCTGCTGCTGCAGATCGTGGCATTTCAGCTGCCAGATGTTGGCGTTTTTCTGGGATTCCCGCTGGGTGGACTGGAAGGAGGCCGTCTTTTTCTTGATGGTCTCCAGCTGCTCGTCCGCCTCGCGGCGCTTGGCCTCGGCCGTGTCTGCACGCTGGGTCGCGGCAGCCAGCTCGGCCTTCAGGGCCTCCATGCGGCTGTCGGCGGTGCCTCGCTCGCTGCGCAGCTCGTCCAGCTTGGACTGCAGCTGCTGCAGCTGGCGGTTGTACTCCAGCTCGTGCTGCTGGGCCTCGTTGGCCAGTGCGTTCATGTAAGCCAGCACGTCATTTTTATCAAAGCCGAACAAGCTGGAACGAAAACCCTGTTCCTGAATGTTCATCGGTTCAGACGGCATGGCTTTTTACATCCTCTCGCAAAAAAATCATTAAGAACGCTTGTTCAGGATGCTGAGCAGGTCGTCAAAGTAATCGCCGTCATCCTCTTCCTCGGCAGGGGCTGCGGGCTGTGCGGCCACAGGCGTGTCCATGCCGGTGCTGAAGGACTGGGTGAAGATCGGGTTGGGCATGACGGGGTTGACCTGCGGCTGGACAGGCTGCACGGGCTGGACCGGAGCAGCGGCAGGCTGTGCGGCGGGCTGGGTAGCGGCCTGTGCGGCACGCTTGGCGTCAACATGGGCCTGAATGGGCTCGTCGACCTCGGGCGTGCTCTCGAAGCCTGTGGCAACGACGGTAATGCTCATCTCGTCGCTCAGGCGCTCGTCGAACGCAGTACCCCAGATGATGTTGGCATCGGGATGCGCGCTCTGGGTGATCATGCTGGCAGCGGTCTCGACATCCTCCAGGCCGATGTCCGGGCTGGAAGTGATGTTGATGATAACGCCGTGTGCACCGGCAATGCTGGTCTCCAGCAGCGGGCTGGAGATGGCAGCCTTGGCGGCGTTCTCGGCCTTGCCGGCGCCCTTGGCAACGCCGACGCCCATGTGGGCAAAGCCGGCGTCCTTCATGATGGAGCGGACGTCCGCGAAGTCCAGGTTGATGAAGGCAGGAATGTTGATCAGGCTGGAGATGCTCTCAACGCCCTGGCGCAGCACGTTGTCAGCGGCCTCGAAGGCGTTCATCAGGGTGATCTTCTCCTGGCTGATGAGTTTCAGGCGCTCGTTGGGAATGACGATCAGGGAGTCGACGTGCATCATCAGGGAGGCGATGCCCTGCTCGGCCTGCGCCATCTTGCGCTTGCCCTCAAAAGCGAAAGGCTTCGTGACGATGCCGACGGTCAGGATACCCAGGTCATGGGCCGTCTCGGCCACGACAGGGGCAGCGCCCGTGCCGGTGCCGCCGCCCATGCCGGCGGTGATAAAGACCATCTGCGCACCCTTCAGCGCGTTGGTGATCTCGTCCTTGCTCTCCTCGGCGGCGCGCTGGCCGATCTCCGGGTCAGCACCGGCACCGCGGCCCTTGGTCAGCTTGGCACCAAGCTGGACCTTCTGGGTGGCCTTGGAGTTGAGCAGAGCCTGCTGGTCGGTGTTCATCGCGACGAACTCGACCCCGGACAGACCGGACTCCACCATGCGGTTGACGGCGTTGCCGCCGCCGCCACCTACGCCGATAACCTTGATATTGGTTACATTTTGCATTTCTTCGTCGAGAACGAATGCCATGAGTGTATCCCCCTAAAAGTGATGTTGTGAAACCGGATTCCTGGGGTGCACCCACGCATGGGCACACTAATCCGTGATTTTTTACATATAACTGTTTATAAGGATAGCAAATTTTCCGCGCAATTTCAATACCTTAGCGAGAAATTCATAAAAAAATACGGCCTGCCCTGCCCTTTTGGACAACGCAGGCCGCGATAGAGACTGTATTTTTAGTACAAAGCTACATACTTTGTGTAAGAATGTGAAAAAATTGAGAAGCGGAGCTGCTGTAATCGGCCATGTGCCGGGCGGTCTCCCCGCAGGGGCCGGGCATGCCCGGCCCGGATGCGTAAGGCGGGCGGCAGTCCGCGGAAGGTCTCAGGAAATCTCTGCCCCCAGCCCGCGCAGTGCGGCGGGTAAATTTTCATACCCGCGGGGGATGTGCCCGGGGTCGCGCAGGCGGGTCTCAC
>OGEU01002535.1_pt1 | contig 12953 bp, 14 predicted proteins | sample 1570651 | NCBI WGS metagenome assembly OGEU01 (sample SAMEA2582129, study PRJEB24529) | metagenome | biome: Human gut stool | place: China | collected 2011 | reverse complement strand
GCATCCTCGATGTGGAAGATACCTACATTGACCGGGACACCATTTATAATTCACTGGTTTCCTATATTAAGAATTATATAGAGAAGGATAAGGATTTTACAAAACTGATTTATAAGTACCTGATTTATAACGGAACACTCAGTGGCAACCAGGTATGCAAGCTTCTTTATGACCAGGAAGTGCTTGCCTATGATGAATCCACTTATTCAAGGCTGACCAGCGGTTCTTTATCTGCATATGATTTCATGCTGTCACAGATAAAGAGTCTTACCATTACTCCGGCAATGCTTGCCCTGAATCCGTGTTCCGCTTCTGTTACCATGGTAAAACCTGGTACTTCGGATGTGGTTGCCATGGTATCTTATCCTAGCTATGATAATAATGTATTTTCCGGTGCGATTGACTCGGATTACTGGAATCTGTTAAATGATGACAAATCCAGCCCGCTGTATGCAAGAGCAACGAAGATGCGTACCGCTCCGGGATCTACCTTCAAACCGCTGTCTGCAACGGCCGGTCTGGAAGAAGGTGTTATCACAGCCGCGACCGGTATCAACTGTCCGGGTATCTTTACCAAGATTACTCCTTCACCAAAATGCTGGATTTATCCGAGTTCACATGGAACGATCGGTGTGGTAAAAGCGATAGAAGTATCCTGTAATGTATTCTTTTATGAAACTGCATACCGTCTCGGAAGCATGTCAAACGGTACTTACTCTGACAGTGAAGCACTGGAACGTCTGAAGAAATACGGTGATATGTACGGTCTTACCTCTAAATCCGGTGTAGAAGTAGAAGAATCCGCACCACTCTTTTCAACAACCAGTGGTGTTGCATCTGCAATCGGTCAGGGTTCCCACAGCTTCACCGGTGTACAGCTTGCCCGCTATGTAAATACCATTGCTTCAAATGGTGTAAATTATGAGCTTACACTGATTGATAAGGTAGTGGATGTAAACGGAAATGAACAGACTGCTGCAGAGAAATCCCAGACAAAACTGGCAGTTGCGGATTCTACCATCAGCACCATACAGCAGGGTATGAAATCTGCTGCTGATTCAACGAATTATGGAATGAGTAAGCATTTTGGAAGCAGCATTGCTGCAAAAACCGGTACGGCACAGGAAAATGAAAAGACACCTGACCACGCACTGGTAATATCCTATGCACCATTTGATAATCCTCAGATTTCCATGAGTGTTGTTCTCCAGAATGGTTATACCTCTGGAAATGCCATCAAACTGGCAAATGACGTGTATGACTTCTATTTCGGAAAAATAACTCTGGATCAGATTCTTGCCGGCACATCCGACGGCCCGGTAAAGGCTTCGGACACGACGGCTGCACAGTAACTGACATACTATATGGGAAGGGAAGATCACATGAAGAAAAATTCTATTGTAATAAAGGGAAATAAATATGGAATTGTAGTCGTCATGGATTCAGATACATCATTTGACGAAATCAAAAACCAGCTGGAAGAAAAATTAAAAGAATCTGCCCGTTTTTTCGGAAACGGAACAATGGCTATTTCTTTTGAAGGAAGAAATCTGGATGATGAACAGCAGAAGGAACTGCTGAACGTCATCAGCGAATCATCGGATCTGAATATTGCATGTATTATTGATCATGATGAAAAACTTACAGAAATTTTTAAAAAATCAGTTGAAAAAATTGAAAATATAGATGATAATAAGGAAGATGAACCCATGCCTGAGCCCACGGCTGCCGTGGATAAGAATACCGGAAAGTTTTTCCGCGGAACACTGCGTTCCGGTCAGATTCTGGAAAGCGATACCTCTATTGTGGTAATCGGGGATGTTAATCCGGGGGCCAGTGTATCTGCAGGCGGGAATATTATTATTCTGGGTTCATTAAAGGGAACGGTTTCTGCCGGTATGAACGGTGATGGAAAAGCATTCATCGTTGCTCTTGACATGGCACCTGTCCAGGTAAGGATAGGCGATACCATTGCCCGCTGTCCGGAAAGGCAGAAAAAGGCAAAACCGGAGACAAAAATTGCTTACTTAAATAACGGAACGATCTATATTGATCCGTTAAGTATTTGATATATTTTTTTGCACTTACATAATTCTCTTCCAATATTTTGCGGTTATTATAAAATTTATACTGTTCATACGCAGCCAATATGATAGAACTTCCCCATGGAATAATATCCCAAAAGCTTCCCTCACCGCAGTCATAAATAAATTTTGCATATCTCGGTGCTATAGAAGGAACCAATCCACTCTTATATTCATGTCTGAAATTTCCTGTGTCAAAGTCCATTTCAGATTCTTGATACTGCGAGTCCCGCATATCCATTGCAATTTTTGACCACAACGTATCCACATTTTTATTATACATTACCGCTTTTGCCATCAAATGATCTGGTTCCAACCATCCTAATTTTTCAATCGTTGGACAGTCTGTGTGCAAATGATTCAAATTACTTTCTATTGCTTTCAAAATTAGATGATAGATCTTATTATAATTCTCATCTGAGCAATGAAACTTTCCAGTGTCCTCTGCTGATGATGTCGTAAAGAAGGATTTAAATTCAAGAATCTGCTCAAATGTAGCCCCCTCTATTTTATACCATCGTGCGCCATTTACGGAAAACTTTTGTTCAAATACATCCTCTCCACCACTCAACGTCAAAATTGAATACGTATCAACCGTCTGTTCTATGTCTCCATTCGCTTTTAATTTTTCTGCCGGTATTACTCGAACTCTCTGACCTCTCTCTCCTCTGATTTTTATAAAAAACTGGGATGACATATTCTGTCCAAAATCAAAAATCATCCGAGTATGGTTTTCCGCTATAGATAAATTTTTTTCGAACTATCATTGGCTTTTTTGTGTTATTTCCAATCCAAAATCCCTTCCATGATTTCACACCAGTGATAAAGGAAAAATACTCAGAGCTTTCCACTTTGTCTTCCTCATCCCACGCTGAAATTCGATAGTGATATTTCGTCTGTTCCTGTAAAGGAAGAGAAATTGCAATATTATTCTGTTCAGCAGATATCACTTTTCCTGTCGAATATAATTGCTCCTTATCTTTATAAATATTAATCTGGTACGCAGTCTGGCTATGTGATCCATAGTGATATTTCCAATAAAATAGCAAATTCTCTCCTACACCAGTCTGTGTATAGTAGTCTTGTATTCCTGCTTTTACAATTTTCATTTCTAATTCCCTCAAAATTTTATATTTTTAGGTCTGCCCATCAACTGTGCAGACTTTTTAACTGTTACCATTCTTCTATATATTCTTTTCCTTCATACCAGTCAATCATATTTAATACTAGCATATTCCAATGAAATAAAATTTACTTTTTTATTGTATTCCTCGATCTCCCATTTTGTCAAGGTTTCAACCAGTGAGGAGAGTGAAAAGTGATTTTTATCTTGATGTAAGAACGCCAGATACTCTTACTTCACTAAAAAATAGAGCATATCGATTTCTCGACACACTCTATTTTGTCATCTTTTAATTATAAGGATTCGTTTTATTTATTCTGCGAGATTCTCACTGCAAAACAGTTCAACGCAATCACTGATTACGTCCTCAGATGCATCTGTCTTAATTCCTGATGCCATCCAGTAGGCATAATCTCCATCATAGAAAGAATTGATCTTGTACTCGGTATATCCGTAGCGAAACTCAATATGATAGGTCGTATCTGGCGTATCTGCTGCAAATGCAAAATAAGTAAAATCACCAGAGTTCTCGTCATCGCTCTTATAAATTGCAAAGCTTCCATCCTCTGCATCGCCAACATAAGTATAGGTGTGAGAAAATACCTCCTCACCGTCTGCATCTGTTCCAGTAATCGTGTTTCCTTCTACTGTAAACTGTGCAACTCCATGCAAAAAATAACAGTCAAATGCCGTGTCGTCTGGATTCTCTGCATAGGTATCCACTGCCTCTGCTCCATAAATCAATGCAGTCGTGCTGCCCTTTAACATATCAGAATACAGCTGCGCATTCTCCTCATCACCATACTGAGCACAAAAGCCTAGCCACAAATCATCATACTTTGCATCTGCGATCACTGGGAATAACTCCTCATAGGTTCCCTCTAGATTAGCAAGGACATCTCCAACCCCCTCACTCTCACTCTCTTCTGCAGATGATGCCTCGGATGTCTCTTCTACTGTCTCTTCTGCTGATGATGTGCCTTCTGATGCAAATGCTGGAACAGCACTTAAAACCATAGCTGCTGCAAGTGGCATAACAAACATTTTTCCTCTCATATCTTTTTTCCTCTTTTCTTTTTAAATTTATATTATGTTAGTTATGGCTAACCTAATGCATATTTTATCTAGTACTGTTTCAAATCTCAATGACCAAGCAGACTATTTTCTATCCATTTGGACATCCTTTTTATATTCTGTCGGTGTCATTTTGTATTCAGAGCAAAAAGCAGATGTGAATTTATTCGGATTAATATATCCAATTTTTGCAGCTATCTCAGCTACCGACAATTGCCCTTCCCTTAACATTTTCTCTGCAATTTGCAGCCGATAGGTACGGCAATAGGTATAGATTGGAACACCATACATTTCCTTAAAACATTTTTTCATTGCAGTCGGCGATATCTCAAATCGCTCTGCTAACTCCTCAATCGTATAATGTTCTGTGATATGTTCTACTACAAAGTCGTGAATCTTTAAAACGCAATCTCTTTGTGCTTTTGAAAAATAAATATAATCTTTCTTGCCAGCATCAAAATTCAGTTCTGTCAATATTAGCAAAAGTTCCAGCAGCTTTATTTTAATATAGCTAGGCTTTAAATGATCTTGTACCGTGTACAATTCTGAACATATATGCTGAATCGTTTCATTTGCACGCACCATATAAAAATCCTGTTTTTCTGAAAATGCGAAAATTCGATTTAGATCAATCGAAAGAAGTGATAAAATCTGCTTCATCTCTTCTGTAATTTCTGCAAAATCAATCGTAACTGTTATTCCATGATAATGAGAGGTTGGAAAAGATGATGTGTGTGATTTTCCCTGCAAAGAACAAATGGATAAATCACCAGCTGTCATGTAACAATAACTATATTCTCCAAAAGTACATTCAGACCGCCCCTCTCTGCAATAATTAATTTCAAGAAAGTTCGTCCGAGGATTTTGCGTTTTGTTGCAATACTTCATATGCATATCATTATAGACTAGTTCCATACCTGGAAATACCGAATAGGCAGCAATGTCTCCCGTACCACTTTCATTTTCAAGATGAAATGTTGAACATAGTGAACCTTCATTTTTTTCTTTAACAGAAGGTCCATACAAATCAACACTTTTCAATTTGCCTCTAGGCTTGGATGATGCAAAAAGTATCGTTTCAGCCGTTTTATATGGATTTTGTAACACGTTTATTTCCTTTCCAACATTTTATGCAAATTCTTGCTCTGTTCGCATTCTAGGTGCTCTTTTTAAGTTAGTGAGTTGCTGCTAAGCCAGACATGATATCACTTATGCCTGCGACCACCACGCTTTTTGTAGTCCTCATCAATGCGCTTTTTCCAGTCTGCACTTAGCGATGCACTGCAACGGACGGAGCTGATTGCTGCACTAACCACATCATAGTTCAGCGCAGTTCCTTCACTGTCACATTGATAGTTGACCGCACGATCTGCGCCAATTCCAAGCTGACCTGCTGTTTGAACCGCATCAATATTGGCACCCAAAAACAAAAACTCCCAATTGTATTTTGTTTTCTGCCGTTCAATCATCTGCTTCACTTTTTCGTATGTGTAACGACGACTCGCATTTTCCATACCATCCGTTGTGATCACAAACATTGTGTGCTCTGGAACATCCTCCGGTCTTGCATATTTATGGACATTTCCAATGTGATGGACTGCTCCACCAATCGCATCCAACAATGCCGTACAGCCACGAACTGTGTAATCTCGGTCAGTCATTGGTTGAATGTCCTTTGCATTTACACGATCATGCAAAACCTCACTCACATTGTCAAACAGTACCGTAGAAATTAATGCCTCTCCCTCTGCTTTTTTCTGCTTCTCAATCATAGAATTAAATCCACCGATGGTGTCGCGTTCTAGCCCACTCATGGAGCCACTGCGATCCAAAATAAAAACGATTTCTGTTAAATTCTTCCTCATGTGCTTGTCCTCCCAAAATATCTCGCCCTGCCGAGTTCGCTGTTACGGTATTCATTACTCACGCCAAATAGCTGCTTGTTTTCATACCTTACAGCCATACTATAGCAGTTTTATTTTGAAGAGTGGTCGCATGGAAAGCGACATTTTGTTTTCACGCCCCAATCAGGCTCTGGTCAAAGGCAAATAACGCTTCGTTGATTTCATACACATTATAGTTTCCTCGCTTTACAAAAAATTCTATGATAATGTCAAATTTATTTGAATGTGATAATGAGAATCCTGCCTTGACAAGCATCTCCTGCATCTGGTCAAGTGGCAGTTCCAAAGCCAAAGCAAATGCCAGCACAGTCGGCTTAGACGGCTTATAATATTTGTCTGAGCGGATTTTAGAAAAGAGCTTTCGGTCAATGTTTGCTTTCTTATAGCACTGTGCATCTGTCATGCCTCAATCATCGCTTCATTCATACTTTCAATATCCGGATATGGCCACTCACACATTTTTACTATATTCGCATGACCAAAATGCGTATCTGCTGTAAAATAAATCATTGTTTTGTGATCTCCTCTCGTATTTAAATCTGTCAGATAGTTTTATCGATATCTCATCCTGATAACTTTCTAATTCATTTATTCTATATTCTTTTCGCATGCCTGTCTAGCTTTTGTCTTGTAAGACGCAAAAATTAGCAGGCGTAAGAGTGTCTAGCGCTTTTACATCTATATATTCACTGTCATATATGGAGGAATACAGATAATTCAATCTTTCAAAATCAAATTTCTTGGATGAATAATATAACTCTCACCTATACTTTCCCTATATTTTTCTCTGAAATTATCCAGTGAAGTGGTTTTATATTGTTTTCCAGACTTCACCTCAATTGGAAACATCTTATACTTTAATCTACTATTATTTGAAATAATAAAATCTATTTCCATATCATTTCGATGCTTACTTTCATTTTCAATATTTTTCAATTATACGCATATTTTAAAGTGTTTCTGATTTTTTATAAAAAGAACCCTGAGGAATTATCCCTCCAGGTTCTTATATTCTTTTCGTATAAGATTATATCTCATGACGATCTCTTAGAAAACTATTGATTCATTGGCATGTCAGGTACTCCTCATGGTTCATCACATGCGGAAGCATCAGCTGTCTAATCTCCTCTGTTAAATTTCCAGCGTAGACTGGTGCAATGCTATCTCTAAACTTTTAACAGAACTGAGAAACTCTCATATTCCATTGTTCTGCAAGTTTCTCAACCTTAAAATTCTGGCGATAATTTTGCTTAATCCAGCTATTTGCTTCATAATATCATCAAGCAATTTCATATGCAATATACTCATGATCAAATTCATAACCTAATTTTTCAGCCAATCGAACTGAATCCGTATTTTGAGCATCCCAACTTGGATAAAGACCTTCCGCCAAACAATTTCGTATCAGTGCCGAACATGCAATCAATGCCAAATGTTTTCTTCTCTCTTCTTCTGCTGTATCTACCTCGATTTCAATTCCATCATTGTATCTGGTATAGGAAGACGCCCCAGAAACGATCTCACCCTCTTTTATTACTACCATACCTCTTCCTATTTTCAAATATTGTTCCTTATTTTCAAAAGAAGAGACAAAATCTACTGCAATCGGATTCGTTAAACATTTATCATATAGATCCGAATCAATTTTTGCTAACTCATATCCTTTTGGAAGCTGTTCTATATTTCGTTCTAGTGTTTTCTTGTCAAATCTTGTATTTTTTTTAATTGCATATCTAGTAACCTTCTTTCCGTTTGGAAAGCATTTTTCAATCAACTCTTCCCACTCTCCATTTTGTGGTACCAAAATAGCAAACCCTTCTGGTTTCTTTTGAATAAGCTCCCTATTTGTTTTTCCTGCGTAAAAAGCAAAACATCCCACAATAGCGACTGCAGATTTTGGATTTTCAAAATCAGTAACATAAATATGTCCCATTACCTTTTGTAAACAAGAATAAATCATTGTTTCTTGCCAACCTTCAAAAATTGCTTTTCCTTTTTCAGAATCCTTTAATTCGTAGATCACTTTCTTTTCCTCCAGAACGTTTCTTTTTTGATTATATACAGAAACGTTCTGGAAATCAATTGAAAATTATTTTTCCGTTTTTTCTCCGGATAACTGCTTATAGACCTGATTGACACCAGTTGCTGCTAAACCAGACATAATACCGACAGCAATTGCCGTAATAATATCCTGAGCCGGATACTCTGGAATCCAATATAAACCAACAACACCTAGAATACCTCCAAGTACCCCACAAATTACAGGAAGCCACTTATTATCAAGATTCGTGGCCTTTACTGCCTGTGCAGCCAAATAGCAGATGACTGTAATACCTGCCACACTTGCAATTCCAAACTCCATCTCTTACCTCCTCGACTTTTCTCCAAATTTTCAAGTCAATGATTACTGCTTTCATTCATGTCCATATAGCTCTACACTTTCTTCTATTTTATAAATACGCTCACTTAACTTATTATGTTACTTCCCTTCTCGAAAAATGGGAAAAAATAGAGCATACAGATTTCTCTATATGCTCTGAACTCACCAACAAACACGTGCCTTCTCTTCCACAAAATATCCCATCAACTTTTCCCTTTACTTTTCTTCCTATGTTCTACAATTTTACGGTTAATTTTATCAGCTTCTTCCTTCTCCAGATACCATCTTGCGACATATGACAACACATCAAAAAAAAGCTGTAGAAATTACGAGTGTCAGGAGTCTTACTTGCGATATCAATTCTTTTCACGGATTCAGGCTTATTTTTTGCCAACCCTCTGGCAGATACTTCTTTGTGTTTACAATCATTTTTCTTAAAAGCTTGTCTGCATCCGCACTGCTACAGGTGACAAGAGGATCGCGACGAAATGCGCGAAGCATGATCTCGTAATCACATGTGAGCGCAGCCTTTAAGACATCCTCATGGTTCATCACATGCGGAAGCATCAGCTGTCTAATCTCCTCTGTCAAATTTCCAGCGTAGACTGGTGCAATGCTATCTCTAGAGAATACTGCATTTGTCTCCACAACTGCCGATTTGGGAAGATTCGGAATTTGACCTGCTGTATTTGGAATATTGACATTACTGATCACACGTGTCAGTCCACACAAAGCCTTTATCAAAAGGATTCCTTCCTCACCGGATGGATTTAGCTCAACCTGCTCCTCACCAGATACCAATCTTTTACTCTTTTCCAGACGCTTTTTCAGATCTTCTTTTCTCCATGTAACTGTTGTCAAACCAAACTTCCATGAGGCAACCGTCTGTGGATCTTTCAAATAAATCGGTGGCATGAACTCTGCCAAATGGCGATCTCCTGCTGCAGCAATCCATCCATATTTTTGGAATAAATCAAATTTAACACGGTGTGCACATGCAAAGGTGGAATTCATCCAGTTATTGTCCTTTTCCTCAAAGCCTTCTTCAAAATGAGTCTCGATAAAGTGGCGATACACTGGAAATAGATCAATTCCCTTGTAGGAAGCACGATCAAACCAAGTGAAATGATTTAATCCCAGTACATTTACGACAATATCCTCTCGTGCGATATTGGTTAAGCCAAGCTCTCTTTCTGCAATTTGTGCCAGAAGCTTTTGCGTTCCAAATACCTCATGGCAACAGCCAAATGCCTTGATTTCTGGAAATACATGATACAGTGTCTTTACGCATAGAGACATCGGATTCGTGTAATTAATGACCCATGCCTTCGGTGCATAATCACGAATTGCCTCTGCAATCTCAACAAACATTGGAATCGTTCTGAGTGCACGAACCATTCCTCCCGGTCCTGCCGTGTCACCAACCGACTGATAAATTCCATACTTTTCCGGCTCATGCACATCCGACTCCATCTCATCAAACGTACCCGGAAGAATCGAGATTACAACAAAATCACTGCCCGTAAGTGCCTCTGCAAGTGTATCTGCAACAACATACTTCCATTTTCCAACTGCCTCTGGTCTTTTGGTAATCCCGTTTCCAATCACCTCATTTGCCTTCGCTGCTTCCTTGTTAATATCGTACAAAACGATGGTTCCGCCAAGCGCTGGTTCTAATGCCAAATCGCGCATGAAGGTCCACGCCCATCCTCTTGATCCGCCTCCAATATAGGCGATGCGAAGATCTTTTACTGCATTGTCTTTGTAAATCATAGTAAATCCTTCCTTTCTTTTATTTGATATTTATTTTCCCTTGTCAACTGTTTCTTTAGTTGTTATTATAAATGCAGATCTATTTATTTTCTTGCTGTTTTTTGGCTTTTATGCCAAGAACTAAAACAATATTGACCTAATCGTCTAGTTTTAATTGATTAGTTTTAAAGGAGATTTTTATGGATACAAACAATACAAAAAATTCTCAAACCTACGAATTTCCACCATCACCATATGGCACTTATTTTGAATTAAAGACAAATCATTTTCAACTTGAGGAAGCCACTCGCAGTGGCTCATTTGATATGAAATACCGTCATTATCACTCTACTTACGAAATCTACTACTTATTAGAAGGTAGTCGCTATTATTTTATTGATCGAAATAGCTTCTTTGTCCAACCAGGAAGCCTTGTTTTCATCGGCAAAAACAGGATTCACAAAACCTCTCCAGCTGAGCAACATTTTCATCATCGCTTCTTAATCGAAATTGAGGAAGCTGTTATGGAACATTGGTTTGATGAGATGGCCGATGGGCGACTTTCCACTCTTTTTACAGATGAAATGAGCATTTTAACTCTGACAGCTTCCGAACAAACCATCTTAAATGCCAAGCTAAACGAAATCAAAGAAGAAGCAAAAGCACAAAAAGAACTCTATCAAGAAATGATTGAATATTTGCTTCGAGAAATGTTACTTTTTTCTTTTCGAATCAAATCCAAAAACAATGCTACGCGAATTTCATCTGCTACTTTTCAAGGGGCTGAGACAGAAAAGATCCGCACAGTCAACCGTGTTGCAGGTTTTCTAGCGGATCATTACCGTGAAGCTCATTCACTTGATGAACTTTCATCACTCTTTTTTACAAATAAATATTATTTAACGAGAATTTTCAAACAAGTAACAGGCTTTACGATCTGCGAATATCTGCACATTCAACGAATCCAAAAGGCTCAAGAATTTCTGCGCACAAGCCTACTTCCCATTACAGAGATTGCACTCTTAGTTGGATTTGAAAATGTCAGCTATTTCGAGAAAATTTTTCGCCGCTACTGCACACAGTCTCCCAGAGACTATCGAATCTCACAGAAGTAATTCGGAATCGGTTAGCGTACGAACGCCTAACACCAATGTTATGCATCATATATTCAAAAAATATTTCATGTTTTTTCCCTTCTCCAACTCACTGTTTCATTTTCAAGCAGAAATCACAGCAGCTTTTCCAGTATGATGATTTTGTTTGAAATGTTTCTCACGAACGGCAGCTTATCCAGTAGCTTATAAATCGGCGCAAAGGCCGCCATCCCTTCCGTCAGGCTGTGCTCTTCCCTAAATTGAAAATCCGGCATAAGTTTTGCAAAGGCAGCGCCATTTTTCGCACCCCACACAAATTTTGCGTTGCTGGCATCAATGGATTTTTCCTTGAACCGCTTTACAATCATCGGATTCATGATTTCCACAAACACAGTTGCTTGCTGAAAGCGCCCAGAAATCACTGCAAAGATTCGCTGCACGTCCGCTTCTGACAGATACATGGTCAATCCTTCGATGATGACCAGCACTGGCACATTTTTCTCTTTGATTTCATCGCCCCAGTTGTCCATGGCGGACATGGCAATCTGTGAGATCAAGCCGCTCTCAGGCAGGAGTTTTACACGCACGGCCATCGTTTCCGGCAGGTCAAGATTATACCAGTGTGCATACCCTTTCATCCGATAGCACCGGGTATCCAACCCGCAGGCAATGTTAACCACAACGCCACCGGGATGCGTTGCCAGCCACGCCGTTGTCAAACGATCCAGCACAATGGTGCGGGCAATAACTCCGCTGTGCATAGCGGTATCTTTGTCCGCAAGCGAAAAATCGTAATAGAGTCTGCTGACGATTTCCTCGGCTTTTTTATCACAAATCGCACCGCGGCCTTTGCTTTCTTTTGCTCTGGCATAGATGGTTTGAAGCATTGTTTCCGGCACACCGGTGAGGTTCATTTTTTTGTTTCGTTCTCCGACAGTCATTCTGTTTTCCTCCTTACTGTAGTTAGTTTTTTCTAACTCTTGGTGTTATGAAATGCCGCCTTTCAGCGGCATTTTTTTCTATATTCAAGAATACGCTGCGTCGCGCCTGCTGTCAAGAGATAAAATGTAAGCGTTCCAAGTACTCTTACATTCTTGGAGACTTCATTGCGGCAATCGATTTTGACTTCCCCAAATACATAATTGGTCAAGTACATTCATCAACGATTCTCCTCTTTCTGTCAGAGAATACTCTACCTTAGGTGGAATCTGCGGATATTCCTTTCTTATTTTTATTCAGTTTCCCTTTCTACTTCCAATAACTTTAAAAATGTAGAAGGCTCATACACCTTAACGGAAGATTTCGTATAATCTTTCACATTTCTGGTTACTATACAATCCATTTCTGAACGAATTGCCGTTTCCACCATAATAGCATCTTCATAATCGCCAATTTCAGAAGATATTGCCTTTCGGCAATCTAAAGAAGTAGTATCCAACAAATGAAACAAAGTAAAAAGTTTACTCAAAATCTTTCGTGTTTCTGCATCGCTATGTGTTAAACGATGTGTCAGATAATAGATATCTGTAACTGACTTTGCAG
>OGEU01002528.1_pt1 | contig 12981 bp, 8 predicted proteins | sample 1570651 | NCBI WGS metagenome assembly OGEU01 (sample SAMEA2582129, study PRJEB24529) | metagenome | biome: Human gut stool | place: China | collected 2011 | reverse complement strand
AGGCCGCAACTTCGAGATCCGCAAGAACGTGCTGAAGTACGACGACGTGATGAACAAACAGCGTACCGTGATCTACGCCGAACGTCAGGCGGTGCTCAAGGGCGAGGATATCCATGACGATATCCTGCGTTTCATTGAAGATACCGTGACGAGTTACATCAAGGGCGCCAACAAGGGCTCCGATAAGCCGAAGGACTGGGATTGGGAAGGCCTGTTCAAGGCACTCGCCTCCGTATATCCAATTGCGGTGGACCAGGACGCCGCGAAGGATGCCGTCTCCAAGCTCAAGGGAGACAAGGCCGTCGAGGCAGTCAAGGACCCCATCGTCGCCGACGCCAAGGACCAGTATCTCGACTTCGAAGAGAAGCTCGGCGAAGAGGGCCTGCGCCAACTCGAACGTCGTGTGGTGCTTGCCGTGCTCGACCGCAAGTGGCGTGAGCACCTCTACGAGATGGACTACCTCAAGGACGGCATCGGTCTGCGTGGCATGGGCCAGCGCGACCCGCTGGTCGAATACCAGCGCGAAGGCTACCAGATGTACAACTCCATGATCGAGGCCATCAAGGAGGAATCCATCCAGCTGCTGTTCCACGTGGATATCGAACGTGTGGCCGTCACCGAGGACACTGAAACCGAATCCGATGAGGACGAGGCCGTGAACGCAGCCGAAGCCGTGATGGGGCTTGAAGGCGAGGCAGAGCCCACCGGACAGTCCGCTCCCGCTGAGCCGGAGACCGATGACGAAGCCGAAAAGGCCGCCATTGACGAGCTTGCTGAAGAGCATAAGGCCGAGCCGGGCATCGTCGGCATGCAGCCGATTAGCCACGCCGAAGGCAAGGTTCCGGCCAACAAGCGTCCGAAGAGTGAGGAATTGCGCTCACCATGGGCCGATGGCCGTACCTTCCCGGGAACCGGTAAGAACGCCCAGTGCCCGTGCGGTTCCGGTCGCAAGTACAAGATGTGCCACGGCCAGAACGAGCAGTGACGGAAGGCGCATCTCAAACGGGCATCACAATGCCTTGGATAGACAGGTCTCGCTGACCTAACGGAGCTCCCATTGGTATGAGTCGTCAGCTTTACGTCTGGCACTCGCACCCGTGGGAGCTCTTGCCTTGTTCGTGATATGGACGAGGGGTGGTGTGGAAATCTGGAATCGATAGAATTGGCGGCGTTACGTATACATCGCTGGCGCGCCGAAACGCCAAGGAGGGCATCATGGCCGAAATCACATGGAAGTCGATCCTCACCAAGCTGGTCGGAGGGGACCACTTAAGCGCGGAGGAGTCCGAGTGGTTCGTTGATGACCTGATGAATGGCAACGCCGATCCGGCCGCAGTGGGTGCGGTACTCGCCACCCAGCAGCAACTGGGCCTGACCACGGACGAGGTGCGCGGTGCGGCCAAGGCCATGGTCGACCATGCCATCCCACTGAACATTGACGGCGAAACCACCGATATCGTCGGTACCGGCGGTGACGGAGCCGCCACCGTGAATCTGTCCTCCATGGGCGCCGTGGTGGCTGCGGCCGCCGGTGTGAAGGTCGTCAAGCATGGTAACCGTGCCGCCTCCTCGAAGTGCGGCACCGCCGACTGTTTCGAAGCGTTGGGGCTGCCGCTTGACCTGACTCCTGAGCAGGTTGCTGAAGTCGGTAACGAATGCGGCATCGCATTCGCGTTCGCACGCACCTTCCATCCAGCCATGCGTTTCGTAGGTCCCGTGCGCGCCGCTCTGGGGGTGCCCTGTGTATTCAACGTGCTCGGCCCGCTGACCAATCCGGCGTCCCCGAAGCATATGGCCGTCGGTTGTGCCAATCGTGCGATAAGCCCGGTCATGGCCGCCGTCTATGCGGCCAACGGGCAAACCGGCATGGTCTACACCTCCAGCGAAGGCCTTGACGAGATGGCTCCGACCGGTCCGGTATCCGTTTGGGAATTCAAGGATGGCGAGGTTACCGAGACCGAATTCGACCCGACCGTGGAACTCGGTCTCGCCAAGGTGACCGTCGAGGATCTCAAGGGCGGTGAGCCGGCACTGAACGCCCAGCTCGCCTGCGACTTCTTCGCCGGTAAGGATGTGCCGTTCCGCACCACCGCACTGTTGAACGCGGCATCCGCCATCGTGGCCGACGGTCATCTGGTGCCGGCTGACGCCAATCTGACCGAACGCTTCAAGGTGGCTTACGCCATCGCCGAGGAGACGGTCGATTCCGGCAATGCCACGGCCCTGCTCGACAAGTGGATTACCGCCGCTCAGGCAATGAAGGCCTGAACCTGCCAGTACGCCGGGAATGCTCGCAATCAAGAGCCTTAAAATTGCCTCTTTGAGGTCTTTGGTTGCGAGTAGTAGCCCGTTGTTCGCAGTTGGAAGCCTGAAGATGGCCGGTTAGTGGCTGTTGGTTGCGAGTAATGACCCGTTACTCGCAACCAACAGCCACTAACTGTATGTACCTATACGCGTGCACCATCGTCAAAGGGGTCAGTGCGCGTCTGTGCATGGCCCTTGTGCTGCGCAATCAGGCCTGCGGCGCCGACCAGCGCGCACACGCCGAAGATCGATCCCAGAATCGCGGCCAATGCCGGCACGAATACCGAGAGGATGATGCCGGCCACGCCGACGACCAGCAATGCCCAGAACACCAGCTTCGATGGTTTGACGTGACCGATCTTCGGGTTCGGCGGCACGAAATCATCGCCATAACGGTCCATGACATTATCTGTGTCAAGCCAGCTTGAGCCGGTGAAATCACGAGGTCCACGGCCTTGCGGGATATCGTCGGTGAACGTGCCGTGATCGAGGTCGTTGATCGATAGCAACGCCTCCTTCTCGCGGCGTTGCGCATGCTTCTCGAAGCGTTTGGCGTTGCGTGACTGCTCCACGGCCTTCAGATCGTCGGCGTGGGATTGGGTGAATTCGGCCCAGGCGGCGTCAAGGTCATCGGCGCCATCATTCGACGTGGCGTTTGGGTGTTCTTCGTCGGCATTGCTATTGTTGAGGTCAGTCATACCTATAACTCTAATCAAGCGGAGGCCAATCCGCTGGGAGGATCGTGAAGAATGCTCTACTGGTTTTTCGTGAAAGGCCTGGGACCGATCGCCATCCATCGCTTGGGGCCGACCGCCAAAGGGCTTGAGCATATTCCGCACGAGGGCGGCGCCATCATTGCGGCCAACCATCTTGCCGTCATCGACGACGCACTGCTGCCGTTGACCAGCCCACGCATGATTCACTTCATGGGTAAGGCCGAGTACTTCGAGGGCAAAGGCATCAAGGGCCGGTTCAAGAAGTGGTGGTTCACCTCCGTCGGCGTGTTCCCGGTGGATCGTTCCGGCGGTTCCAAGTCGCTCGGCGCGTTGAATCATGCCCGTGAGATTCTCGAGGACGGACACCTGTTCGGCATCCATATCGAGGGCACACGCAGCCCCGATGGACGACTGTATAAGGGGCACACCGGTGCCGCACGACTGGCATATGAGACCGGCTGTCCGATCATCCCGACGGCCATCATCGGTTCACGTGAGTTGCAGGTGCCCGGCCAGGTCATTCCGGGCAAGGGCAAGACCGCGGTGATTTACGGCAAGCCGATCGAAGTCGAAAAGAAGCCGGCGGACCAGATCACTCATGACGATCTGCGTTCCTTGACCGATCGCGTGACCATGGAGATCCAGAAGATGAGCGGTCAGGAATACGTGGATGAGTACGCGCAGAAGATCAAGGAGCAACTCAAAGCCAAGGAAGAGGCCTGATTCCTTCCGGGTTCCCGCAGGTGGGAACCCGGAAGATGACTTAGAACAGGGATGAGTACATTTTCAGGGTGACGGTGGTCGGCGTGCCGTCCTCCTGGCGCAAACGAACCTCAGTGCCGCCGACCGGATCCTGTGAGGCCACTTTCTTGTCCTGGCTGGAATCCAAGGTCAACTGCGAACTGATTTTCACGCTGAAGCCTAGCTTTTCCAGCGCGCTTTTTGCTTCGGATGCCTTTTGGCCCACATAATTCGGCAGGGTCACCGTTTCCGGACCCTTCGAAACGACCACATCCACCTCATCTCCCCAATGCAGGGCGTCACCGGACTTGGCGGAAGCTGAAATCACTTGCCCTTGGGGAATCTTGTCATCGAACTGTTCAGTCCAGTTCGCAGTGAGCTTGAGCTCATCCAGTGCCTGTTGCGCCTCATCCTGCGTCTTGCCGACGATATCCGGCATGGTCACGGGCTTCGGACCCTGTGAGAGCGTAACCGAAATCTTCGTGTTATGAGGCAACGTCGCGCCCGGATCGACGCTGATGCTCAGCAATGCGCCTTGCGGCACGTCCATCGAATAATCGTCGTCGGAGGCGGCGGTTTGTTCGATGTCATCGAAGCCGGCCTTTTTTAGCGCATTGATCGGATCTTTGCCGTTCGCACTGGTCGCATCGAGAATATCGGCGGGCACGGTCGCCTGCTTCACTCCTTGGGAAATCACGATTTTCACCTTCTGACCGTTCCTCTTGCTGACATGGTCAAGCACGTTCGCCGGATCGGTGGAGATGATGTTGCCTTTGGCGATGGTGTCGTCATAGGCTTTGCTGGTCGAGTATGGAATGTTGGCGACTTTCAGCAGCCGTTCGTATTCGCTCCATGAAGTATTGGTGATGCGGCAAGTCTGTCCGGTTGCGCATTGGATTCCCGTGGGGGTCGGCATGGTCCAGTAGCTTCCGGGACCACGGTAATACCACCATGCCCAACCGCCGCCGATTCCGCCGATTACCAGCAGCGCCGCGACTGCGGCTGCGATGAGCGGTCTATGCGATTTGTTGCGTTGCTCCTTGACCTCGCCATTCTCGCTTGGTGTCCGCTGCCCGGTGAAAGACGGTGCGGAACCGCCGTTGCCCGTACCTGTTCCGATTACCTGCGTGGCGTCGGGTGTTCGCCGTGGAGCGTTCTCCTGCAGGAACGCCAGTGATGGTGGCAGTTGCGTGGTGGCGTCCGGCGACATGACGGTGGTCTTCGTCGGAGGTGCTGGTGGTTCGGGAATCGACGAAACCATGGGCGCAGTGGCGTCATCGGGGCCAGTCGCGTCGGTGGAAGGGGGCAAACGATATTGCCAATCCTCAATCGACAGTTTGGACTGCAGTCGTTGCAGCTCTTGCAACGCCACGGAGGCGTCGGCAGGGCGCGCATCGACGGATCGGGAGGCGATATGCGCTATGAACGCGGCCACATCCGCATTGATGCCGGGACACTTTGTGGCCACGGACGGTACATCCTCATGCACATGCTTGAATACGAGCGTCACCGGATTATCCGCAGTGAACGGCACCTCTCCGGTCAACATTTCCCATGCCATGATGCCTACGGAATACAGGTCGCCTTGAGGGGTGGCCTGATTGTTTTCGATCATTTCCGGTGCCAGATAGGCCGCCGTACCAAGCAGCATCCCCGTCGAAGACAACGTGGCCTGCGAGGCGGCCTTCGCCAGACCGAAATCGGTGATCTGCACATGCCCGCGATCGTTGAGCAGGATATTCTCCGGCTTGATGTCACGATGCACCACGCCGGCACGGTGGGCCGAGGCAAGGCCATCCAGTGTTTCGCCCACGACGCGTAGTGTCTCGCGTACGCTGAATGTGCCCTGCTGGTTCATTTCGTACCGTAGGTTCACGCCATGCACGTACTCCATGACGAGATAGTCCAGACCATTGAATTCGCCGGTATCATACACCTGTACGATATGAGGGTTGGCGATGGCGGCCGCCGACTTGGCCTCGCGGTGGAACCGTTGTACGAACTGATCGCGATGGGGGCCCTGCGCCAATTGGGTGTGCATGATCTTGATGGCGACGGTGCGCTCCAGACGTTCGTCCATGGCCTGATACACCGTGGCCATGCCGCCTTCGGCGATTTTGCTGACGACCCGATAGCGACCTTCGATGACTTGCCCTTCGGGTGCGTGTGAAGCTTCACTCATGGTTGATCCGTATGGTTCCTTCTGAAAATCTCTCGACAAGCGGTATCCTCACCTCAGTCTACAAGCAGGTTTTCGCGGATTTCGCAACGAGAACATGGGGGAGTGTTGCCGCCGCCTCTCCTAGACGACGGTCGGCACGAACCGCGCACAGGCCCTGATCAGCGACTCCTTGCGGTCATCTGGCACGTCCAACGCGTCGATGATGCTTTTCGAGGCGTTCCATAGATTACGAATCCGACCATGGGAACGTTCGATGGCTCCTGTTGATGCAAACAGCGTGATGGCCCGTCTCACCTGTTCCTCGCAGCGGGATGGCGCTTCCCACATGCCGATAAGCTCCGCACGTTCCGGCTCGTCGGCGCCGCTGAGGGCGTCGGCCAGCAATACGGTACGCTTGCCCTCACGAATGTCTCCGCCGACAGGCTTGCCGGTGTTGAGACTTGAGCCGATCACGTCCAGCAAATCGTCCGCAAGCTGGAACGCCAGACCTAACGGCAGGCCGATCGACATGGCAAGGTCGCGAGCGGCGGAGGCATCCAATCCCGCGGCGAGCATGCCGAATTTCAAAGGGGCGATGGTGGTATAACTGGCGGTCTTCCAACGGAACACGTTCAATGAGGCACGGACCAGTTCCTCGGGATCGTCCAGCGGATTCAACTCCACGGCAAGATCCAGCACCTGTCCGATCTCCACCTCGCGATGCATGGTCAGAAACGCGCCGACCACATCATCGGAACGTGACAGGCGACGTGCCGCACGGTTGGCGATATCCACGCTGGATGTTGCGAGCATGTCTCCCAACATGATGCCCAGGCCACGTCCTATCGCATCGCTGTGCGTGCCGGAAGCCAGTGCCCGATGCGCGGACGGCCTGCCGCGGCGCAAATCGGAGTCATCAATGATGTCGTCGTGCACCAAGGCAGCGGTCTGGAACACCTCAACCGCGCAGGCCAGATCCAACACCGCGTCGAAATCGGCCTCCTTAGCGGCATCAGCGGCGAATGCGCGGAAGGAATCCAGCGTCAGCAACGCGCGCAACCTTTTGCCGCCTTCGCTGGACGTGACCGCCTGACGGGCCACCGCATCGGCGACGTCTTTGCAGGAGGAAGCCACCGCATCGTCGGCATGCGGCGTGACGAAATCCTTCACCAATTCGACAATGCGGGACTCGATCTGTTCCAAATCCGTGGAGCTACTCATACCTTCAGTTATCCACAGCCTTTCGACAAGAGCGAATCTCAATATTCGCAACGCCTGCCACGGAAAAAACCCGTTACGAAACGCCGAAGGGCGCATCCTCCGACCACAGGGGCGGAAAAAGAACGGATGAAGCCGTGCGATACGGCATAGTGCCTTCCAAGGGCCTGTTAGGACCCGAAAACCGAGAACGACCGAGGAGGTTCATGACATGGACGGTGTGAACGATGGCAACGATGGCAGGAAGTGCGGGTATGGGCAAGAACGTGTCCCATGTTCGCGCGCGCAGGAGCCGCGGACATCACAAACGGGCGACGGCGAACGCCCCATGCCATTTTCCGAGCGGGAACTGGACGCCACGGGTAGAATGCTTCGTGAGCATTGCGGGGAGCGGGGTATGTGTGACGCCATTCGCATGTATCTGCGGGAGCCACTCGATCATTGGATGGAGACGCTACGGTGCGGAGGCGATCTCGGTCGGGCGGACATGGCCGCGCTCGCGGTCGGTATGAGCCGGACCCTGGCCATTCGTGATGCCCTGTTGATCTCGATCATCCTCGATGAGGAACGTTGCCCGCGTGAGTTTCTGCTCGACTTCGCTTCACGGCCCATGCTGCCGCGCAATGCGCGTCGTCTGGAGGAGTTGCTCAGCGCATCGTTCCATGATGCCGCCGCGCATCCCGATATGGCGCGTTGTGGCCGTGGCATTGGCATGTTGCTCGATATCATCGCGATGGTGCCTGAGTCCTACCATGTGCAGCCGCTGGCGGTAACCGGTTACATTCTGTGGTGGCTGGGAGACGATCGCGCCATGCCGTGCGCGATGCGTGCCCTCGCGATCGACGAGGGGTGTTCGCTGGCAGCGATAGTCTGCTCGGCCGTGCATCGGCATGTCGGTCCGGCGTGGATCGGTGAAACCATAGGCGACACACCGTGAGCCGGATGAATGGCGCTGGGGGACTTCGCCGATTGGGGAATAATCGTCCTTGGAAGATGGTTTACTCACATAGTTGACGATTTGCCCTTGCCAGAAGTGGGCCCGTGTGGTATATGCTTCCGGCAGGATCATGCAGGAGGATAAGTTTGGCCACTAAGGAAACGACGGCGAGCACTGAACAGGCTGATCTGACCGATAAGACCACCTCCACGAAGAAAGCCCCCTCGCGCAAGGCCTCCACCAAGAAAGCTGCGGCCAAGAAGACCCCGGCCACGAAGACCCCGCGTAAGACTACCGCGAAGAAGAAAGCTCCCGCCAAGAGGCAGGATGAGCCGATCGAGGACGAAGATACCCTTGATGGCGAAGAGGATCAGGTCGATGAGGCCGATCTCGACGATTTCGACGATGATCTCGACGACGTCGACGCGGAAGACGATGAGGCCGATCTCGACGAGGATGAGGAATCCGAGCCTGAAGATGACGAGGATGAGGACGACGAGGAACGCAAGAAGCCTGAGGAGCCCAAGGAAAAGGGCGCTTTCGTCGTGCGAGATGATGATGACGACGACAATCTGACTCCGTCCGGCAACCCGAAGCGTCGTGTAATCGCTGCCGGCGCCACCGCCGATCCGGTCAAGGACTACCTGAAGCAGATCGGACGCGTAAGCCTGCTGAATGCGGAACAGGAAGTCGACCTGTCCGAACGTATCGAAGCTGGCCTGTATGCCCAGCATCTGTTGGACACCGAGGCCAGTCAGATGGATTTCAAGCGTAGGCGTGAGCTCAAGTGGGCGGCGAATGACGGCAAGAAGGCCAAGGACCATCTGCTGGAGGCCAACCTTCGACTGGTGGTGTCGCTTGCCAAGCGTTACACCGGCCGTGGCATGTTGTTCCTCGATCTGATCCAGGAAGGCAACCTGGGCCTGATTCGTGCCGTCGAGAAGTTCGATTGGAAGAAGGGCTTCAAGTTCTCCACCTATGCGACGTGGTGGATCCGTCAGGCCATCACCCGAGCCATGGCCGATCAGGCCCGCACCATACGTGTGCCCGTGCATATGGTCGAGGTCATCAACAAGCTGTCCCGTGTGCAACGTCAGATGCTGCAGGATCTGGGTCGTGAGCCTACGCCGGATGAACTGGCGCGCGAGCTCGATATGCCTGTCGAGAAGGTGCAGGAAGTGCAGAAGTACGGGCGTGAGCCGATTTCGTTGCACACCCCGCTGGGTGAGGATGGCGATTCCGAGTTCGGCGATCTGATTGAGGATACCGACGCCATCGCACCGTCCGATGCGGTCGCCTTCTCGTTGCTGCAGGAGCAGTTCAAGCAGGTGCTCGAAACCCTGTCTCCGCGTGAAGCCGGCGTTATCAAGATGCGTTACGGCTTGGAAGACGGCCAGCCGAAGACATTGGATGATATTGGCCGTGTGTACGGCGTGACCCGTGAACGTATTCGCCAGATCGAATCCAAGACCATGTCGAAGCTGCGCCACCCGTCCCGCTCCCAGACGCTACGCGACTTCTTGGATCAGTGATTCGAACGGAAAAACGTATGGACGAAGTCGGGAAATCCCTGAAAGAAGTGGATTTCCCGACTTCTCTCGTGTAACCGACACAACCGTGGAATGAGGAGTATGGCCAAGGATAATTACGGCGCAGGCAGCCTAACCGTGCTGGAAGGTCTGGACGCGGTGCGCAAGCGTCCGGGCATGTACATCGGCACGACCGACAGCCAGGGTCTGATGCACTGTCTGTGGGAGATCATCGACAACTCCGTCGATGAGGCCCTTGCCGGTGCCTGCAACCATATTGTCGTGACGTTGCATTCCGATGGTTCCGTCGAAGTCGCCGACAACGGCCGCGGCATTCCCGTCGACGTGGAACCGAAAACCAAGCTTACCGGCGTGGAAGTGGTGCTCACCAAGCTTCACGCCGGCGCGAAGTTCGGCAATTCCTCCTATGGCGCTTCCGGCGGTTTGCATGGCGTGGGCTCTTCGGTGGTCAACGCTTTGAGCTCCCGACTTGACGTCGAAGTGGATCGTGACGGCAAAACGCATCACATGTCGTTCCACCAGGGACATCCCGGTGTGTACGCCGATGCGGATCCGGAGCATCCGTCTCCCGATTCGCCGTTCAAACGCACGCGCAAGAACCGTCCGACCGAGTTGGGGATCATCGGCAAGGTCAGTCCGAAGACCACCGGTACCCGTATCCGATATTGGGCCGATCCGGAAATCTTCAATGACACCGCCGAATTCAGTTATGAGCAGCTTATCGACCGTGTACGTCAGACCAGTTTTCTGGTACCGGGACTGAAAATCACCGTCATTGACGAGAATATTCCCGAAACCGGTGACGAATCCATCGACGAAATGCGGGAGATCGACGTACTGGCGGACGGAACGTCGGATGCCGTGGTGGACGCTACGGACGAGGTGGACGATACGGATAATATCGGATCGGCGATCGAAGGCTTCGATGAGGTAGCGGTAGACAATGCCGACGAAGTCGAGAGCCCAGAGAACGCTACCGGTGATGAGCAACCGTCGCAACCGTCGCAACCGGCGCGACAGCGCTACGGTCACGCGCGTGTCGAGGAATTCTGCCACAACGGTGGGGTGAAGGACTTCGTCGACTTCCTCTCCAAAGGTGAGGCGGTCTCCGACATTTGGCGCATCACCGGTGACGACACTTATGTCGAGGAGACCCAGGCCGTAGGCGAAGGCGGCGAACTGCACGCGCAGAAGGTCACCCGCGACTGTGCCGTCGATATCGCCATGCGTTGGACCGACGGTTACGACACCACCATGCGCAGCTTCGTGAACGTGGTCGAAACTCCAGGCGGCGGTATGCACGTGGATGGTTTCCTGCAAGGCATCACCAAACAGATCCGCAAGGCCGTGGAGGACAACGCGCGCAAACTCAAGGTGAATCTCAAGGATTCCAACATGAAGGTCGAGCGCGACGACATCATGGCCGGCCTCGTGGCCGTGGTGACCGTACGTATCGCCGAACCCCAGTTCCAGGGGCAGACCAAGGATGTGCTGGGTACCGCGCAGGTCAAACCGATCGTCACCCGCATGACCGACAGGCAATTCGGCGAGATGATTACCGGTTCCAAGCGCGGCTACAAGGAGCAATCCGGCCGCGTACTTGAAAAGATCGTAGGTGAGATGCACGCACGCATTCAGGCGCGTAAGACCAAAGAGGTCACCCGCCGTAAGAATGCGCTCGAATCCGCTTCCATGCCGCCGAAACTGTCTGATTGCCAACCGGGCAACGATGATGTGGCGGAACTGTTCATCGTCGAGGGCGATTCCGCATTGGGCACCGCCAAGGCCGCACGAAACTCCGGTTTTCAGGCGTTGTTGCCGATTCGAGGCAAGATTCTCAACGTGCAGAAGGCCTCACTGGCGCAAATGCTGTCGAACAAGGAATGCGCAGCCATCATTCAGGTGGTCGGCGCGGGTTCCGGGGCCAGTTTCGATATCGAGCAGGCACGATACAACAAAATCATCATGATGACCGATGCCGATGTCGATGGCGCGCATATCCGCATTCTGCTGCTCACGCTGTTCTACCGCTACATGCGTCCACTCATCGAGCACGGTCACGTGTATGCCGCCGTTCCGCCATTGCATCGCATCGCCCTGACCGGCGCGCATAAGGGCGAGTACATCTATACCTATTCCGATGACGAGCTGGCCGGCAAACTTTCCGAGCTCGAGCACAAACATATCGCCTATAACGATGACATTCAGCGCTACAAGGGCTTGGGTGAGATGGATGCCGACCAGCTCGCCGACACCACCATGGATCCTCGTACGCGCATGCTGCGCCGTATCCGCATGGAGGATGCCGAACAGGCCAACGAAATCTTCAGTCTGCTCATGGGCGATGACGTGCCGCCGCGCAAGGCGTTCATCGTCGAGAACGCCGATGATTTCGACCGTTCCAAAATCGATACCTGATCGTCGTCCGGTCCGGTTCCGCCGCATCGGGCATGCCGGTGGACACTGAAATTTTCCTGAACGATAATGCAAGCCACTGGTTACCGATCGGTAGATAGATGTGTCTAGAATACTAGTCGAGAAAACGTTGTCGTAACCGTATGCCGCCAAAGGAGACGAGATTGGTCAATCTCCTACTTGCCGTAATCTACGTGGCCTTCATCAGCCTTGGCCTACCCGATGCCGTACTTGGTGCCGCATGGCCCACCATGAGTACCGATCTGGGCGCTCCCGTATCATGGGCGGGCGGCATTTCCATGGTCATTTCGGCAGGTACCATCGTCTCCGCATTGATGTCGGATCGTATGACCCTGCGATTCGGCACCGGCAAGGTCACCGCCATATCGGTGGCATTGACCGCACTGGCCCTGTTTGGATTCTCCATGGCCCCGAGCTATTGGGTGCTGATCCTGTTCGCCGTTCCATATGGCCTCGGTGCCGGCGGCGTGGATGCGGCCCTCAACAATTACGTGGCCATCCATTACGAAAGCCACCACATGAGCTGGTTGCACGCCATGTGGGGTATTGGTGCGCTGACGGGCCCATACATCATGGGATATGCGTTGAATGCGGGACAAGGCTGGTCATGGGGGTATCGTTACATCTCCATCCTGCAGATCGTCTTAACGGCCATATTGATTTTCAGCCTGCCGTTATGGAAACAACGGGTTCCGCAACCGCAAAGCATTGAGACGGAACCTTCGGCAGACATCACTGAGCAATCCGCCGCCGAAGGGCTTGCCCAGGAGCCATCTCGCGAACCACTTGGCATTCGAGGGGTGCTTGCCATCCGCGGCGCACGCGAGATTCTCATCATGTTCTTCTGCTATTGCGCACTGGAACAGACCGCCATGCTATGGGCCAGCAGCTACATGGCACTCGGCAAGGGCATCGACA